>Ga0326512_10003581_pt1 | contig 11357 bp, 15 predicted proteins | sample 1_2617_0518_D_FD_203652 | JGI IMG/M metagenome (GOLD analysis project Ga0326512, IMG submission 203652) | Bovine rumen microbial communities from UC Davis, California, United States - 1_2617_0518 | ecosystem: Host-associated > Mammals > Digestive system > Stomach > Rumen | place: USA...
ATTGTACCTTGCACCAAGCAAACATCCCACTCATATCTGTTACTTTACTTGTATCAAAAGAACTCAAATCTAATGATTGTACCTTGCACCCATTAAACATTTCACTCATATTTGTCACGTTTCTTGTGTCAAATGAGCTTAAATCTAATGATTGTGCTTCACAACCCTTAAGCATTTCACTCATATCTGCCACATTTCTTGTATCAAAGGAACTTAAGTCTAAAGATTGTGCTTTGCACCAAGCAAACATCCCACTCATATCTGTTACTTTACTGGTATCAAATGAACTTAAATCTATAGATTGTACACCCCATCCACTAAACATGTTACTTGCATCTATTAAATTCTTTCCTCCTATTACTTTTAAAGAACCAGTTAAATCTACCATATGTTCACTTATATCCTCTTCATAAAATTTTGTAACATCATCCGGTATAACCACTATGTGCTTATCCTCTTTACTTAATATATAGCAGACATGTTTACAACCTGTTTTAAATTGTCTAGCACTAAATCCTAATGATATTGCTCTATTTAAAATGGTTCTTATTTCATCTTGACCCTTTTTCTCTTTACCATATATCAATCTGTTATCTAAAGTTAATTCTAAATTAAGGACTTCTATCTTATTATTTCTTATTGCATTCTTTAATGCATCTGATTTAATATTTAATTTATTTCCTGATTGATCTAGTAATGTATACCCTATAACCATATTGTTTTTATCCATAACCTTCCCTATACATCTTACTTTCATACTCTCACGCCTTTCTAAAAACTAAAAATATTTTTACCATTAAAAAACTACTGTTTATCATATACCAACGCTATACCCACTTATTTTATCCTTATAGCCATCAAAAATCATAGTCATCTAATTCATCACTCTCATCCTCACCTTTTCTATTAGGTAAATCTAAATAATGTACTGTTTTATACTGAACCACAGGCCATTCCAGATGAGCTAATGTAACTAAATTACTCTCAACTTCCTCCCCCTTAAACTTCCACTCTGTAATATGTAATTCATCTTTCTTTAATGTATTACCGCATATAATATTTGTATCTAAAATATGCTTTACCACATCTCTTAACTTACCCTCAATCTTTACACCTGTATCAATCTGAATATTATACTTACTATTATTAATGTCAAATGTCTCTACAGGCTCTCCACATAATAACTTAAACATCCTCTCCCTTGACTGCTCTACATTATCATTCTGTATATCTACCCCATAAATAGTACATAAACTCTTTACAATTGCTAATTGCCTCTTACTCTCCTCTAATTTATTCACTTCCTCTAATTTCCTATATAAAATCCTTATAAGAAATTGTCCATCTCCACATGCTGGTTCTAACCATGTCTTGTCTAAATATTCATCTACTGTATTGCACTCTTTAAGAAGTGGCTCATCTACCATTTCTATCATCTTCATTACAATACTATCAGGTGTAAATACCTCACCATACTGCTGAACTCTCTCTTTACTCTTAATCCCATTTACATTTTCCATACCTAATACTCCTTTTCTAAAATATTTTATTATTTATACCTATATGCCTATAAACTCGTTATACTTTACTACTTCCTGACTGTACAATATGGACATGTATTTCTATTTTTTATTCTGTGTAATAGTGTTTCATACCAATGTTTACCACATTTCTTACATACCCACTTCATACCATTACCATTCTCTATATCTACTACCATTAAACTATGCTTTGTACCATTCCTATCTACTCCTGCCCACTCACTTAATAACAAGTCACTATATGGTCTATTATTTTCACACCAATCTATAAATTTACCCCCATTTTTCTTACATATCGGACATGCATTCCTAAACCTAAGTACCCTCTCATCTAATCGTGCATTCCACTCATGACCCCTTCTACACCTCCACTTTAATACCTTGTCTGAAACCATGTTTATAAACTTATCTACTAATTTACCTTGCCCATCTATCCCTGTAAACTCTAACTCTAATTCATCCCCATGTAATTTATCATATTCAAAATAATACCATAATTGCTTTCTACATATTGGACATGCATGCTCATATTTCACTGTGTTATCTATTACTTCTTTAACCGTTTGATTATATTCATGATTGTTATTACATCTCCACTTTAACTTCTTATTAGATTTATATGATATGTCATCAATATTACATACTCTATTTCCTTGTATATCTAATCCTGTAAATTGTTCCCTTATATAATCTAAATGCATTATGTCTATGTATGTACTTAAATTATTACTACTATCTACTTTCCTGCCTGTACAATATGGACATGTTGACTCTGTCTGATGTGTACCTGCCTTTTTATATACTTGCCTTGTTCTCAAATATATACTGTTAATAAATTCATGACCTCTGTCACATCTCCATTTTAATTGTATTTTACTAGTTAATAATAAGTCACCTGACTTATACCTCTCCCCATCTATTGCCTCCCCTGTAAACTCCCTAAGTAACCTATTCCCATATTCCCCTGAATCCTCACTTAAACACCAGTCACTAAATTTTTTCCTGTTCGTATACCTCTCACATATATTACACCTGTTATTCTCTTTATCATGTATAAAATTAAATAAATTGGTATCATATCTATGCCCATATTTACAAGTAAATTGTATTGTCTCTCTATCATTTGTATATTTGTTTTCTAATTTCGTATAGTCCATATTACAATGCTTGATTATGTCGTCTATTTCCTCTCTTCCTAAATCCTTTACTAATTTTATCCCACTAAACTCTAATTCCCTGCTTTTATCAATATTTGCTATGTTGCAATAAGGACACTTTTTGTATCCCAATTTATAGCTACTGCTATATGTCTTATATGTATGACCACTGTCACATGTAACCTCTACCTCATCCCTACTTAACCCCATCCTCCTATCATCCTTTATACATTTCTTACATTGTTCCCCATTCTTAAATCTCTTAAATTTAGTATGTACTGCTAAATTACCTCTATGTCCTCTCTCACATTCCCACTGTAATGACTCTTTATACCCTACCCCTATACTGTGTATATCTACAAACCTGCCATATTTATCTCGCCCTACCCAATTAACCAATATGTTATTCCCTACTATATCCCCCTGCATAGCCCTATCATATAAACTTATTTTTCTTGCCATGATCTCTTTATCTCCTTATCTATAATATCCAAATAAAACAATGTTGCTAATGCTAACTGTTCCTATATAACACTGTCTCCTTGTATATGCTCATTTACTACTGAATATCTGCAATAAATTCAATACACCTATGTAATAAGTAGGATGTGAAATGATAATTATATTTGCTTATCATACCACTTATAGTATGGTATAAACCCATATCATTATAAACTATATACCATTCATTCCACCACCTACACCTTCTGTATATTATTACAAATATGTATATGAAAAGGGTGTAGCACATTTCAATGCTACACCCTTACTAAAATTTTATTGTAATTCGTTTTACTGCCCAAATACTTGCTCACGCAAATTTCTTTCTAAATCAACTGCTGCTGTAAATCTCTGCTGTACAGTAAACTTTCCACCAAATGCCCTGTAATACATATCACTTGCAGTAGTTGTAATATTATAATATGCATCTACTGCCTTATTAGAATCATACTGATTCTTCTGTGCCTTCTTTTTTAATGCATTTATAATAGCTTGCAACCTTGGATATAACTGTGCTGTGTTCTCACAGTATAATAATAACTCCCTGCTTTCATGTGACGGTGTATAAACCATACTGCTTGTTCTTTTCATTAAAAACAACTCCTTATAATAAATATATCTAATTATTGTTAACATGTATTAATTATAGTTGTAACTGTTATTAATACATGTTTTTATATAAATTATTCTGTAACTATATAAAATTCTATTGTATTTATCATGTATTCCACCAATACTCTTGCTTTAAATAAATTACTATATACTCTATCTGAAATATCATAAGTATAATTAAATTAATTACTATTCCAGTACTAAAAACCCCTAAACCATTTATTATATTACCAGTTGTATTCAACTCTAATATACCTGTAAAAATATAACACCCTAACCTATTAAATACTGTTATACCATATCTATATGCCCTATATATAAAATATATCTCCAGAATTAAATTAATTAAAACTCTAAAAAATATGTACCAATTTATTGTAAAATGCAGTTCATCATAAAATTCTTGCTTTTTTAAATCATTTACAGTATCACTAACTTTATTACTTAATTGCCTCATATAATCATTATAGTCTATCCCTCTCTGCTTTAACCTTTTCCTTAATTCTATAACTCTTTCCTCACGTTCTATTCTAAATTTTTCATTATCAATATGTATAAACCCTATTATAGTAGATAAATACAGCTGTTCAATTATCAAGTAAACTGTTATATTGTTATTTTTACACTGTATGTATTGTACTACTGCCTTTAGTGTACTTACTTTTACCATTCCAGCTAATGTATAATTTATATAATCTTCTCTTATTCTCTCATAATTTATGCCTATTATTACAATGTATAATGCACTTATAATAATTGCCATAATGAATGATCTGTGATAATGATTATTCTTAATGGTATTTAAAAATCTGATATATTTCTCTCTCACTACACCAAAAAATGATATGTTCTCATTATCATCCTCCATGCTATCCTCTATATCATCATCCTCAATAGCATATTCTATTCCCTCATATAAACTGCTTATATCTACTGTATCTCCAAAATAATCCTTTTTCATCACAAATCACCATCCTTAATTCCTTTTTTAATTTATAACTTTTATTACTGTATATTCTAGATCTCCTATGTACACTTCCATTTATTCTAAGTTTAAACTTTGATACTATTTCCTCTTAACTGTACATGTATTCTTACTACTTCTTTATTACACTATCACGATCTAATATAATTTCCTGTCCTGTAACCATATCACAAATTATATTTCACTGCTATCTAATATTCTACTAACTCTCATTAAAATAATTCATCAAGTAATAAATAATACTCTAACTTCTTATTATCCTTGTTTATTTTTAACTCTCTAAAAAATAAATCCTCTAAATCACTGTTCCAACTATCTCCTAACTCCCATCTTAACTCCCTTAAACATATGCTTATATCTCTATATCTATCCGCTTTTCCACATTGACCTAAATCTATCAAACCATTTAAATTATAATTGTCATTTAAAAATATGTTAGTTAATGTAAAATCACCATGTGTAAACACTAAATCCTCATCTGGTTTATTCTCTTTTAACCATTTTAACAAGTGTTCAGGCGATCTAAATTTTCCTTGTTTACCATTTTTATCAAATGTACTATCACACACATTATCTATATCTACTAAATGATTACTTACATTATACTCTGCTTGTCTTAATTCAAACTCCAAACTAGCATCTAAATCACACTTGCTAATATCTACTGACCATAATGTATTTAGGATATTAGTTATTGCTTTTACTAATTTAACCCTATTACTCCTAAAACTTCTATCACTCGCTATCTTTCCATATAATTTACTTATTACTAAGTAACTGTATTTTCTACTGTATCTATTATGTAATAATCTTGGCACTAAACCTAAACCTACATTGTTATTTATCCATTTATATGCATCACATTCATGTACTGATATTACTTGTTTCATCTACTTTAACTACTGCATTATCATAAACTATCACCTGTGCCTTACTCTTACCTACATTTGACTCATTTCCTAAAAAATTCTGCCTTCTTACTAATACCTCTATAACATCCTGTGGTAAATTCATATCTATTTTTCTCCTTAAGTATATTTGCTTAAATCTATGCCACTAAAATCATCTGTTTTTACATATTCAAATGTATTTGACATTTCCTATAGATGATATATGTGTTTATATAAATACACTACTCCATCCTCTACCTTATTTACTATAATCCACTAAAATATATTCTGTATCATTTTCAAATGTATGTTCATATACTCCAGTTTTATTTTCTTCACTCCCACATGCAACAAATAATATTCATTGCTAAAATAATCTATCAATCTCCTCATCTCTGATTTCCCCCTTTATTAAATTAAGCCTATAACAATACGCTATAGGCTTAATCATTATTAAGTTAAGTTATAGATGGTCTCTTCTTCCAAAATTTATCAAACTCTATTACACAATAGGCTATCTCTAAATCAACATTTAATGTATTACTAATATAATCCCGAGCGAGTTTGTCAAATTTATTAAGTATATCCTTATTTTCATATACATAACTACTTATTACACCATGTAAATACCTGTAATTTATACCTCTTATATCACTAATCTTATGTAAACTATCTTTAAATATCTTATCATATCCTGCTCTTCTATGCTCATACATAAACTTCTTAAAATCCTTAAAATTTATATATAAGTCAAAATCTAAGTTCTTATTATATGCTAGAAAAAATAATAACTTTGCAACCTGCTCTTTTTCATCATACGAATCTCTGACTATTATAAGCTTTTTCTGCCTATACTTACTTAAATCTTTCTTTATATCATCACTCATATGCTTTTCCCCTTTTAGTTTGTAGTTAAATACTTTTCTAATTGTACCTTAAACTCATTTGCAACCTCATATGTGTCATTCCCATTAAACCCTGTAGGAAATTTTTCCTGTAAACCCTTTAATATTACTCCCATCTCTCCAGGAGACGTAAATTGCCCTAAATACATACATGTTCTACATGTACTCTCTACTTTCTCCTTGTCATATTTCTCAAATCCACCCTCAAATTGTGTCTCTAATTCCTCAATCATACCTTTAATATCTTTCTTGCTCATACCTAAATCTTCCTTTCCAGAATTTTTTACATTTATATTATATATTATGCTTAATTATATGCTTTACTAGCTAAAACTATATACTTTATAATTTCATCACATTCTTTATTCCTATGTAATTCTATAATATCATCCGTATCTTCATCATTTACAAGTGTCAGTGTATCCCCATTTACCTCAAAATTATAAAACTCATTAAGCTCTATTAAATTAAGTAGTTTATCTCTAACTTGAGCATGATATATATTATATGAATCTGTAACTACAATTACATTACACTTACCCTCATCTAACTTCGCACATACTATATCTGTGAACTTTAAATCTGCACCACCCAAATCATACTCAGGATATATCGCAGTCCTAAAATATATGTTTGTATTATCTTCAGTATTATCATCTATATTATATAATACAAGGCGTGGTGAATTTTCTTTGTCACCTATGTTAATTGTAAACTGCTTCCCTGCATAACCCCCATAACTAATATCTTGCTCCTCAATAGGATATTCATCTGCGCCATATCCATCTTCAAACATTTTCTTAGATGATTCTACAAAAGATTCAAATGTAGACATATCACCCTTCTCGCTTACTAGATCCTCCTCATGAACCTCTAACTCTATAAAACTTTTTAATTCCTCTATAAATAAGAACGTTTCACCCTTATAATCCCATGCACCATTTAAGTCAGTAGTATCCCAAACTAATGAATCAGGATCAATATCACCATAGGATGTATCATACTCATCATCACCATCACCATCACCATCTATAACCGCATCATCCTTATCCTCTGTAACAATTTTGTAACCCGGAATTGATCTCCCTACTCCAGTTGTATCCGATGTATCCTCAACTGTATTTCCACAATCAATTGTATCTGATGTATCCTCAACTACATTTCCACAACCAGTTGTATCTGATGTATCCTCAACTACATTTCCACAACCAGTTGTATCTGATGTATCCTCAACTGCTTTTCCACAACCAGTTGCCCCTGTTGCTGTCATAATTGCAAGTACAGCACTTAATGCATACATGAAACTTGAATTATTACTGTGTTTCATTACCATCTAATACCTTTCCTTTCACTAAATTAAAGTACTCCAATAATACTAATAAGCTATTTTCACTTGTATTCCTATCTATCATTATCTGCACTAACTTATCTAAACCTTTCTCAATCTCTAGTGCTCTTTTTATTCCCTCTAACTGCTCAATACTAAAATCTCCACTAAATATTGCATATACAAGCGATTTAGCCTTTAATATATAATACATTATATCATATGATTTCTCTACACTATCAATGTCATTTATATCATCCAATTTAATCTCTCTATACTTATCTATAGTTAATCTTCTTAATTCCTTATCCGCTATATCATAAACTTCCTCTGCTAATAACTCTCTTCTACCTTTTAATTTCATCTACTATGTACTCCTAACTTATTATTCTGCTTTGTTATCTTACTATCTCTTTTACATAATGCTCTACAAGATGATAAATAATAATAATCAAGCTTTGATAATCTATCCTGTCTAATCTGTGTAACTAACTTAAATTTACAATTTCTATTCTTAATCATAGATAATAACTTTAACCATAGCTCCCTATTAGGTATTTCTCTATTATTCACCTGCCATCCTTGTCTAATCCACCCATAAACTAACCCTAAATTCATTGCATCACAAATATATTTACTTGTACTAACTATTATAGCAGGTTCTTGCATATTAATATCAATGCCATTCACTAAACTTAACCCCTCAATTACACCTATCAATGCAACCTCATCCCTATTAACACCTTGTGAATAATTAGTACTGCATAACTCTCCTACCTTATTTACACTATTCTTATATACTGCTATTGTCCCAAATGTACCTAAATCTACTTCCTGAATAGTGGAATCTGTGTAAACTAATATACTCATGACCTTTTCCTCCTTAATCTAAATAATTTAATATATTTTCTATCTCACCTATCCTATACATTTCTGTTTCTTCACCTTGGTCATCTATTAATTTAAATGAATATTCATCATTTTTCTCTATGGTCGATTCTGAACTTGCTGTTATTACACCATTTTCATATGCATCTAATACTAACTTACCATCCTGTAAACTGTACATTAAATCAGAACCACTCTCATCCCCTTTTATTATAAGTAATACATTATCATAATATAATACTTTTGCTTTTTCTCCAGTTACTAGTGTTGTTAAATATACTAAAAAATTATCCCTATCTTCTTCATGTGTAATATCTACCATATAGTCTATATATTCATACTCTGCTCCATTTATATAACACTTGTTATTCTTAATCTCTAATTCATCATCACCATATGTTATATTACTAATATAATAAACTCTACCTGTATTATTAAACACTATTGCTGGTTGTTCACCACTCTCATCCTCATACCACCAAGCCCCTACTATATCATTACTTATGTATTCTGGTACCCCCTCATATCCACTTATAGATAGTGACCCCTCAGTGTCAATTGAACTATCTATTTCATCACTAGTCAATTCAGTGTATGCTGTTGTGTCCTCAATATCTAATATTCTACTCTCTTCAGCTAATACACTTTCTTTACCTGTTTCAACGTCACTACTAATACCATTTGTATTACTTTGCTTTCCACAAGACACACTTACTAAACTTAATAAAATTATCACACCTATAATAATTTTCTTATTCATTGCTTTACTCTCTCCAATTCTTTTAAAAATATGTACTTATATATTTTATAATGCTATTAGATGTATCCTATTTCATAAGAATCATCTATAGATACTGAATATATTTAAAATATCTCCCACTTTCTCATAATGCATATTTTCTCCATGTAAACTCAAAACTCTAGCATCCCTATCTATATCCATAACATCATAAATACTTATCATATCTTCATACACAAAAAATAGTGCCTTATCACCGGCACCATTATTGTTACCAGTAGCTAAATACACTGTAACATTGTCACCATATTTACTATCCGTAATTTTCTAATGTCTTATACTCATTGCTACTGTATTTGGTATTCTCAAATACTTCTTTATCACCATTACATATTTTTCCAAAATTATTTTATATAATGTATTTTCTAAAGGTGTATTTGTATATTCTGTGCATACTATAATTGCAGAATATGATGTAATCTGCTAATCAGCTCATTCCACACACCATCTTATCATCTACTATTGTATTATCAGTACTTAATTGCTCAATCCCTATATCACTTTCCTCTAAATTATTAACTGTATCCATATGATTTAAATATGCACTTTCATGCTTATCTGAATCACTACATCCATATAAACTCGTACTTACTAATGCTAATTCTACACTAAATAGTAGCGTCTTTGTGATTTTCATCCTGTTACTACTTTTCACACTGCTCAACTCCTATTACTTAGTAAGACCTAATAAATTATCAAATCGTGTATCCCTCACCATATCACTGTATTCTATTACATCAGGGTCATCTACTGTAGGTTGATTAATAGTTAAAACCATTACACCATTTTCATCAGTACTTACTCTATATTCCCTACTAGCTACATTAGCCGTTCCAATCCAGTAATCAATGAAACCATCTTCTTCATTTACTGTATATGCATCACCCTGTTTACTAAGTTCATATAACCTGCCATCAATCTCAAATATATCTACTTCATCTTCATCAAACATTACTTTGTACCAATTATTATCATACACTGTATATGGACATTCATAATGATTACCCTTTTTAGTATCCATCGTGAGAATTGAAGTATTACTATCAAAATTGTAGCTTACAGTAGCATATTGCCATATCTCATAAAAATAACCATCATTTGCAAAAAATTGAAAAACATCTGCATCCTCTGTACATGCCTCTATATCCCTATAAACTCCTACTATAGGATTACTATACTCCCCATTCTCAACTTTAGCAGAATCCTTATCATATGGATCAATTCCAAGATGTAAATATGGATCCATATTCTCAATTCCATCTACTGAACCATCCTCATTCATATGCTCAATATCATATAAAATATCAGGTCTCTCCTCAAGAATAATTGCAGTTGGTTCAAATAACATCTCAGGATCAACCTCATCTGCTGTATCATCCTCAATGCTAATCTCAGTTGTATCCTTAGCATTACCATCTGTCTCAATTGCAACGTTCACCTTATCTGGTATACTACTTTCAGTAGTTTCATCTTTTTTACAAGCTGTCATACTCAATATACAAGCAATAATCACACAAATAAATGATACCTTATTCACTCTCATAACTAATTACCTCTTCTATAAATTGATCAAATTTCCCAGACCTCTCATATTTATCATCCTCATTTATTATCAATGTATCATCCTTAATTCCATATTCATAACTAAAACTGCATATGTAAAGTGCATATAATTCATTATCCTTTACTATGAATCCATATAAACTATCAGGATTAGATAATACTTTACTATCAATTTCTATATTTCTATAT
>Ga0326512_10003582_pt1 | contig 11356 bp, 15 predicted proteins | sample 1_2617_0518_D_FD_203652 | JGI IMG/M metagenome (GOLD analysis project Ga0326512, IMG submission 203652) | Bovine rumen microbial communities from UC Davis, California, United States - 1_2617_0518 | ecosystem: Host-associated > Mammals > Digestive system > Stomach > Rumen | place: USA...
TTCGAGAACTACACTAAGGGTACTAAAGTTCAAAATAATTATATCGAAAAAATATCAAAAACGAAAGTGACTGGAACGACGATGTTTGATGCTATAGTTGAATTCCAGAAGCATGTTGGTAAAAAAGTATACGCAGATTTAAAATATGATGGTTCCAGTATAGCAATTTATGTGGATCCTAGTAACGGCAAACCTCTCCGTGAAGTGACTGTAGGTAATATTCATACAGTAAATAAGAACGGAGGAGAAGCTGAGCCTGGAATAGATCAAACCTGGAAACTAGCTGGATTTTTACCGGCCCAATTCCCAAAAGGTATTGTTGCTATTCAGGCTGAGGCATTAATTGACTATACTAAACTTGATAATCCAGAAACAGCACGTCAAAGAGCTAATGGACTTATTAATTCTAAATACTGCGATACCTCACTCCTTACTTTACGAGCCTACCGTTATTACACCGATGATTCTCCGGCGGGAATAGCCCTTAGGAACATGGACTATAGAGAGGTCCTAAATTCCTTTGAGATCGTCCGAGATGAAACAGGATATATAAAATTTGCGCCCGCCGATACATTCACGGTGGAGGAATTAGGCTCAGTTCCGGGATATACAGAAAGCGACCATACTCAAACTTCAACTGGATTTTTCTTAAATGATGGTTGGGTTTTGTATGATGAAAAAGGAATCTGTCTCGGGGCACTAAAGTTTGCTGGAGCTGGTTCTAGTAGTGAAGGAGTTATCAAAACTACGGCTCGAGAAATCCTTTGGAATAACCAAGTCTCTAAAGGTAAGGATTCGTGGTCAGCCAATATAAGAATTGATCCTGTGACGGTTAAGGGAGTTACTGTAAGAAAACCGAGTGCAGGAAGTGTAGGTAAGATGGTAGAAAATAACATTACACCAGGGGCAGAGGTTAGTATAATTCTAGCTAACTCAACTATTCCTATGATTGGTGAGACATTTAAACCTGGTAATGGAAATTTCTCTTGGCCCATCTGTTCTTGTGGTTGGCAGCTTAGTGAAAAAGATGTATATGGGTCTCTGCTTAAGTGTGGAAATCCTTTATGCACAGAGAGAATTGGACGTATGAAAAAGTATCTCTCTGAAAATACCAACATAGACTTAAATAAATTCTTAGTTATAGATCGGTTCAAGTGGGAAAATACTGATGTCGATCTAGATAAAATTAAACAACTGGTAAAGGATGGCAAGAAAGAAGAATATCATGACTATCTCCTTAGTTTTATGAGTTCTAAACTGCAGAAAAGGAATATGGAACTTGTCTGGCAAGCTAGTTGGGAAGCGTTATATGAAAAAGAGCAAGGAAAATACTGATTATACGACTTCTGCTGCTCTTGTTTGTAATCTTATCGTCAAAAAATACGGATATACAGCTAGGATAACAAGAATATGGGAAATGTTAGCAGATGCATTAGCCATAGAAGAGTTTGAATTCCTAGATTTTAAAACGATAAGGCCTGAATTTGAATCTTACCTAGTGGATAGACTCATAGACTGGAACTCTGGAAAAGAAATAGACTTCACATCAATAAAAGAAGCTATCCTAGTTGCCGGAGATTTTACTGGTCTAGAAAAAATTTTACTAGGACAAGATGATATAGAAGATAGACTCTGGGGGATATTCTTAGCGGTATCTAATCCGGAGAGAACAATAAATATAAACACAATAAAGAATGATTGAAGTTAATTTGTATGCAATTACTCCGAACGATTTTAATTCGAGAGTAGGAAGATGTGTCGCCCGTAACCGTTTTGATCAAGAGGCTATGGGAATTGGTGTTATTGAGTTCGCCAAAGGTTTTCTAAAAGAGAATCTAGATAAGTTTGAAGGTGGAATTGGCAATAACGACTTAGAAGATCTTATTAACTCTGATACAGTTCTGTCGCGTAAAGATATGTCCTGTATCAATTATTTTCTGGGTAAGCTCGGTTATAAACTCCAGATTCAGAACGTTGCCGATGATGAAGAGAATGCTACTGGTGTTCCTAGCGGTGAGGTTATTGAGTGGAATGTAATCGATAATAATTTTATCCAGAACGATTATCCGACGGCTACTAAACTTATGCCTTCATCTGGTACTGAGATTATTGGTACTCTGAAGATGATTGTAAATCAGTGTGGTTTGTTTGATGATTCTAAGTTTGCTGGTCTTAAGAACCCCTTTACAGATCTTATCACCAACCTTGAACGTATTAAAGGTGTTACTGGCGGAAATAATGGCACCATCATTGCTAAGATTTATGAACTCTTGGATGATTGCGGTATCACTATTTTCTGTGCTACTAGTGAGGATTAATATTAATTATGCCTACACTACAAGACGACATTTTAGAAATCTATAATAGTCTAGTTGTCTTTAGTAATACCACAATAACAACAAAGTTCCCTCTACCGATTACAGTATGGTATGAAAAAGATTCTAGACTACTTGTGTTTGAACAGAAAGGAAAATCAGTACGTCTCGGTATTCCTATCTACTATTGCTTAGATTTAGAGGGGCTTGAAAAGAAGACTTACCTATTACCCAGGGACTATGATTATCTTATGTCCACTTTCCAGGATCTCATTAATTCTGGTGTTCTCATAAAAAATAGAACCCATGTAAGCCCAGAAAACTATGGATTTGATATCTATGCTGTGGATTTGAAGGAATTATATAAAGGTCCTGGGATAGTAGGTAGGATTAGATTTATATCCGGAAAATCTTGGTTATTCAGGAGAATTGTAAAACGTAGATTTAAACTATGAAAACTGTGAGAAACCGCTCCCTTGTTATTACCGACCCATGTTATATTGCAAAAGAAGGAGAATGGGGAAAAGGAGAGGCGTTTGATTGGGAAGAGAGCACCATAAACTCTAGTATCTTTACCGACTATATTTGGGATGATACTGTGGGTGGAGATGGAAGCTGGAGAGTTTTTGAGATAGATAAGATCCTAGGTGAAGGTGGGCTTATGAATTTCGTTGATGATTATGCTATAGCCCTAGATAATGTAGAAGAACACCCGGGAAATGAATATTACCAAAAGACCCTAAATAGATTGGAAGCACAACAGAAAGAGATTGGAACTTTCTCCGCTGACTCAGGATGTACAGGAGTATTTTATTTAGATGAAGTACTTAAGTATAATCCTGACTTTCAAAGTGGACTCTCTAATAAGTGCTATACAATAATAGAAGATTTTTCCGGAAGAGTTATATTATACAAAACTGATGAGTATTTTCATATACTCGGAATTGGAAACAAAACTTTTTACACAATAGGATGAAAATAAAAATTAAAAACGAGTCTCCATATCAAAGTCCTTCCTATGCACATGAGTCGGATTCGGGTATGGATATTAGAGCAAATATTAATGAACCTTTAGTGCTAGGTCCTGGGGAAAGATATGCTGTTCCAACAGGAATTTACGTAGAATTGCCTGAGAATACTGAAATTCAAGTACGTCCTAGATCCGGTCTAGCATTGAAGAAAGGATTAACTGTTCTTAATTCGCCGGGCACTATAGACCAAAATTTTAGAGGGGAGATTAAAGTTATTCTGATTAATCTCGATAAAAATGAACAAACTATAGAGCCAGGTGAAAGAATCGCTCAGCTCGTTTTTGCTAAAGTTGAAAAGGCAGAATTAGAAGAAATTGAAGTCATCTCGAAGGATACAGATCGTGGTGCCTCAGGTTTTGGTGATTCTGGAAAGTTTTAAAAAGAGAAAAATATATGGAATTAAAAGAAGCGTATTTTAGTGTAGTTAATACTGCAGATGATGTTTGGTCCGAGACTATTAAAGATGTGTGTAATGATGGAGAGTTGATTTTCGCTTATAAAAATACTGATGCTGATATTACTTCTGGTTGTTCTGATGAGGTTCTTTATCAGGTTATTGTGAAGAGACTCTATAACAATCCTAGTAAGAGAAAGTATACAGTTAATATTACAACTTCCTCTGTTTCCTATACTCTTAATATGATGCCCAAGGAATATCTTATGGGCGAACTTATGACTGAACTGGAAAATTATAAAGTCAGTGGAAAAATTATTGCAAACTTTAAACAGGTAATTGAAGATATTGAAGAATGAAACTATTAGCTATTGATCTCGGTTACTCCAGCGTAAAAGTTGCTTATTATAATGATGCTGGAGCTTTACAATTTGAAAAGTTTATTAGTGCTGTAGCCAAAATTGATGACCCTATGGAAATTGACGATGATATTATGTTCAAGCTTGGGGTCGATACTTATGTGTTAGGTGATAGCGCCTTGAAAGTGTCTAGATCGCTGTTATTGCCTCTGGAAACTTTTGATGATATGAAAGCTGTATACCCTGTCTGGATCTCTTATCTCCTTAAACGTTATGGTGGTCCGGAGAGTTTTGATAAGGTTGTAATTGGTTTATCCTTAGCTTTCTCAGATAGAACAGATGAGCTTTTATCTAGCTTATATCAGACCTTACTTATGCCACCCGAGTCTGAATATTTTATGTGTTTACCTCAGGGATTATCTTGTAAATTGGCATATTCGAATTATGGTCTTAATATTAGGTCCGAATCTCATAGCACCACAAAACTTACTAACTATATTGTGGTAGATGGTGGATTTTTGACTGTCGATATGTGTGCCGTCATTGCTTCTGGTAGTTCTTCTGGTAGTGCTATAGGAATTCCGAATACTGGTGTCATTAATATAGCTTTTGATTTGGTCGACTATCTTTTTAGAGAGTATCAGATTAAGGTAAGTATTAAAGAGGCTCAGCAAATTATAGACTCAAATGGTATATTCACAAGACGAGCTAGAAAATATGATGTTTCTGGTGCAGTAAAAGAATTTACTAAGAAATATTTAGGAAACGTTTTAACCCTCCTTGAAGAAAAGTACTCCGAATTTCTTGATGCTGTCGATGGTGTTGTTATTCTTGGTGGACTTGCGTATTTCTTCCAGAGGTACTTGAATGATCCTGATATTGTGTCCGAAATTGAGAAACACTTCGATATCTCTTTCCTGTCCTTCCCACCTGACCTTAGCGAATATTATAACAGCTATTCCTATTTAAAGGCAGCTGAGAAACTCCTTAAAGACTAAAAGAGATGAGTAAATTTTATGGACAGCCTTGGATTGATGGAAATAGTCTAGTCCAAGAAGTTATCACATTTACTACGGGCTCTGATACTAAAACAGAAATAGAAGTTCTTATTTCAGATATTTGGGATAATCTTAAGAATGGTTTTGACTCGACTATCGAACCTCCCGTTGGTGATGAAGATATAGCTGGTGAAAATGATCCTAGTGTTAAGGGATATTATAAAAGTCCCAGCAAAAATAATTTCTTCTTCTGGAAAGTAAAACAAACCCCAGTAGATGGAACCTCAAGCAATTTTTATATAGCTTTCCCCTGCCCCGAACCTAAAGATGGCGTATTTGAAGAGCCTTATGATCCTACTAAATGGGATTCGGCTACTAAACCTTATGCTAATTATTGGGTTACTAAGATGAAAGAGGCTACGGATAACTATGAAAAAAGCGCTACAATACAAAGAAAAGAAGTGACTTTCCCAGGTACTTCTTTTATTGGACAGGATGGAGATGAAGTTGTTGTTAATGATTATCAATTCGTTAATAATGATCTTGGTGATATATCCAATCTTCTTCGCTTGTTCTAAATAAAAAAAAAGATCCTCAACTAGAAATTAAATCTAGCTGGGGATTTTTCTTGGCCTTAAATCCTTATATATGTTATGAAAGAAGACAAGAAAACATTATTGCATGAAGAAAGTTTGAAGTATCGTAGTTCTGCAGAGATGATGGATAATATTTCATTTATCTCAGGACTTGCAGACTAAATCTTCAGGGCCCCGTAGTTTAACGGTTAGAACTCATGACTCATAATCATGGTATGGAGGTTCGACTCCTCCTAGGGCCACGCGAGAAATAAAAAAGAGATAGAAACTAATCTACCTCTTTATTTTTTTTTTATTTTTTAAACAAGCAATGAATAAAGGAAATCATTGAAGGGTGATTTTGGGCTTCTTTCCAGTGCTCCTTTAATCTATTATTAATGTCTTCAATAATCTCACCTATATCATTAATTTGGTCTGGGGTAAGAAAACAGTTATAGAAGGAGCTTAAGAATGTAGCTGTCAAAGTATGATCCAGCGCCAGTGTTTCAGAGCCGACTGTATCATAAAGTTTCATCATTTCTTCAGCCCACAAATTACTTCCAAAAACAATATCTGGGCTTTTCTTTGCTAATCTATAACCAGCCTCAAGAAAAGTAGCAGCCGTATTAAAATCTTTCAATATAGTCTCGTCGAAAGGATTAGTACTGTTGCTTTCTTTTTTATTTTCTTCCCCCTTAATTTTCTCTGTCTGTTCTGGGATTTCATTAATATCTTCACTTTCTACAAAATCCCAATCGAAAGTAGCCAAAGTTTTATATGTTTCCTTTGTGTCAGGGAGGTCTATAATAATCTCATCCAATCCCAGCTTTTCTATAAGATCATTTATATTTTGACCTTTTTTTATTTTGAATTTTCTATTTCCCATATATTCCATTCTCCTTTCTTCCTTTCCCCACAGACAATCTTAGTTTCGTCTTTAGGATCCAGGTTTACAACTTTCTTAAATTTAGTCGGGTTCCAATCATTATATTTACAATGAGCATGAATAGAATAGATATTAGTGTCCTTTGTAAAATCAGTAAAATTCTTATCCACTCGTGCCATTTCTCTGTTCCCATATATCACATTACCTATATATCTTGGGTCTATAATATCAGGGAACGTTAATCCTGAATGTGTACAGATATAAAGATTCCTGCCATCTTCTATAACTGCATACATCTTTAAGTTTTTATTCATAGCTTCGAGATAGGCCTTAGATCGTTCATAATCCAAGTCGCTAAATTCAGAAGCTGTAGTTCTCATAAAGTCTTGGGGTATCATTCCTCTTAATGTCTCCAGTGCATCTCCCTTCAATAAATTCAAACCTAAGAATTTACGAAGTCTAAGTTCATGATTACCTTCTAACCATACCACATTATTCTTACTACCCATTCCATTCTTAGCTAGTCCCATTAATGTTTTTGATCCACCTTTTTCTGGACCATCTATATAATCACCATGGAACACAACTAACTTATAGTCTTTCAGCCTAGGTAGTTTTTTGTATAGGGCATGATTTGAATGAAGATCCGATACATGAAGTACAGTATCTTCCCAATCTACTTTATATCTTGGTTCTCTATCCTTCCAGTATTCTATTATGTCAGAAAAGGAGGATATTATGTTTTTACTCCCGAGCTGTAAGTTAAGGAATTCTGTGACCTTCTTCTCCATTTCACTTCTCTTCGGCATAGCATAATATTCTGGATTATACTTTCTTGGCTTTCCTAAGTAGTCTTGCGGTATATTCCAAACTGCATAGAAAGTAGTATAACCAAAGATAAGCGCCAGTGTTTCAAGAAGAGAATCAGTTATCTCATCACAAACATCTACAACAACTAAACAACCTTTTCCTAATCTCGTCAGTAATATATCTAGGTAATTTCTTCTAACTACACTACCAAAAGATTTACCTAGAACTTCTTTTTCTGGGCATACTAAGTCGGGCATTGAGTACATCCTTCTAAGTATATCTAGATCTAAGAAGTAATTTGTTAAACCTTCTTTTTCAATCCATTTTAATTTTGCTTTCCTGTCCAGTCCTTTTAATATAACAAGTGACTTCATTTATTCAGGTAAAGAAATTTGTGTATTAGTTTGCATAGAAGGACATATTGACATTAAAGCCCATATAGCATCTTTCACATTGGAATTAACAGGAAGTAGGGGAATACCATGACGCTGACACATATAAGAAACCGTGCCATACTGAAAATACTCCTGACTACAACGAACTGCCATCTTTTGTGAATTAAGAAGCATGCCAAAATTAAACATGACTAAGGCCGAGGTAGATTTCTTAAGAATATTAAAGAAAATACCATCTGCCGCATTCATCATACCACACTCCCAATCTTTTTTCATTACCCACTCCGGATTATCTGTATTAGGGACTGGGTTAAGTTGAGGAAGGGCAAGTGGGTTTATAAAGATCCAGTTTTTATTCTTAAACACTGATATAGCTCCAGGCCCCTCAGTCAAAGAAACCATACCTTGAGCTACTTTATCTTGCCAGTGTTCATTAGCTGGATTTGTGTCTTCAGTTCCTGCCAGATAGATTTTTATAGAATCACCTATATTTTCCGGTAATATATCTCCAGGACTAAGAACCATTACTTTTTGTCCTAATTGTATCATAATTACATTTTAAATTAATATGGGGTAAAGAGTTCAATCTAAAAACCCAATACCCCATTTTTGTTAATACCATTCTGTAAACTCTAACTTGGGTGTATAGAGCTCTCGCATTTTTCCCATATCACCCTCAAGAATCATAAGTACAATATCAGCCCACTCCGGTGTTCCATAATTCACGTAGACCTGATGGAACTGATACTTATGTTCCTTTTCCATACTCAAGTATTCAGCATAATCCCCTAAGATACACAGTCCTCTCTTATTTTTTACGGAAGCCACAATATCCTTCTTCAAATCTTTTAAAGGATAGCCATTAATAGGAATAAACTCCGTGTGCTCAAGTTCATATCTCAAAGCTGTTCCTGCAAATTTATTAATCACATCCATAAGCGACATAAGGTTGATGGCAAAAGAACCACCTCCCTTGGCTATAGTTGTGCCCTCAGGAATAGGGAACGAAATCTTTGCAGTATCCGAAGATGACTGACGTACACTAAACCCTTTCGGAATATCATTTTTATTCTTCTCTAATATTCCTACAAAGTTCGGATAATACTTCTTAAGTAAGTTGCATTGAATATTAATTACAACTTCCATCTTCTCTCTATCAAAATCATTTTCTACTTTCATACATCTATAAGGAACTGAACGAAAAGACTCTGGGAGCATCAGTTCTAGTCATTGTATTCATAACTCTAACCAATTCCTTAAATCTTTTCTTTTGTGTTTCTGGTTTTTCTAAGTGTGATATTCTAAAAACAAGTATTCCCAAGTTCTCCAAATATTCATCTCTAATCTTATCCTTCTCCGGGGAATGAAGATCTGAATCAAGTTCTATATCTAATCCCCAATGTTTGTCGTCTTTCAAGTTAGGAATAAAGTAGTCGAGAAGTATAAATCCGTTATCAAGTCCAGGAAGTCGTAAGGAATTAAGAATAACAATAGGAAATTCTCTCACAACAGTCAAAGGATCAAAATAGCCTATGTTTATGAAGGAATCAAAAAACTTAGCCTGTAATGATCTCTTCACTAGTTGTTTATTCCGAGTAAACTTCTTTCTGGACTTAGGACTTGGATAAATTATACTTTTCAAATTATACTTCCTTCCACTCTTAGCGATAGACTGTTCCGGATAAGGTTGCCAAGGAATGTCTGGAAAAGTGAATGTTTTAAGCGACTGTGACTGTGATACTATCTGTGAGTTTTGTTTTGCCATCTTTGTGAGGAGTTGTAGCAGTGATAGCAGTAATACCCTTTCCTACAGCCACAATAATACCCTCAGAATTCACAGTAGCAACATCAAAGTTAGAAGACTCCCAAACAAGCTCAGGGACGTTAGCAATAGATGGAGTAACAGTAACCTCAACCTTATAACTCTCCCCCGGCTTAAGAGAAACTGTGGAAGGAATGGAAATAGCTGTGGCATTCTTCTCATACATAGCTTTATCCAGATCAACTCTCACATTATCAACAAGCTCGGGAATCTCATCTTCAAGGCATCTATGTTTTCTGCCATTATAAGCTACGGCATCAACAAGGTCTTCATTAATACCCACACGATGATCCATATTAGTATCAATAGCTTCACCAGGAGTCGTGGGATATTTATTAAAATCATTATCCTTTCTCATTTTTATTAGTTTGTATTGAATGTTCGTTTTGTCCAATCCAGATAACCAGGGTCTAATGTTTGTATTATTTCAGCTGCATTAACCAATTGAGTTAGGCAATCTATACACAATACAATATTAGTTTCACTGGGGCTTCCGAAGGCTAAGTGCTCCCTGGTGTGATCTAGAGTTGAATCCCAAATATTAAGTTCTCTTAGTTTTTTACCACATATAGGACATTCAAGAGTATCGGTACCTGAGATTTGACATACATTTTGAGGATTAGAGTAAGAGTGCATGAGGTGTTTTATAAATCTCTCATACTGACTCGTTTTTCCAGCCTCAATAATTAGGGAAGTCTCTAAATCATCGGGTTCTAAAAATCCGTTTCTTGCATTTGGACCTCTCTTTTTTCTAGATCTCATAACACGATCAGGCAACTCTCTATCTTGAAGAGGCCTAGGATAACAGTACATATAGATAAGTCTCTTTTCGTCCTGTGTAAGCGTAGGTTCCTGTTCAAGTAATTCCTGTGCCGTAGTCTTTTCTGTCCTTTCCTGTATTAAATAATCAATAAAAGGTTTAATTTTCTCTGCGTTTATCATAATTTTGAAATTATATAGTCAACATCTTTTTCTTCAAGCCCGAGAAGCTGAGTATTAGATAAATTTTTTCTTATACCATCTAGGTTTGGGCTCTCTATACTCTTTAGGCAGTCAATTAGTTCATCTTGGTGTGTTTTAAGATAATCCTTAGAGACCATACATAGCCAGTTGTTATCCTGTTTCATGGCCATAATTCTCGAAAAGAATTTATCTCTATTATTTAGATCTAAGAGGTCTGTGATATCTGGATCTATTTCACCCAAATCAATCCCTGGCTTCCTATTTGAATAATGACTGAATGCTATAAAGTCGGAATACCAGTTATTTGTATCAAATAAACTCACTTCATTTAATTCTGTGTGTAATTCATCCTCATATTTAAAAGTTAGGGCCCTGAAAATATGGAAATCAGGATATCTATGTTTATTATATTTGTCATACTCGCCAAATGGATGTTTGTTCAAATAAGATCCCCATTCAATAATTGTATCAAACTTACCAAGATAAATACAATCATCAATATTAGAAACACCAGTCTTAAGATAATAACGATGACCTGGAATATAGTCTTTTGTATAATTTTCTTTATTCCCGAGTAATTCACCATGCTTTTTCTGTCTCTCTAGTTCATCATTATTATCCTCAAGAAGCGCATTATTGAATTGGTCATCATTAGTTAAGCAATAAGTACCAGGGAGATAGTAATTTAAAATATTTCCAGTCTCTAAGATTACATTAAGCAGCCACCATCGATATACAGGAATACAGATTTTATAATTTGTGTATTCTGGAAGATCTGAATGATGAATAATGACTGGGATATTATCTG
>Ga0326512_10003583_pt1 | contig 11353 bp, 8 predicted proteins | sample 1_2617_0518_D_FD_203652 | JGI IMG/M metagenome (GOLD analysis project Ga0326512, IMG submission 203652) | Bovine rumen microbial communities from UC Davis, California, United States - 1_2617_0518 | ecosystem: Host-associated > Mammals > Digestive system > Stomach > Rumen | place: USA: California...
TGTTCCTGAGCATACAGCTGTTTACCAAGCTGGTATGCTTCCTCTGCCTGTCGAATTTCCTCCGCTGCAATCTGCGCTTCCAATTCCAGTCTTTGCTGTGTTTCCTTATAAGAATGTACACCAAAGCCGATGAAAAAGGCCAAAATACAAATTGCGGTCATGATTTTCACCCAGGGAGGCGTTTTCTCGATAATATTGCAATTGTTATCGGGATAATCGGCTTTCTCCGCAGACTGGTCCCTCAGCGGTAAATGTGGTGTTTCCCGCGGTGGTGCGGAGAAATCTGCCTCCGTATTGGTTGGCTTGTCGTTACTCTCACAGCTTTTGACATAAGTACCTGCAGTTGAGGAGGTTGGCTCATCGGTTGCTCTATGAGTTGAATAATGTGAACCTTCATCATACAAAAGTCCATTATAATTATCCGGGTCGAGGCCAGAGTTCACTAAAGCCTCTCTGCGCTCATCGTCATCCATCCATTTCAGTTCCTGAATGCTCATGCCTGAAGACTGCAGATCAGACCACGCATCGAAATCCGAGTCCAGATCGGCATCCAGATATGTATCTGTGTCCAGTCCTGCGTCCTCCAACGCTTCCCGACGCTCATCCTCATCCATCAAAGAAAAGTCGAATGCATCAATACCAGCGTCTTCAAGGTCACTCTCAAGATCAAAACTCATAAGCTCACCACCTTATTAGCCGCTTCTGGCCTTTTGTTGATGTCCATACCAGCATCTTCCCTACCATTCATTCTCCCAAGCTTATGGATGCATCCCCATCTTTTGAAATAACCAATTTCATTGGCTTAATGTATCTTTCATATAGTTGCTTTTTTTCCCCGGTGCTCATATCTACACGCGTTGCATAATAGGCTTCCTCTAATATTTCTTTGATGTTGAAGTTGCATTTTTCTTGAAGCCGTTCGCGCACTTCCGTCAGGACGGCCTCAATTCTAATTTCATCACTGTTGCCTGTGCAGAAATCATCGAGATAGCAATAGGTGAATCCGCCGTTCTCCAGTGCCGTTTTTGTATGAGTCCCAAACTTTCTTGACTCCACAAGGACAAGAAAGTCTAACTCCGGCATTGAGTTGATAAGCCCCCAGAAATCCGAATCACTCGAAGCCAAGATGAATGAAGCTGTGCCGTTTGTATAGTACTCTCGGCAAGTTCCTGCTGTCAGCATCACATCAGCCAAAGATTTGCTTTCCTTCAGCCGCTCAATCATGATGTTCTCAATCGGGATCTGCGTAAATTGCTCAAGGATTTTCCATGCCGTGGCTGCATGGACATCATTATAAAGAATAATCTTACATATTTTGCTGAGAAGGGCTTCCTGGTCTAAATTTGTGAGCATGGCATGCAGCTTGTACGGATCCGAGTTTTCACAGTCTACAACAACAGCAGTTTTATCAGATCTCTCTAAGAAACTGTAAATGCTTTCCTTGGTCTGTAAGCCAGCATCTTTCACCTTCTGGGTGTCAAAGAAATAATCTTCATGGATTTCATACAGAAGCTTTGTAAATTTGTTATCGTTATAGAGGATGTTTCCGTCATCTGCAACAGGCCAATTTATATAGACTTGATACGGATAACCACTCTTTCGAGCATAGTACTCGGCTGCAGCGCTTTTAATCCCCTCTTCCGTTGTCCCTCCGGGCATGATAAACAATTCTCTGATATACGCCCATTTGATCCAAACCGGGAATATTTTCTCGCAATTGTTTATACGATTACTGATTTGTTTATTGATTTCTATAATGTATTGTTGAGGCAACGCATTGGCCTTTATAATAGAAACACCATCTAATTCCAGTTGAGTTATACTATCCTGCGGGATGAGTTCCGGTAATGTGTGTAGATTTTTCAGATCATACCGCATTCTCTTATAAAGGGTGTTATAGTTTTGTTCAATCGATGTTCTTAATATGCAGAGATTTCGTATAATACGTGCATTTTTTTGCTTTTCTAACTCTTTATAAACATCTAACTCCGGTGGCTCCGTCTGCTTTTCAAAAATTTTTCTCGGAACTCCTATTAAGAAAGCTACACGAGATATAATCCCCCTTGCATCTTCCCGAAAATTTGTCTGGATGTTTTCTATTGGTGATTCTCCACCAGGAATAACGAATCCCTCCGGAAACTGAATGCCCATTGTTATAGTTCCTTTCATCTTTTACTGTGCCAATTGTACCATTCTGAAGCTTCTTTTACAATCTTCTTGGACGCTTTTCCTTTCGCGCTGACGCCGATGCCCTGACTGGGGCAACGGCGTCATCTAATTATTACGCTACTCATTCAATAGCAAACAGCCCTCCATATTCAAGGCGCAGTACAAGAGTATCCTCAAGTTCTTCACCATACTCATCAGCTGCTTCAGTTTCTTTGCAAAAGCCAAAACGTGTCGTATGTCTGAAAACACTGTAAATTGGGTGATCGCTGCATCTCTCAATGACAAAATTGCAACAGCCGTATTCCAGCATACCATCGCCATTATGTTCATCGATGCTTACCGCCAGGGATACAATTTCCAGAGGCTCCACCAGTTCATTCATAACCGCACAGTCTGCCTTGATATTGTTGTATATTCTTTCATTTACTTTCCAACCTGCATGTTCCTCCACCGCTGCTTCGCATACCATGTTGAAAATTTCAAAAAAACTAACAGCCATATACTTTTCTCCTCAATAAATGGTTTTTGTTAATTCGTAGTATGATATAGTCATACGCACTTTTCCGTTCACCAGGGGATAAATCTCCACATTTGATGCGAAACTCAATGCCATGCAGAACCATGCAGCAGAACAGAACCACATTTCAACAGACTCTATTGTGATAGTACCCACGCTTGCGAAGCAGTCGTGGAGGCTGTATGACAGCTCCATTTCCTCTTCAAGCAGGTGTTCTCTGATTACTCTGTAGCTCCACATAATCTGAGCCATTCTGTTGAAATCCAAAATGGACGGTTTCATTTCCTGCTCCATGATCGCCTTTCCGAGCGACATGATCAGTTGGTCTTCAAAGCTGCCCTCATGCAGGATTTCTTCATTATTCATTTGTCAAGGTACTCCTTTCGTGCTTTCTTAAGCACCCATTCTTCGGCAATATCCGATTGTGTGCTGATTATATCAAGGGCAGCAGAAAATATATTGTTTCTGCCTGCGCAAAAATCGACAAAAAGGGCTGTCTCAAAACGAGACAGCCCCCTCACGCTTCAATATGTCCGCTCTGTGAGGACGATCCTTGTCCAGTCAGGCTTTCTGATAATACCCGCAGTTTTTCTGCGGATCATCCCGTACGCTTTCCGCGGCCTTTTTTGCGCGGGCAAAGCGTTCGTCGATCTCCGCCTCCCGCTGCGCGTTGAGGTAAACGCCGAAGCGGAGACTGACTTTGTTTTCGAGCTCCTTCTGTCCGTAAAGCTCGGCAAGGAAGCCGCGCAGGAGCGTTTCATAATCCGCCTGGTGCGGACAGTACAGCAGGAAGCTGTCCCCGCCCTCCCGACAGCCAATGCCGCCGGTTTGCCGCGCCAGCTTTCGGAGGCTGACGCCGATGCTGTGCAGCACACGATCGCCGAATTGACGGCCGTACTGTTTGTTGATCGTACGGAAGCGGTTCACATCCAGGGCGATCGTGTCCATGGGCATGTTCTCGTAAATCTGGTCAAGGCGGTTTACATAACGTCGGAAGTAATCCTTGTTCAAAAGCTCCGTCAGCTTATCGCGCTCAGTCTGACTGATCAGATCGCGGTCTTCGGACAGTTCGATGCACTTGGCAATGCGAGCCTTGACGATCTCAATGTTCGGGAAGGGCTTGGGAATAAAGTCCATCGCCCCGATTTTCAGGCAGTCAAGCTCCGCCTCCTGCTCGACCGTGAGAATGAGCACGGGGATCGACATCAGATCTTCATCGACCTGCATTTCCGCCAGCACTTCCCGCCCGTTCTTTTTCGGCATTTGCAGATCCAGAAGCACAAGATCGATCTCGTTCTTCCGGCTGTGCAGGAGCTCCAGCGCTTCCACACCGTCGGCGGCGTAAAGAATGTCGTAATCGTCTGCGAGCAGATCGCCCAGCATCTCACGGTTTATCTTGACGTCGTCCACGATCAGGATCGTCTTGCGCGCGTTGATAAGCGGGATATCGGAGGATTCAAAACGGATCACGGGCGCGGACTCTTCGATCTGACAAGACTCCTTGAGCTGCTTTTTATTCTCATACATGGCCTTATCAGCCTCTTCAAGAATGCTCGCCAGAGAATAGTGCTGCTTTCTGTTGTAATCGGCGATGCCTGCCGCGATGGTTTCCCCGATCCTGATTTTTGCGCGGTCTGTCGGGAGTGCCGTAATCTGCTGCATAAGGCTCTCGCGCCGCTCAAAATCCTCCCCGGTGAGAAGAATCACAAACTCGTCCCCGCCGGTCCGGAATACCGGGCTGTGGCTGAATACGCCGCATATCCTGCGGCAGGCGTTTATGATGCAGCTGTCGCCCTCCTTGTGGCCGTAGAGGTCGTTGACAGCCTTGAGGTTATTGACGTCGCAGACCACGGCGGCGAAGGGACGCTGCCGCCCCGCTTTGATCTCCTCGTCGATTTTCTCTTCCCACTGGACATAGGCGTGTTTGTTTTTCACGCCGGTCAGCGAGTCCACTGTCGCCATTTTCTTCGCGATGGACAGATTGCGCGCGTACTCCTGCTCCTGGCGGATCTGCAAGTCCTCGTCCAGCAGGCCGATGATCAAAAGCTCCTTGCCGTCTTCCGTCACTCTGGCGGCCTTCAGGCGCACATAGATGGGAACATCGCCGCGCAAAAGGCGGTAGGTCAGCACGAACATCCCGTCCCGCTCGATCGCGGCAAGGATATTTTCTTTTGTGACCTGGGAATGGAAGAGCGGAAGGTCTTCCGTATGGATGGTCTTCAGGCTGTCGTGATAGGCGGCCTTGAAAAAGTCGCCGCCCTGCTTTGCAAGGCCGAACTCGCTGTACTCCGCCGAGGCGCTGAACTGCGTATAGGCGTTGGTCGCCGGGTCGACATAGAACAGCGCCATCAGGTTGCCGCTCAGGGCGCTGAGACGCCGATAGGATTTGTTCTCCTCCGCGGCGCGCTCCGCCGCCATGCGATCGCGCACCTGCGTGTCCACATTGCTGATGCCGATGATGATATGCCTGTCGTCGCCTGGGATATGGGTCGCCTTCATGCGCACATAGGTCGGAACGTCGTTGATCAGCAGGCGGTAATAGATGATATAGACGCCGTGCCGCTCGATTTCACCGAGCAGCTTTTCCTTTTTGAGCGCCGCGATAAGCCGCTCCTGATCTTCTTCGAGAATATACTGTCTGGCTTTTTCCCTGCCCTCCTCGAAAAAGCTCGCGCCCTGTCTCTCGGTCTCCTTCTCCCCTTTTTCGTTCCAGGAGCCGTATTCGATAAACGCGCCCGTCTCGATATCCACATAATACAGATCGAAGAAATCCTGCACCAGCGCGCCGACGATATTCCCGTAGACGGCGCTTGTGGACAGAGCCTGCTGATAGGCAGCCCTTGTCTCGTCGCTCTCTTTTCTGATGCGCTCGAGTTCCGTCACATCCATGCACATGCCGAGCAGGCACAGTCTGCCGCCGGAATCATGGAACTTCATCTTCGTCGTTCGGAACTGGCGCGGATTGCCCTGTGCGTCGGCCACGTCCTCAAAGAACACATAGGGCGTATCCATGGACAGCGCTTTCTTATCATCCTGCTCGAAGTGCTTTGCCGTGGCGGGATCGAAGAGCTCCATATCCGTCAGGCCGATCACATCGGCGGGCGCGGCTTTGTTTGCATATTCCGCAAAGCCCTGGTTGCAGTAGAGATATGCGCCGGTCACAGCGTCCTTGGAGAAATTCACCGCCGGCATGTTGTCCAGCAGGGCGCTCTGGGATTCCTTCTGCTGCTTCAGCTGTTCGGTCAGATGATGCAGGTCGGTGATATAGGTTTTGAGATTTGCCGTCACGCGGCTGAAGGTGCGCGTCAGAATGCCGATCTCATCGTCCTCGTCATAATCGAGGGTATGCTCATAGTTTCCCTCCCCGATCTGCTCCGCCACCTTTGTGAGCTCCCGCAGCGGCTTTGTGATCCTTCTGGTAAAGCGCGCGATGAAGGCGATGAACGCCGCCAGCAGGACGGCAAAGACGACGACGATCCTTTTGATCCAGCCCTGCCAGCCCGCGTTGATCTCCTGCACGGGAACCGACACGATCAGGCGGTCCCCGTTGCAGAGGGTATGGCTGACGGCCATCTTTTCCACATCTTTATATTGATAGCGGATGATTTCATCCTCGCAGGCAAGTCCCTCCGGCGTCTCCGGGAGCGTTTCCATCGTCACGACGTCCATATGGGGATGATAGACCACAACGCCCTTTCCGTCATCCACAAAGGCATAGCCGTTTTCGTACAGCGTGATGTTGTCAATCTGCTCGGCCATAAAGGAGTAATCCAGCTCAATGCCGATCACGCCCACAAATTTACCGTCCAGATAGACCGGCGTGTTGTAGGAGATGACCCGCACGTCCAGATTGTCGGTGATGTACGGGGGAAGCCAGACGGGCCTGCCCGTCGCTTTGGGTACGGTGAACCAGACAAGCTGCGAGGTGTCCGTCGTATCATAGCGTGTGATATCGGTCACCTCATGCTCCCGAAAGCCCTCGCCGTCGGTGTTGACAAACCAGAAGCCCTTCACCTTTGACGAAACGGTGGGGTCGATCCTGTAATAATAGGTCATGACGCCGTTTGTATTATACAGCACTTTTTTGAAAAAATCGCTGACGCGGTCCAGATGCGCCTGCAGCTTTTGATCCTCAAGCCCGTCCAGATCCGATTCGACATAGGCGGAGATCGTCTGCACATTCTGCTCGACGTCCTGCAGCCCCGCGTTCAGATTCTTCTGCCCCGCATCACACAGCAGGCGCAGAATCTGCTCCGAGCTGTCCTGGCCGATATTTTTGATCGCAGCCACGCCGAATACGGCGGCGATGATCATGGTGATGATGATCGCGCCTATTGTCGCAAGCGATATTTTTGTTCTGATTGAATGCATCGAACGATCCTTCCTTCTCTGAAATCGTTGGCGTGCAGTTCCGGCGCCCCAGCAGCTGTCATAAAATTGAAATTAATTGATATTCATTTGTATATTATAAAGCAATTATCAAAAAAACGCAAGGCCAAAGCGGCTTTATTTTTATAACGATGCAGCAGGTGGAAGTCCAAAGTGCTTTCGGACAGGGGTTCAACTCCCCTCACCTCCACCATAGCATAAACCCCTACTTGATACAATGTGTCAGGTAGGGGTTTCGTTAAATTGTTCCCTCTGAAACGCTGTAATTTCAAGGGTTTCAGGGTTTGTCAAATGAAAAATGATGCATTTCAAGATCGCAGGTTGAAGAAATCTGCGGTCTTTTTTGTGCTCCGAAGGGGCAAAATGGGCAAAAACGGGGCGTGTACGCGTTATACAGACACCTGTAATCGTTAAAATTTAGGGGGAATCGTTAAATTATAGGGTATATCGTTAAATTATAGGGCAAATCGTTAAAATACAGGTGTTTGCGTTAAAATACAGGTGTTTGCGTTATACAGACAGATTTTTGCTTTCATGGTGTTTTTCCTCCAGGCTTCATATTCTTACAGCGTCCGCTTGCTTCTGCGGACGGCGGCCATGCGTTCCAGGTCGCCGTGGTCGATGGTGTTCTGCAGCGCGGCCGCGATCTTCTCTTTTCGTCTCAGAAAATCCGGGCCGGTCAGGTTCGTGCCGGAGATGGTGTGGTGCGTGATAAAGGCACAGTCGCAGTTTAAGTTTTCCACGAAAATTATCAGCTCTTCCAGCATTTCCTTTTCGGAAAGCGGCTCAAACTCGCCGCGCTGCGCTTCCTCCAGCAGCGGCGTGCCGGGAAACAGCGTCAGCCCGCCCGTGCCGACGACAGTGGGATGGCACCGGCTGAAAACCTCGTCATTGACGTCTTTCTCCAGGTATGCTATACTGTTTTCGCATGGACATTGAGCAAAACCAGGAAGCATATCTGAATGCCAGTCGTGCCATTACCAATCACCTGTCATTCAGAGAAGATGGAGGTGCAGCACGTGGCGCGTAATACAGATCTCCATTTGCGGAATCAGATGATCTATTCCGTTTTTGTTCGCAATTACAGCTCTGAGGGGACCTTTGAGAAGGTACGCGAGGATTTGCCCCGCATTCGGAGCCTGGGTGCGGATATCATCTGGCTGATGCCGATTCATCCCATCGGCAAATCAAATCGCAAGGGCAGCATGGGAAGCCCATATGCTATACGGGATTACAGGGCTATCAATCCCGAATATGGCACACTGGAGGATTTTCAGGCACTGGTGGACAGCATACATGCCTTGGGCATGAAGGTAATCATCGACGTGGTGTACAACCACACTTCACCAGACTCGTGGCTAAGGGAAAACCATCCGGAGTGGTTCTACCACAAGCCGGATGGCAGTTTCGGCAATCATGTGGGTGAATGGACCGACATCATAGATTTGGATTATAACCAGCGCGGGCTCTGGGAATATCAGATCGAGACGCTGAAGATGTGGGCAAAAACAGTAGACGGGTTCCGTTGCGACGTAGCGCCTCTGGTGCCTCTGGATTTCTGGAGGGAAGCGCGCGAACAGGTTGAGGCAATCCGTCCCGGATGTCTTTGGTTGGCGGAATCCATCGAGCCGGGTTTCGTTCGCTTCATCCGCTCCATGGGACTTACCGCGGCATCAGACAGCGAGATATTCCAGGTCTTCGACATGGCCTATGACTACGACATATACGGGAAATACCTGAATGCCTGCATTGGAAAAGGCACACTTGAAGCATTTGTGGAAGCGCTTGACGGCCAGGAGGGAATCTATCCTGAAAACTACGTGAAAATGCGAACGCTGGAGAACCACGATCGACTTCGTGCCGCTGCGCTTATTCCAAACGGCAGGGCGCTTCGCAATTGGACGGCATTTGCCTTCTTTGCCAAGGGAATTCCCATGGTCTATAACGGACAGGAAAATGGCTGTGTATGCCGTCCGAACCTCTTTGACCGGGATACAATTCCCTGGGGTGAGGGGCAGGACCTGACAGCATTGATCCAACGGATGTGTGCCATTCGCGGCGACGCGCTGTTCACCGACAGCAGTTTCTCGGCAAACACCATTGGCAAGACGGTGATCGCGTCACATCAACACGGTCAGCAGAGGATGATCGGCTTTTTCTGTACTGATGGCAAAGGCTCAGTAGTTCCCTGTGATCTTCCGGATGGTGATTATGTAAACCTGCTCGCAGACGGGATAGTTCGCGTGGATGAAGGATTGTTGCCGCTGTCGGGCGAACCTGTGATTATAAAGCTTGGGAGGAATTGACATGAGTCGTGAAGCGGGAATATTGATGCCTGTGTCCAGTCTGCCAGGGCCTTACGGCATTGGTGACCTGGGAGAGACCGCCTATGCATTTGTGGATTTTCTGGCGCAGGCAGGGCAGACCTATTGGCAAATCCTGCCGCTCAATCCTCCCAACCACAACAAGTCCAAAGACAGCCCCTATCAGTCCTTTTCCGCTTTTGCGGGCAATCCCTATTACATCGACCTGAACCGACTGTTGGAGGAAGGCGTGCTGCTCTGGGAAGAAATCGAAGCTGTGGACTTTGGTCATGACCCCGAGCATGTGGATTACGACAAGATGTACGCCAACCGCTTTCCGCTGCTGCGCAAGGCCTATGAACGCAGCGGGATCGCCAATAATCCCGACTACCAGCGCTTCATCTGCGAGAATGGCTGGTGGCTGGATGACTATGCGCTTTTCATGTCTCTGAAGAGCTTTTTCGATCAGAAAGAGTGGCCAGATTGGCCGGAGGACATCAGCAGGCACTGGAACAATGCCGTGGAATACTACCATCGTGAGCTCTATTATGACGTCGAATTCCACAAGTACACACAATTCAAGTTCTATGAGCAGTGGTATGCGCTGAAGGCCTACGCAAACGGGAAACACATACGCATCATCGGGGACATTCCAATATACGTCTCTTTTGACAGCACGGATGTGTGGGCGCATTCTGAACTGTTCCAGCTGAACGATCAGAACCGTCAAAGCGCTGTTGCCGGTTGTCCCCCGGATGCCTTTTCCGCAGAGGGACAGATATGGGGAACCCCGCTCTATCGCTGGGAAAAGCACCGGGACGATCGCTTCGGCTGGTGGATGGCACGGTTGTGGATGAACTTCCAGCAGTGCGACCTGCTGCGTATCGATCACTTTCGAGGATTGGACGAATACTTCTCTATCCCCGCCGGGGAACCGGCGAAGTCAGGCCATTGGGAAAAGGGGCCCGGCATGGCGCTGTTCAGACAGATGTGGGAGAACATGGGCCACAAACCCGTCATTGTTGAGGATTTGGGCTATATGACCGATTCTGTCCGACAGATGGTTCGGGATACGGATTACCCCAATATGAAAGTGCTGCAGTTCGGCTTTGATGCCGACGACATTGGCGCAGCAAACGATTATCTGCTTCACAACATCCCTGAGCACTGTGTCGTATATCCCGGCACCCATGACAACGACCCTGTCAACGGCTGGTTCGCTGGCCTGACTACGGCCGAAAAGGACCGCATCAGGCAGTATTTTGGCTGTGAGGATGTGCCGGACAGCAGGATGCACGAGGTCTTCATCCGCGCCGCGCTGATCAGCCGGGCGTCAACATGCATCATTGCGCTTCAGGATTGGCTGGGACTGGGGCACGAGGCCAGGATCAATGAACCTTCACGGCTGGAGGACAACTGGCACTGGCGTTGGAAGGGAGACTGCCGCCAGGATGAGTTAGCAGTTCGGATATTCGAAAACACCCGGCGCTATGGCCGGCTAAACTGGAGTGCCTTTGAAAAATGATCAAAGGTAGCGTCGCAAATACCTTTTGACAACCCTGCGTCGTTCATATGAACGGCGCATTTTTCATGAAAAGGAGGTAATCCTTCGGAAGTACTCCCCTTCTTGCGTGTTCTGTGGGAGCATAGAGGGAAATATCGAATATAAGGGAAAGCGCGTGTGTAAAAGCTGTATTGGAGCTATGTGAATATCTGCTGGGGATGGGTAACCTACCCCAGCTTTTTTCGTTGGTGGGCTTATTATACCACACCCCTTGGGTTCTTGAAAAGGGGCTTTTCTCATCTCCGGAAATATGATACACTCTTACTGCGCCGGAAGCCGGGCAAGGACAAATCTTGCTAATGTTTGTCAAGTCCCTTTTTCAGGCTTGATGGAATAAAAATGGGTACACAAAATAAACCCACCAGATTGCGGGCTTTGAAAAAATGGTTTAGAATGAAGGCGATCTACCTG
>Ga0326512_10003584_pt1 | contig 11352 bp, 6 predicted proteins | sample 1_2617_0518_D_FD_203652 | JGI IMG/M metagenome (GOLD analysis project Ga0326512, IMG submission 203652) | Bovine rumen microbial communities from UC Davis, California, United States - 1_2617_0518 | ecosystem: Host-associated > Mammals > Digestive system > Stomach > Rumen | place: USA: California...
TTTGTATTCGTAACCATGCTCCTCAAGATACTGGAGCACATATTTCTTCAGCGGATAGCCTGCATGGTCGCAGGCAACGCCAACAGTCTTTATTTCCATAAGCAGCTAATTTTAATTTTTATTTTTTAATTTTTATTTTCTCATTCCAGCAGCTTCTTGACCTGTTCATAGACATTCTGTCCGGTGAAGCCCAGCTTCTCGTCGAGCACCTTGTAGGGAGCAGAGAAGCCGAAGCTCTCCAAGCCCCATACGCAGCCGTCGGCACCTACCAGACCTTCGAGGTTGACAGGCAGGCCGGCGGTGAGGCCGAACTTCTTCTTTCCGGCGGGAAGGACGCTCTGCTGATACTCCTTCGACTGCGAGCGGAAAAGTCCTTCGGACGGAACGCTGACCACGCGAACCTTGACACCGTCGTTGCGCAGCAGGGCGGCACCAGCCTCAAGGGTAGATACCTCTGAACCCGAGGCCAGCAGGATGACATCGTAGTCGGCATCGCTGCCAGCCACCACGTAAGCACCCTTCTCGGCCTGCGAGTAGTCGTTGCCGGCAGGCAGCATGTCGATGTTCTGGCGCGAGAAGATGAGGGCGGTGGGAGTGTCGGTGTTCTCCATAGCCATACGCCAGCAGACGGTAGTTTCCTCGGCATCGGCAGGGCGTACCACGAGTACGCTGTTCTTGCCGTGGTGGTTCTTCAGCTTTTCCATCAGGCGAATCTGGGCTTCCTGCTCTACCGGCTCATGGGTGGGGCCGTCTTCGCCAACACGGAAGGCATCGTGGGTCCAGATGAACTTGACGGGCAGCTCCATGAGGGCAGCCATACGGACGGCGGGCTTCATGTAGTCGGAGAAGACAAAGAACGTGCCGCAGGCGGGGATGACGCCACCGTGCAGGGCCATGCCGATGCAGCAGCAGGCCATCGTCAGCTCGGCCACACCGGCCTGGAAGAAGGCGCCGCTGAAGTCGCCGCGCACGAGGTCGTGGGTCTTCTTCAGGAATCCGTTGGTGTTGTCGGAGTTCGACAGGTCGGCAGAGGCACAAATCATGTTGGGCACCTGCTCGGCCAGCTGACCCAGCACGGCAGCAGAGGCGCTGCGGGTGGCACTGCCGGCCTTCTGCTCCACCTTCGACCAGTCAATCTGCGGGGCCTTGCCGCTGAACCATTCCTCCAGCTGCTTGGCCTGTACGGGATGACCCTTGGCCCATTCGGCTTTCTCGGCGTAGCGCTCGGCGACAATCTTCTTCAGCTCTTCGCGGCGACGGGCATAGAGCTCCGCCACCTCGGGGAATATCTGGAAGGGATTCTCGGGGTCGGCACCGAGGTTCTTCATGGTGTTGATATAGGCATCGCCGCCCAGGGGGGCACCGTGGGTGGCGCAGTTCGACTCGTAAGAGCTGTTGTCGGCCTTGCGGGCACCCTTGCCCATGACGCAGTGGCCGATAATCAGGCTCGGGCGTTCCTGCTCGGCCTGTGCGTTCTTGATGGCTTCGCGAATCTGGTCAACATCATTGCCGTCGATCTTCTGCACGTACCATCCCCAGGCTTCGTATTTCTTGGCGGTGTCCTCGCTGGTCACCACCTCGGTCTTGGTGGAGAGCTGGATGTCGTTGGCATCGTAGAACATGATGAGGTTGTCCAGTCCCAGGTTGCCGGCAATACGGCCTGCACCCTGCGAAATCTCTTCCTGCACACCGCCGTCGGAGATGTAGGCATAGATGGTCTGGTTCATGACGTTGCCCAGACGAGCCTTCAGGAACTTGGCGGCAATGGCAGCACCTACGGCGAAGGTGTGGCCCTGGCCGAGCGGTCCGCTGGTGTTCTCGATGCCGCGCTCTATCTCGCGCTCTGGGTGTCCGGGGGTTACGGAGCCCCACTGGCGCAAGTTCTTCAGGTCGTCGAGGGTGTATTTGCCGATGAGGCAGAGCTGGCTGTAGAGCATCGGTGCCATGTGGCCCGGGTCGAGGAAGAAGCGGTCGCGGCCCTCCCAGGCAGGGTTCTCGGGGTCATAGACAAGAAATTCGCTGTAGAGGGTGTTGATGAAGTCGGCTCCACCCATAGCGCCGCCGGGGTGTCCCGATTTGGCTTTTTCTACCATTGAGGCAGCCAGTATGCGGATGTTGTCGGCTGCACGGTTCATGACTTTGTTGTCGTTCATAAAATAGATTATTTTTTCTGAATTTTTTTGGTTCCTTCTGAATACAGGCTGCCCCTCCTTGGAAGGACAGCCTGTCGGTCTTAGGGTATGTCCGTCCTGGGAGGGTTAAAGAATCGTCTTCACAGCCTCCAGCATGCCCTTGTCCTGGATGAGGTCAAGGAACTGCTTCACCATCGTGTTCAGACCCTGAATCTTGTTGAGGTCTTCCTGCCAGATGAACTCTGCACCCAGCACGCCGTCGGCCACCTTCTGCGTGTCGCCGGTAGCCCAGAGCTCTTTCAGCAGGTCCATGATCTTCTGGTCGTCGTTGGGAACAATCTCCACACCGTCGGCACGCTTGCCACCCTTGTAGTAGGTGATGATAGCGGCCAGACCGAACACCAGACCCTTAGGCAGCTCGCCCTTGCGCTCCAGATAGGTCTTCACGCCGGGCAGGTCGCGAGCCTGGAACTTGGGGAACGAGTTGAGCATGATGCTGGTGACCTGATGGTCAACAAACGGGTTGTCGAAACGCTCCAGCACGTCGCCGGCAAACTTCTCCAGCTCATCCATCGGCAGGTCGAGGGTCTGCATCAGCTCGTCGAACTGCACCTTATGGATGTATTTGCCGATAACCTCGTGGTTGCAGGCATCGCGGACGATGTTGACACCGCTGAGGAAGGCAACAGGCGACAGCACGGTGTGCGGGCCGTTGAGCAGCGTGACCTTACGCTTGTGGTAGGGCTCTTCTGAAGGAACGAAGAGCACGTGCAGACCGGCCTTGTCGGCAGGGAACTCCTTGGCAACCTCCTTCGGGGCCTCGATGACCCAGAGGTGGAAGTTCTCGGCCTGTACGACGAGGTTGTCGCGATAGCCTATCTTCTCCTGAATCTCGGCAATCTCCTTGCGGGGGAAGCCCGGCACGATGCGGTCCACCAGCGTAGCATAGACGCCGCACGACTCGTCGAACCACTTCTTGAAGTCAGCGGGCAGCTGCCACAGCTCGATATACTTGTTGATGCAGTCCTTCAGCACGTGGCCATTGAGGAAGATGAGCTCGCAGGGGAAGATGATCAGGCCCTTGGTGGGGTCGCCATTGAAGGTCTGATAACGGCGGTAGAGCAGCTGGACAAGTTTGCCGGGATAGCTGCTGGCGGGTTTGTCGTCGAGCTTGCAGGCGGGGTCGAAGGCGATACCGGCTTCGGTGGTGTTGGAAATGACGAAGCGAATCTCGGGCTGGTCGGCCAAAGCCATGAAGGCATCATTCTGGGAATAGGGGTTCAGGGCGCGGCTGATGACATCGATACGCTCCAGGGTATTGACGGGCTTGCCGTTCTCGCGGCCCTGCAGGTTGACATGATACAGGCAGTCCTGGCCGTTCAGCCATTCGACCATACCCTTGTCGATGGGCTGTACGACAACCACAGAACCGTTGAAGTTGGTCTTCTGGTCCATGTTCCAGATAATCCAGTCAACGAAAGCACGGAGGAAGTTTCCCTCACCAAATTGAATCACCTTTTCAGGCATGACGCTCTTCGGAGCAAAATTTTTGTTTAACGGTTTCATAAATTACAGTTATGTTTTTACTATAGTTTGTTTTAAGAGTGGTGCAAAGATACGAAATTACTTTGAACTTTGAACTTTGAACTTTGAACTTTGTGGTGTGTCTTTATGTATATTTAACGTTTCATGAGAAAAGACTTGAGGTCTTGGAAGTCTTTCGACATGGCGACGCTTTGTTTCTGCCCCTCCATGAAAGCTTTCAAACGGGCAGGAATATCGATGTCGATGCCGAGGATTTCGTCAACCTTCTCCTTGAACTTCGCGGGGTGTGCCGTTTCGCAGAAGATGCCTACCTCGCCATCTTTCAGCCCTTCTTTCAAGGCACGATAGCCGCAGGCTCCATGCGGGTCGAGGATATAGCCCGTGTCGGCATAGCATTGGCGCATGGCTTCCTTGATTTGCTCGTCGCTGTAGGTGGCACCGCTGATGAGCGACGTGATGGCCCGGTGGGTATCTTCGTCAGACAGCCGTCCGTTGTCGGAATAGAGATTGACGATGCGGGCAAAATTCGACGGGTCGCCGACATCCATCGCGTTGGCCAAGGTCTGAATGGAGGCGTTGGGACGGTAATGGCCTGTCTGTAAGTATTTGTAGAACACGTCGTTGGCGTTGTTGGCTGCAATAAAGCGTTTAACCGGCAGCCCCATCTTGTGGCCGAACAGGGCAGAGCAGATGTTGCCGAAATTGCCACTGGGAACGCACATGACTAAATGAGCATTCTCATTTCTCATTTCCGACAGCAGCCGTGCGTAGGCATTGAAATAATAGAACGCCTGGGGCAGGAAACGGGCCACATTGATGCTGTTGGCGGAGGTGAGCCGCATGTGGCGGTTCAGCTCATCGTCCATGAACGCCGACTTCACCAGACGCTGGCAGTCGTCGAACACGCCATCTACCTCTATGGCGGTGATGTTCTGGCCGAGGGTGGTAAACTGGCACTCCTGGATGGGGCTTACCTTTCCCTTGGGATAGAGCACATAGACGTGAATGCCCTCTACGCCCAGGAATCCGTTGGCAACGGCACTGCCTGTATCGCCGCTGGTAGCTACCAACACGTTCACCGTCTCGTCGGTATTGCCGTGCAGCCGCAGGAAGTAGCCTAAGAGGCGGGCCATGAAGCGGGCTCCGACATCCTTGAAGGCGAGGGTGGGGCCGTGGAACAATTCCAGGGCATAGATGTTGTCTTCTACCTTGACAATGGGGCAGTCGAACGACAGCGTGTCGTAAACAATGTCTTGCAGGGCATCGCCATCTACGTCGTCGCCGAAGAAATTGGCAGCAACGTTGTAGGCAATGTCTTGGAACGACATGCCGGGAATGTCCTGGAAGAAAGCCTTTGGCAACGGGTATATTTCTTCTGGCATGTAGAGACCGCGGTCTTCGGCCAGTCCTTTCACCACCGCCTTCTCAAGATCAGCGACGGGGGCTTTGCCGTTGGTGCTGTAATATTTCATAATATTGCTCTGTAGTTTATTGATTTTTTTCTTTTCTTTCTGTTGAGCCGATAGCCATCATGGCTTTGTTGAGCCGATAGCCATGAATGCGTTAATAAACTCGTTCAGCCGCAGCAGACCATAGCTGCCGCTGACGCACGACTGCTCATCGTATTGCTGCACGTCGTCGGGCTGGATGCCTCGATGCCAGATGATGAAGGGAACGGGTTCGTTGACGTGGATGCGCATTTCTACCGGTGTGGGATGGTCGGGCAGAATGGCGATACATACGGGTTCTTCCCACTGTTCTACCGCTTCAAGTATGGGTTTTATCAGGCGTTTATCCAAATAGTCTATCGCCTTGAGCTTTAGCGGTATATCGCCGTCGTGCCCGGCTTCGTCGGTGGCTTCTACATGCACAAAGACGAAGTCGTCGTGCTGTAGCGCGTCAATAGCCGCCTGGGCTTTCCCTTCGTAGTTGGTGTCGGCAAGTCCGGTAGCACCTGGAACCTTGATGACGCGAAGTCCGGCATAACGCCCTATACCCTGAATCAAGTCAACGGCAGAGATGACGGCTCCCGACCGGATTTGTGGAAACTGCTGCATCAGCGTCTGCATGGACGGACGATAGCCGCCGCTCCAGGGCCAGATGCTGTTGGCTTGCCGTTCGCCTCGCTGCATCTTGTCGATATTGTAAGGATGGCGGGCCAGCAGCTCCTGCGACTGGAGGATGAGCTGGTTGATGAGGTCGGCAGTCTCTTGCGCCGTCATCCGGCCTTCCTCAACGGGAGCATCTGCTTCTGCCTTCACCAGCAGGGGCTTCCACGGTTCGTTAGGATGGTCGTGGGGCGGGGCGCAGACGATGTGTTTCGAGCCGCCCTTGACAACCAGCAGGTGGCGGTATTGTATGCCGGTAATGAATTTCACGCGCTCGCAACCCTCCCGTGCATTGACGGGCGCAGCCAGTTCGCGGTTGAGATATTCGATGAGCAGCGCGGCGTCCTTGGTTTCCAGGTTCCCTCCGTTGTGGGTGACAATCTTTCCGTCTTCGATGGTAATGATGTTGCAGCGTATGGCCATATCGTCGTCGGCCATCTGGTAACCAATGGAGGCGGCTTCCAAGGGGCCGCGGCCTTCATATACCTTGTTCAGGTCGTAACCCAGGATGGCGGTGTTGGCTACTTCGCTGCCGGGAGGGAATCCCTCGGGAACCGTTACCAGGCGTCCGGTGCGGCCCTCGCGAGCAAGGCGGTTCATGTATTCCGGCCGGGCGTACTGAAGCAGGGTCTTGTCGCCAAGACTGGCCACCTTGTGGTCGGCCATCCCGTCGCCCAAAATAATAAGGTGCTTCATGATTTCAGATAGCATTAAATATTAGCTATTGACATGATATTGGCAAACACACCGGCTGCCGTGACGGCGGCTCCTGCGCCATAGCCCTGGATGAGCATGGGGTATTCCTTGTAGCGCTCTGTGGTGAGCAGCACGATGTTGTTAGAACCCTCCAGCCCGTAGAAGGGATGGCCCATGGGCACTTCCTTCAGCGCGACATTGGTCTTGCCGTCTTCCATCGTGGCTACGAAGCGCCAGCGCTTTCCTTCTGCCTCCAGCACTTTGCGGCGTGCCTCGAAGTCGGCATCCAATTCGGGCAGGCGGCGCCAGAAATCGTCGAGCGAGCCCTCGAAGTAGTCGTCGGGCACGAAGAGGTGCTTCTCTACATCCTCCTGTTCCACCTGATAGCCTGCCTCGCGGGTCAGGATAACCAGTTTGCGGATGACATCCGTGCCGCTGAGGTCAATGCGCGGGTCTGGCTCGGAGTAGCGTTGCTCCTTGGCGCGGCGTACCGTCTCGGAGAAAGGCACGTCGGCAGCTATCTCGTTGAAGATGAAATTCAGCGTTCCCGAGAGGATGGCTTCTATCTTCAGAATCTTGTCGCCAGAGTTGCACAAGTCGTTAATGGTACCGATGATGGGCAGTCCGGCACCGACATTGGTTTCGTAGCGGAACCACACGCCCCGGTCGCGAGCCGTCTGCTTCAACTTCATATAGCTGTTGTAGTCGCTCGATGCTGCTATCTTGTTCGCGGCTACCACCGAGATGTTGTGCTCCAGGAAAGTCTGGTAGAGGCTGGCTATCTGCTTGCTGGCTGTGCAATCTACGAAAACGCTGTTGAAGATATTCATCTTCACGATTTCGTCGCGCATGTGCTCGGTGTCGGCAGGGAATCCGGCGCGGAGTATGGGCATATAGTTGTTCAGGTCGATGCCGTCGCGGTTGAGCACGAAGTTCTCCACGTCTGAAATGCCCACCACATTCAGCTTCAGGCGTTTCTGCTGCATGAGTATCTGCTGCTGCGTGCGAATCTGCTCCAGCAGCATGCCGCCCACGGTGCCGATGCCGCAGATGAAGATGTTGAGTACCTTGTATTCTGACAGGAAGAACGAGTCGTGCAGCACGTTGAGCGACTTGCGAAGGAAGCGCCCGTCAACGACAAAGGAGATGTTGGTCTCTGAGGCTCCCTGCGCGCAGGCTATCACCGAGATGCCGGAGCGTCCCAGCGTGCCGAACAGCTTGCCGGCTATGCCCGGTGTCTGCTTCATGTTCTCGCCTACGATGGCGATGGTGGCCAGTCCGCTTTCCACCTGCATGGGGAACATGGCTCCCGTCTCTATCTCCTTGGCAAACTCGTCGTTCAGTACTTCGGCAGCGGCAGCGGCATCTTCGTCGCGCACACCGATGGAGGTTGAGTTTTCCGACGATGCCTGCGACACCATGAAGACTGAGATGCCCTTGTTGGCCAGTGTGGTGAAGATGCGGCGGTTGACACCGATGACACCTACCATCGACAGACCCGTCACCGTGATGAGCGTGGTGCCCTTGATGCTGGATATGCCCTTGATAGGCTTGTTGTCGGCTTCAATCTTGTCTTTGATGAGGGTGCCCGGGTGCTCCGGGTTGAAGGTGTTCTTCACCTTGATGGGTATGTTCTTGACGCATACGGGATATATCGTCGGGGGATAGATGACCTTGGCTCCGAAGTTGCAGAGCTCCATAGCCTCTACGTAGGACAGCTCGTTGATGGTGTATGCCGTCTTGATGACTTTCGGGTCGGCAGTCATGAAACCGTCAACATCAGTCCATATCTCCAGCAGTTCTGCGTTCATGACGGCGGCAATGATGGATGCCGTGTAGTCGCTGCCTCCGCGCCCCAGGTTGGTCGTCTCGTGGCTGTCGCGGTCTCTGGCTATGAAGCCGGGCACGACATAGGTGTTCTTGCTGCTGATGTCGCGGAAGGTGCCCTTCACCAGCTGCGTGGTCAGCTCCATGTCCACTACATGGCGGCCTTGCTTCTTCGCCGTGCGGATGAAGTCGCGGCTGTTCATTCTGATGCCGTTCTTGACCAGGGCTGCTACGATGTGCGAGCTGAGCCGTTCGCCATACGACACGATGGTGTCCTCCGTCTTCTTCGACAGGTCATGGATGAGATACACACCGTAGTAGATGCTCTTCAGCTGGTCGAACAGCTGGTCAACGTTGTTGAACACGTCTATGCGCTTCTGCTCATCGGTGATGACGGCTTCTATCATCTGGTGGTGGCGAAGCACCATCGCGTCAAACTCCTCACGATAGTGCTCATCGCCTTGCTGGGCCATTTTCGACGTGGCAATCAGTTTGTCGGTGATACCGTCCAGCGCACTTACTACTACTACGACAGGTTGCGTCCGAGCCTCTGTCTCCACGATTTTTTTCAAGCTGAGAATGCTTTTTACGGAACCTACGGACGTTCCGCCGAATTTCATTACTTTCATATTCCTATGCAATTTGTCTTACCTCCGGTACCCCTTGACAAGTGGGGTTTTACTCCGTTGGCGCGACAAAGGTAATAAAAAAAGAGAAAAGCGAAGAGTGAAAAGCAAAAAAAATGCTGCCGCCAGTAAATTTTTATAGGAATCTACAATAGGCGGCAGCAAATTCTTCACTCTTCACCCTTCACATTTTCACTCTTCGCTCCTTATTTATACAAGAATCGCTTGATGCTTCGCTTGGGTGTTTTCTCAAACTCTTCGGTGCGTATTTCTATCTCTGTAATCTTCTCGTAAGCTGGTATCTGCTCGTTCAGCTGCAGCCGGTTCTGCTCCATGATGTTGCGGATGTCTTCTTCGTTGAAGTTCATGTTCTTGGCCTCATCGTAGTCGGGGTACACCAGTCCTACCAATTTGGTGTCGCGCTGCACGACGACACTCTCCACCACCATCGTCATTGAGTTCAGCTTGTCTTCTATCTCTTCCGGATAGATGTTCTGCCCATTGGGACCGAGCAGCATGTTTTTCGAGCGTCCGTTGATGAACACGTTGCCGTCATAGTCCATCGTGCCGAGGTCGCCGGTGTGGTACCATCCGTCTTTGTCGATGGTCTTGGCGGTTTCCTCGTCGTTCTTGTAATAGCCTAACATGACGTTCAGACCCTTGGCGAGAATCTCGCCGGGCCTGTTGGTGGGGTCGGGCGAGTCTATCTTCACCTTCATGTGGTAGGCCTCTTGTCCGCAGGAGCCCTGCACGAAGGTGTGCCAGTCGCGATAGCAGATGATGGGCGCACACTCCGTAGCCCCATAGCCCACGGTGTAGGGGAACTCGATGCGCTTGAGGAACGATTCCACCTCCTGATTGAAGGCTGCTCCGCCAATAATCACCTCGTAGAGCTCGCCGCCGAAGGCTTTTACTACCTCCTGGCAAATCTTCTCGCGTACCTTTTTCGAGATGACTGGCATGGAGAGCAGCAGGCGCATGCGGTTGTTCTGTATCTTGGGGAACACCTTCTTGCGGATGATTTTCTCGATGACCAGCGGTACGGCGATGATGATTTTCGGCTTGACGTCGGCAAAGGCCTGCGCAATGATGGCCGGCGACGGCACGCGGTTCAGATAATAGACGTGGCATCCGTGCATGAACTCGAAGATGAACTCGAAGGCCATACCGTACATGTGGGCCATTGGCAGGATACTGATGACGCGGTCGCCTCTCTTGATGGTCTTGCCCAGCACATGCTCGGCGAAGTCGTAGTTCGACCACAGCGAGCGATAGGGCAGCATGACTCCCTTCGAGAATCCTGTCGTGCCGCTGGTGTAGTTGATCAGGGCCAGCTCTTCGCCGTTGGCCTCGTGATAGTAGCTGACGTGCTCCTTGCGGAAGTATTTCGGGAATTTCTTGCCGTATAGCTCGTTGAGGTGCTCACGTGCGTAGGTCAGCTTGTCCGTACGCGAGAGCATGAGCGAATAGTCAGGGTTGTTGATAATGCCTTCCAGATGGGGCATCTTCGTGGGGTCTATCTGTGTGGCTACATGGTCGCCTACGAAGAGCAGCTTGGCGTCGGAGTGGTTCACGATGTTGTGAATCTGGTCGCCGGTGAACTCGTGCAGGATGGGTACGGCAACGGCTCCGTAGGTCAGTGTGGCCAGGAAGGCTACGGCCCATTGACTTGAGTTGCGCCCGCAGAGGGCTATCTTGTCGCCTTTCGTCACACCGCTGTTCTCGAACAGGATGTGCAGTTTCTCTATCTTGCGGGCCACGTCGTGGTATTGCAGCGTGGCTCCCTTGTAGTCGGTCAGTGCATCGAGGTCCCAGTTGTCGATGATGCTCTGCTGAATAAGTTGATTAAAGCTCGGTACGTTTTCCATAATATCTTATACCTTGTTATACCTTATTTATATAAATACCTTTTGATACTTTTCTTGGGTGTTTTCATGAATTCTTCTTCCTGGATCTCGAATGCCAGCAGCTTGCTGTACACGGGCAGCTGGGCGTTCAGCTCCTGACGGTTCTGCTCCATCACGCTCTCCAGCTCTTCCTGCGAGAATCCCATGCTGCGCACCTCGTCCATATCGGGATGCACCAGCGCCACCAGTTTGTCGCCGCGCTGCACGATGAGGCTTTCGCTGACCAGGGCCATCGAGTTCAGCTTGTCTTCAATTTCTTCTGGATAGACATTCTGGCCGTTGGCCCCTAAGAGCATGTTCTTCAGACGGCCTCGGATGAAGAGGTGCCCGTCTGCCGACATCGTGGCCAAGTCGCCGGTGTGGTACCAGCCTTCTTCGTCAAGCGCCTGACGGGTGGCATCTTCGTTCTTGTAGTAGCCCAGCATGAGATTGACTCCGCGTGTCACGATTTCCCCCGCGATATGCTGCGGGTCGGGCGACAGGATTTTGGTCTCCATGCCGGGCAGCGGTG
>Ga0326512_10003586_pt1 | contig 11348 bp, 5 predicted proteins | sample 1_2617_0518_D_FD_203652 | JGI IMG/M metagenome (GOLD analysis project Ga0326512, IMG submission 203652) | Bovine rumen microbial communities from UC Davis, California, United States - 1_2617_0518 | ecosystem: Host-associated > Mammals > Digestive system > Stomach > Rumen | place: USA: California...
TAACCAACACCTGCTACCATTAAGGCTTATCATCTCGTTGAGGTCATCAGTAAGGTATACCTTAATCCTATTCCCTTGTGCATCAGTAGGTTCAGTAAAGAGGTCAAAGAATAGGAGGGTGTATTTATTTGATACAGAGCCCCTTGAATCGCCATCGTCAGTAAACGCAGCCGGGTGGGTCATAAAGTCATAACCGCCCCTAGGATAGAAATCTACGGTCTTGGTAAAATCTATGTCATTAGGTACCAACTCCTTAGTATATGATGCATCATGACTGAATCCGGAATAAAGTACGTAGTTAACCCCATCTATAACCTGGGTAGGAAGTCTGTTCCCGTCTTTGTCGTAATAGGTTTTGTACATAGTTCCGGTATCCCTTGCCTGAATCAGGTTTGTGAATACGCTGGTTGAGTACAATTCACTAGTGTCGTTGTTGAAATTATAATTCGTATTTATCTTCTGGCTTCCGTAAACCCTTGAATAAAGTTCCTGGTACCTTGTGGAGTACTTGGTTTCTGGGGTCTCCGTGGTCATCGTATAAAAATGCTTGTCAAACAGAATAGGTGTGGTTATCAGGTCCTTGCTCCTGTCAATCCTGTCATCCAAGTTTTCAACCTCGCCTGTGAAGAAATTATTCCTGGTTCTGCAGTATATTGTGTTGCTATAAATGTCCTTGTACCAATACAGACCGAACATCTTGCTATAAGACAAGAGGAAATCAGCTGCACTCTCATCAGTTGAAAGAAGTTTCTTCTTAGTAATCTTTGCCCCGGAAGACAACTCGTTAGGTACTGTGAGGGAAACATTACCGCCATAGCTGATTACTTTCTTCGTAGCGTAAGTGCATCCGTCCTGATTGAGGTAACCAAGCCTTAGACCAAAATAGTTATAATAATCATTACCAGCTTTATATCCGTCTGAACCGTAAAGATGGCAAGTTACAAGCTTTAAGACCACACGGTTATGTTTAGGAATACGTTCCAGAGACAGTCTCCACTTTGAATAGTTTTCCGTTGAAACGTGTTTGTGGGCCCTAAGTGAAGCATCATACTCAAAATATCCAGGAACGTCAACTATGTTCCCCGGCACGAAATCTTTTCCAAGGAGTACCGAAATATCATAGTTGCCTTTCTCCATAACCTCAAAATAAAGTTTAATCCAGCTATAGAATATGTTATCACCGAACGTATCGTTTGAGCAGTAGCGGTATATGTCACTTCCACCAATCTTTTCATTCGTTTCAGCGTCAAACGCAACCAGCTGTACAAACACATTTGAGAAGAAATGCGTATAACGTTTCCTGTTGAACAGACCTGTACGGGTGATTATCTGTTTCGTCATGGAAAGAGGCAACCTGGTGCTGGATTCTGCAATAAGCGAGAAATCAATACCGGCGTCAAGGTAGCTGAACGGATAATTTGAAAGGTCAATCACCCCGTCTGGACCAGTAGGCAAAGTATCACCGCTGATTGTAATTGGGGTGGAGGCTGATACAACGTGGAGATAACTGTCAGCCTTTTGACTTGGCCTGGTACCTGCCTCACGTCCCTGGGTTATGGTCATGAAGGACGGGACATTATCACTATAGGTTGAAGAAGAATTGTCTGACTCAACAATAAGGGAAGGGAGTGTCATCCAGGCCTTGAAGTAGTACGGGTTACCCTGATTGAAAAATTCCGGGTCCAGGTCCACTTTGTATCCGCCATTATTCTCCGGTTCGCATACGGTTTCAATAAATCTCCTTACCGACAAAACAGGTTTGGTGAGATAGGAGCGAATATCCCTCACAGCCCAGCAATCATATGACTTGTTGAGCTCTCCCATAGCGAATCCGTTAACGGTTGTGTATGCGCTACCCTCATCTTGAATTTCAGTAGGAAACGCATTTGTCCCGTTGGTGTTAATGAGCATCCTGTCAGCATCAAAGTTGTCAGGAGTACCAGGATAGAGCGTGGCAAAGTTGATTGTATCAAACAGCTGTTTCTCACTCCTGTTCTGTGCTGCACCAAGTCTTGACCAGGCGTCCATAACGGTGTCTTTGTTAATCGTGAAATCAAACTCTTCCTCTTCCGGTAGTATGTTCCCGTTCTCATCCCTGTTGCTCCACTTCAAATCGGCTAATGTTCTGGTGCTTCCGTCCTCTTTCATATGAAGGCTGTACCAGAAATCTCCAAGGCCACCATAGAGCGTAATGGAATAAACCACCTTTCTGCCTGATTTTGTGACCTTTGTAAGCTGGGCGTATCCGCTTTCCTGCAAATCCCCGTTCACATAGAGCTCAAAAGGCACTCTCTTGGAAGGGTCAAACTGGTTCCCTGGTGTTCCTCCCTGACCGATTCTCCTGTCAGCAAAAGAGAACAGACCGAAAATCAAGGAGTTACGCGGAGTTCCTTCAACTTCTTCTATGGTGATGTTCTTTGAGTAATGGTTTTTTATTGTAGTTGGGTTAGTTCTATCCTCCAATTGGTAGGTGAATAGAATGTTTAAATCCTCTTTCAAGTCTACTTCAAGACCATTTATGAAAAGATGTATCTGATTGCGCATTTAATCTGTTTTTAGAAAATATATTATGGGTCTAAGTTGCCCCTAACCAATTATTTTTTGTACTATAGTAATATAGAGAGATTTAACATATATGTCAATTGAAGTATGGGTTGAAGCTCCTGGTTATGAGGGGGTTTATTATGTCAGCAATATCGGCCGACTCAAGAAGGTCTGTAAGAATGGAAAGGTTATCATCAGGAAACCGAGGGTCAACTATAATGGCTATCTAGATATTAACTTGTCACTACATGGAAAGAAGAAAAAGTTCAGTTTGCATAGGCTTGTTTGGGAAGCATTTAACGGACCAATCCCGGAAGGTATGCAGGTCAATCACATTAACGAGGTTAAAACAGATAACAGATTGGAAAACCTTAATTTGATGTCCTTGCAAGAAAATGTCAGATACGGTACCGGGATTGCAAGGCGAAGTAAAACTCTTATGAACAATTCCTTAAAATCCAAACCAGTTAATCAGTACAACCTTGAAGGTGAGCTAATTAAACAATATCCAAGTATAATGGAAGCGTGTCGCTCAACTGGAATAAGCTTTAAGAACATTCAATCGGTTTGCTCAGGTTACCCGCATAGAATAACCGCTGGTGGTTACCTTTGGACATATGCATAAAGAATAGGGAGGTTTTGACGCCTCCCTTTTCCTTAACGTCTCTCACGGGACTGGCTTTCTTCAACATTTATTGTGTAGGTATAAAATTTGCGTCCCTGGTTGTAGAATGTCTTGTATTCCAACTTCTTATCTGTCATAACAACCGGGGTATAGGTCTGTTCCTCGGCGTCATACAGATATACACAAGTACTTTCAACAAGTTCATGCATCTTTCTTGACTGGCTATCAACCATATAACTGGTATTAAGTTCCCAAGCAGGTTTCATCTCGTTCATATAATTGACGTTCTCAAATTCAAGGGTATTGTTTCTGAAACTCCTTGAATAATTGAGCCTTGTGATATTGTCCGTCTTCTTGAAGGATTTGCCCTTGAAAGGAAGTACATCAACACCACCAAATGAGTTGACATAGTAGAGGGAGTACCTTGCTGAACAAACCGGTATCGTCTTATAAACTGCGCCCAAGCTTGAATAGGTCTTTCCTTTCTCCGCTTCAACAAAGTATCTGTGCTGTTCGTTGTCGTTAACAGTAAGGCCCGTAATCTGTTGACCGTTCTGCATAATTGACACATTCCCGGAAGTACCTGTGATGAAGAAGCTGAACGGGACATAGGAACCTTCAACAACCTCGTTAATGATTGGATTATTAAGACTCATCACGTTGGTAATATCCCTGTTCACATAGGAATAATCCTCATAGAATGATACGGAAGTGATATCACCAAGTTCCGGGGACGTGATGATGAAGTTCCCAAGCCAATCCCTTATGCTCTGGTACCCTTCCGTAAAGTCTATGTGATTGGAGAGGAAAGGTTTGCAGAGATGGTTGTAGTAAATCTCTATGTTGTCCTGCCCCATTCCATAAGCCCTTCCGGTATAAACCACAGTACCGTCATAGTTGATATTGTAGTTTATGTATCCCTGTCCTGGTGTCGGAACCGTAATCACATAATCCCTCCAAATAGGAGCAACCGGAAGACCAGTACCGCCCTGTGTGATGGTGAAATTAGCTTCAATCACATTACCGTTTGAGGACATAGCAGTTACCGTGAAGTTCTTGTACTTGTCCATAGAGGTGTCATTTGCCCCGTAAGCTACCGTAATAAGCCCTGAATCAAGGTTATAGCTTACGATAGACATATTACCCTCATTCTGTACAAGTACTGGAACTGTTGCAAGACCGGCATATGAAACCTGTGCCTCAACAACACCAGCTGTACGGTCAACACTTATGCTTGAAGGAGTTACCCTTATGTAAGCCGTATCCGCCGTACTGGTTTGGGATATCTGTGTCTTTGCTGACAGGGTATAAGGCGCTGTGGATATCTGCTGTGAAACCGTAATGTCTCCTATCCTGGTATAATTACCGGTGTTTTCGTAATAATCCACATAGAGCGTTCCAGCCTTTTGCGATTCGGGAACATAGGAACGAACAACCATCCAGGAAGCGGCGGAGAAGGAGAAGTTCCCGTTTTCCGTACTCTCCACCCTTGCCGTAAAAGACCCTGCAGGTTTTCCCAAAGAGGTTCTATCCGGAGTTATCGTTATTCCCATGGAGTTGGCTTCCTGGGTTATGTCAATCCTACAATAGACATTATTTCCGCTATTGTCAAGACCGTAAGCGTAATAGTATGTGCTTCTTGCCTGGTTTGAGTAATTAGCCTGGAAGTTGAACGTAAGGGCCGTATTGTTAACCCTTGATACGGAAACCCAAGTAGCAGCATCAAACTCAGCATTATCGGTCGTTTCCTTGCTTATGTTCCTCTCACAGTTGGTAAGGGTAAGATAGACATTAACCGAATTCTGGGAAGATGCTCCATTAACAGGGTTCGGTGAGGCTGTAATCCATCCGTGTGAATCTGGGTTCTTCATAAGCACGGTAGAGGCGGAATAAGCGGAAGAACCGGAGAAAGCCACCAATTTAATTGTGCTTACCTGCTGGGTTGTTCCCGTATTGTTCTGGGTATGAGCATATAAACTATGTGAGTTATATTCAGCGCTACCGTCCGCAAGAAGCTCGTATGTAAAGACAACATCACCAGAAGCCCTGACACCAACATTATTAAAGGTGTGGGCGGTAACAGGCCAATAAGCCGTTTCCTCATCGTATGAAAGGACCTTGGTTGAAGGAAGAATCCTTAAAAGTGAATCATCCTTGTACCAGGTGTATGCTGTGTCTCCGGTGTCGCTCCAAGGGTCAGGAGTAGTGCCAGGTGTTCCCTTCGCTTCTTGTGACACGACCAGGAATGTATTATAACTATTTCCCTCTGTATCAAATAGTTCCATAGAGAAGGTTTCACTCCTTGAAAGACCTGTATTCTGAGGGAAGGTAAAACGCATCTGATTACCCACAACAACAGGGTCACCGATAGTGTACTGCTGTCCTCCACGGTTGGTTATGGTGTAGGAACTGAAAGTACAACCCGTAGTAAGTATATTGGTATAACCGCTTGTATCAGCACTTGAAGCGTTAATGATAAGAGGGTTAAGGGCTATGTTCTTTTGCACAGGGGCAGCTTCTTGTGATAAGTAATACCCAGCCGATATATCGGTGTTATTAACATCCTGATATGCTAAGAAAATTTCCCTGATATCACTAGTCTGGTTCTCTGGAATATCCATGCATAGTGTGTTGCCATTCCAGTTTTGTGCGGGAAGTTCAGTAAAACCAGTTAAACCAGAATAACTTATCTCCATCTGATAAGGTTCACCTAAACTATTGATAAGCAATTCAACACACACGGTTTGGGCGGAAGAAGAAATAGTTTGAGATTCTGGCTCAAAAATAGCCCAAACACCTACCCTCTGAGTTAAAACAATACTATCCGTATAGGAGTTACCGCTTGTGTCGTAGAACCTGCATACAACCGTGGAAGACCTTTGAGTTGAACCAGGATTGCGAGTGGTCTTAAATCTTACCCTGGTGCTAGTACTATTTATGACATATGTATCCGCTGAAACAGGTAAATCACCACTTATAGAAACAATCTCAAAATCTCTGCTCCTGTCAAGAGTACATCCGCATATTGTCAAATAACAAGTTGGGGTTGTATTACTTTGTGTTACTGCCACCTCACTATCCCTAAAACTGATTGAACCAGAAGGAGTTGGTGTGGTTCCGGAAGCTTGTGTCCATCTGACTCCCCATGCATCCAGCCCTCTCTGGGAAGTTAATGTTGATGTACCGGATAATCTAAAATACTGTTCAAAACTTCTTTCAGCACCAGTAGTATTTGCAGGAAGACTTACAGATATCCTGTTTCCACTAACTGTTGCACCTGGTATAGGGTCCATGGAACCGGTAGGATAAACATAAGAAGTTCTTGCAGAAAGCCACTCCAAATTAGCATTAACTGAAATGACATCCGCATAAACATCTTGCGCTTCATTTGAAATCGGTACTACCAAAACTTTTGTCGCATCAACATCAATTATTGGCACTTCAACTGCACCTGGATAACCAACAGGATACCAGTAACTTCCAGGAATATGGTCCAAGGTGGTGGTGGACAAGTAATCATTCCCGAGCGTATCATAAAACCTCATGGTAAGTACGGCTGTCTGTGTCGTAGTTCCTGTATTACGAGTTGTTGGTCCTCCATATAAATAGTACGGCCCAGTATAAGCTGTAATATGTGATGCAACATAGCCGAAATCTCCAACACAAGAGACCACTTCAAAACGGTTTGGGTCTATGGTACAACCACTTATCTCTAATTCAAGTCTTCCTTCAAGATATGAGAAATTATGTCCTGAAACTGAATTCCTATCGGATTTAAATTTAATTGAACCAGGACCAGTAGGAGTTGGTGTGGTACCGCTACCTTCCTGATTCATATCAAGGCTGAAAAGATAAGTTGTTGCAGAATCAGAAATAATTTGCTCGCCAAAATTTGGTGATAAAGTATATAGTCTTCTGGACTCGCGAGACGAACCAGAGTTTTCATCAACCCTAGTAAGCTGTATGGTATAATTATTATCCCTCCAAAAAATAGTCGTCATAGGCCGGTGATACCATGGTACGTATGGAGAAGGAGTGGTTAAGAAAACGCCGCCGTGGGTGCTGTTTGTGTCCGGTGTAAATCCGTTGCATACAACATCGGCTATTTTATAATAGTTGCCATTATAACCGGACGAAGAAAAAGTAACAGCGGACGGGCTAGCTAACACTCCTGGGGTTGCTGTTGAACCTGGCAGTCTGTTTATGACACGTAAACTGATATTATAGTTTGAAGTTGTTTCACGTATTGCAATATCAGTATAACCATCAACAGTACTGTCAAAAATAACCAGCTGTCTGCAAGATGTATAAGATTGGTCAGAAGTATAACCATAGACCGTATTACCGCACAAAGACATATTTAAATCGTTGTGCCCTATGGTCCATTCTATGTTCGGGCTAGAACCAGACGGAACAGCCTCTACCCATAACACTCCTGGTACTTCGGTTGCTGGCATCGTATCACTAACCGATGCTCCTGATATCATCTGATAAGCCAAAGCAACATTTAATCTTTGATTGTGTATATACTGTACGGACGGACCGCTTGTCTCTCCCGTCCATCCATAATAACCAAGGTAGTACTCGTTATTGGAAAGCCAGGAAGAATAATCGCTCCCGGAAGGATAAGTAAGTGTTCCTCCCGTATGTACCTGATAGAAAGTGTGTTGTGAAACTGACGGAGCGGTAGGGGCATAAACCGTAAGTGCTGTAAGAGCCGAGCATCCAGCAAACACCCTGTCCCCGATTGTTACAGAGGTGGCCGGAATCTCAAAGAACTCTATTGCCGTATTCTCAAAAGCCCCTGACGCAATATTGGTAACGGAAGAGGTGATATAAGCGTCAGAAAGGTTTGAACAGTTCCTGAAACACCTCTCCGGAATTGAAGTGACTGTTGAAGGTACATTCACCCCAACAATCCTGGTCATTCCCTGAAATTCCTCTCCGACTAGTGTATTCCCGCACAAGGTATAGTAGACTGAGGTAAGCCCCGTCTGGTCAAAGAGATATGCCTTGTTCTCCTGGTTGAATATGCTGTCAGGAAGTTGTGTGCCGTCCCCAAGCTCAGCCTTAACGAAATTCCCCGTAACGTTAAACAATTGCGTGGTATAAGTTGTTGAAGTGACATTATAGATTACTTCAAGTCTTGTTTCTGCCATAATTTAAATTTCTTTATCTAAAAATATAATAGGGTCCTAAGTGTACTTGAACCTATGTTGATTATTATAATGTTATGTCTATCAGGTCACTATTTACGCTTTCTTCTTTTGACATTTGTTTTCTGGTTGAGGGTCTGGAGTATCTCTTCAAGGTTTTCGTTCAGGTCCATGTTGATTGCCTCATCTATCAGCTTGTTCCACTCGTTAAAGGTAAGGGCATTCGCTTTCTCCCATAAGTGTGTTGCCGGTGTTCCTTCCTCGCTTATCTTCCTTGCTATGAGATAACTGAGTTGTTTTTCCGTGGGTAATTTGCCTTGCGTATCCTGTCTCGGTACAATCCTCTTCACCCTTATCCAGTTCTCTATTGCGGTAAGGGGAGGGAAGTGAGGCTTTGTCCCTTGTTCCAGATATTCCCCGTATTCCGGCATCCTGAATTCCACTATGAAACTCTGTCCGTTCAACGTTACCTCTGATGATACCGAGTTGAATAAATTCCCTGTCGCTATGTGGTCCCCGTCAATAAGTCCTTCCTGGTATCTCTCAACTAATGTCTTCCCATAAGCGTCAAGCACTTCAACAAGATTGGGGAACAAAGATGTCAAGTCGTTCTTTTTCAATTTGTTAGCCATTTCTTCTCATTCTTAGTTTCTTTATTTGTGCCGCCTCCCTTGCCCTCTTCTCCTTGATGTATGTGAGGTAGGAGAACGTTTCAACCACCGGCATAGCGAATATGTGGTCAAAATCAAATCCCGTGGTTTCCTTTACCGCCTCAATCAAAGAGAGCCAAACGTACGTATTAGAGCCTCCGTCTTTTCTATCTGCATCTTTATCTGGTTCCTCTTCTCCCTGTCCTTCGTCCTCCTGGCTTCCTTCCTGAGGGTCTTCGTCAAAGAGTGGAGCGAATTGAGAGTTAATGCTTTGTAGTACTGAAAAAAAAAGCGTACAATACTCAGAGCGTGGGGAACCCTGAGGTAATCCAGGATATCATTCTTTACGTCTTCCAGTTCATATCCCTCGTTGTAGTTATGCCCGTCAGGAATCATAATGACAGAGAGAGCCATGGGGATATTTGTAGGGTCATCTATGTTAAATGCCTTAAAGTCAATATATTGTGCCGTTGTTATCTTGTTGGGGTTAAGGCATACATTATAAACCTTCCCGTTGATATTGTACTGGGGGCTTACCTGGGGGACTTGCGGTTCTTTTGCCAGCCACCCGATTGAATCAAGCATCTTGCTGAATTCGTTAAGTTCGGTGTTATATGCTTCCGCTTCCGTCATATCATACATAAGGGCAACAAGGCGTACATTCTTGTCAATCGCATCCGTCTCCTGGTCCCTCAATATCTCCTGCTCCTTAATCCATAATCCAAGGGGCATTTCATTCCAACCATTTGCTATCAGTTTATGTTCCATATTTGTGTATAATTCTTTATAACTATTTGATTATCAGTTTAAGTTCAGTTCTATACCGGACTTTAATATTTGTTTCGCACCACACCAAGACTATACGCACCCTTCGTTACCCTTTCCCTGTATGCCTCCCAAGAAAGCATCAAACTCATACAGGTATCATCATGTAGTCCTTGCGGGGCGTTATACGTAACTACTTGTGTCTTGGGGTTGTATGTGGCTTCGTAATAACTTAACTCATTCTGCTGCAGTTCATCATCTAATAATGTAATCTGTTTCTGCTCAAAGGCAACCTGTAAATGACTTACCAAATCGGTCTTGCTCTTGTTTGAAGTTGTCCATTCGTTTATCTGTATCTTCCTATCTTTAAGTAAATCGCAGTAAGGTTTTCCAACGCCGTTAACCTCAGCATATATCACCGGGGAATATTGTTTGTACTGCTTGTAGATTTCCTCTATCCTATCCACAGTTGCAGAAGTATTCTTATCGTTAAAGTACTCTAAATAAATCTGTTGCCCGTCTTGATTTAAAATACTTATTGAGGTGCGGTCAATTCCAACTCCTGCCGACCAGTCAATCCCCATGTAAACTTTCTCCAATCTGTTGTCAGGCTTTAAAATACATTCCTTAAATCCTTCAAAGAGTACACTATCAGCATCCAGGAATTCTCCAAGTATTTCCGTGGTATACTGGGCTTTCGGCATAACAGATTTATACTGTGCCTTCTGCTCTTCGGTGATAAACTTACTCAGGTCATAGTCGGCGAAATTGAAACTATAAATGTTCTTCGCCCCATCTTTTCCCTGTGAATAGTATTTAAAAAAGAAACCGGTCTTGAATCGTGGAGTGCTAGTTAACAGAATATCAGCCTTATAGACATTTGTCATAGGCAGAAGAACAGAATAAAAAAATTCATCCGGTTGATATGCGGATTCATCAACTATCAAAATTCCTCCATTCTTAATCGTCAGTCCTCTCAAACTATCCCTTTGCTCGGAACTTCTAAAATAAATTATAGAACCGGTGATAAACTCCAAAGTGAGAAGGCTATCATTCTTCTTCTTCAACGCTCCGCTTCCTTCAATTGCGTCAGTCAGTTCCTTATAAATCTTTCTGCATGCGTCTAATGTTATTGAAATACAGAGGCTTACAGCATTCTTGTTGTTTAAACTGCATCTGAGTAATTCATTCATCAGCAGCATAGTCTTTCCGGTCTGTCTTGGGGCTACTACTACGAAGACAGAGGCGGTAGGATTATTTGCTATCGCCGTATGAACTACTCTTTGATGTGGTGCTGGTGTGTAGCCTACGAAATTCATTTATCTTCTTCTTCCTCTGGGATATCACCAAATGAGAACTTGATATTGGTGTCTGCCTTTATTTCCATCTTTGTGGGCTGTGAATAACCCATAAGCCTTGACATTAACTCTATGGAGGTATTTAGTTCCCTGTGCTTGTTCTGGGCTATTTCTTCCTGGATGGCTCTGTCTAACGTGGCGATGGCTTTCTGACGCATTTCTTCCACGTATTCGCTGTCACTTGCTGATTTGGCGAGGGTGGCTAATGCGGCGTTCCAGTACTTATTCTGTGAGGTTTCCTTGATTCCCC
>Ga0326512_10003590_pt1 | contig 11345 bp, 10 predicted proteins | sample 1_2617_0518_D_FD_203652 | JGI IMG/M metagenome (GOLD analysis project Ga0326512, IMG submission 203652) | Bovine rumen microbial communities from UC Davis, California, United States - 1_2617_0518 | ecosystem: Host-associated > Mammals > Digestive system > Stomach > Rumen | place: USA...
GCTCGTCCCTCTGGTCGAGGGATGACAATTTCGTGTCAAACACCTTGTCCTTTCCAAATCTGATATCGTCTGACAGATAGCTGAAATCATTAGCAGAACTGAAAAACAACGTTGCCGGTGACGTGGCACCGATAATGTCAAGCTGTGTTTGGCGGTATTGTCCGAAATAGTGCAGGAGATACACAGAATTCATCCTGTCAAAGTTGTAGGTAGCTCCATCCTGGTCCATGAACATTCTGAGCGTTTCACCCACTCGCCGCTGCCCATCTGAAGAATTCTGCTCAAGTGCCCGCAGCTCTTGTTCGACGTTCCACACGATAACCTCTACTCTGTCGGAAAGCTTTGGGAGGTTGAAGAATATCTGAGCCACATCCAGTGAGTCGGAAACCATTTTGTGGAAAATGGTGTTGCCGTGCAGTTCCCCCGACTTGACAACCTCTTTATAGGCAGTCTTCACCAAGTCGATGCGTGCAAACGGGGAAGGGATTGACGTAATCTCTTTTTTTACACTCGCTGCGTTGGGGTCTTCTATATCTCCAATGGCTTTTGAGCCATAAGGCACGGATGCACCCCAGTCCTGAATATTGTTGTTACCTTTATATAGTCTGAAAACCTTTGCCATGATGTTTAGAAATTTAGTTTGTTTTGAACAAGATCACCCGTGCTCTGGAAGAAGAGTTCCATGAAATTCTGCTCCTTGGTGCCGCTTGCATTTGATGCATGCTTCTTGTCAAGCGTAACATCAAACTGCTCATAATCTTTCTTTTGGAAAATAGAGAAGACAGACCTTGAGGGCGTGACACCGTTTACAATGTCAAACAGTGACTTGTTGTCCCATGCGAAAGGTGCAAATCCCACCCTGTTGGTTCCCATCTCCTTCAGCCAATTGACGTATTCTTCCTGGACGTAGCGGATATCAGTGATGAAATCTGATCCGAAGAAATTCTTGTCTAATCCGTAGTTCCGGCTCCATTGCTGCTTGATACATTTGGCGACATCTATATGGGACATGTAGTGAGTGAAGAACATGAACTGCGTCATGGGCCTTCTTATGATGCGGTTCGTCTCTGGCGCAAAATCGCTGAAAATCACGTTTGCTACATTATCTGATGCCAGACCAAACTCTTTGTAGACAGTCGATCCAGTCCTTTCGGGTCCGTTGGCGAAATCCACTACAGCAAGTGCAGATAGCATCTCTATAAGATGTGCCTTGTTCTGCTGTTCATCACCTCCCTCATGATTCTCATAGGCTTTGTTCGATGATGTGTTGTCACCTATATAATATAAGGTGTCAATCTTGTTGCCGATGTTTTTCTCGTAATAGGAAAGAGCCGCTCTTGTCTTCGACATGAACGTATCTGACTCTATACTGCTTTCTTCCTCCTGTTCCACTTTAAAATAGGGTAGAACCGTAACGGCTCCGATGGTGGCCGAGTTGATCAGTCCATGATTGGGAATGCTTCCGTTGGTTCGGAGGGTTTTTAGCAGCAGGGGGAATCCGCTTGCTCCCGTACCGCCAAAGATAGAGCTAATGATGAAGATTCTGTCGCCTTGGGAGAATTCGTTGGCTATATTGCTGAATTCGTCTGTGTCAGAGAATTGATTCAAAACGATACTGCCGATGTTGGGGTTGCCCTTGAAACCCACCACCATGTCACTTGACAGGTTCTTAGTGGAATACAGCATCTGCATCAGTGCCTTTGAAGCATAATCCATGTTGTCGTAGTCCAAGAACTGCTTAAAGGTGATATCCTGGGAGTTTTTAATGGGCAAACGAAAGTTGAACTTCTCCACGACTTCAGTTCCAAAGAAACCGTTTTTCGTGTTGGATGAGAAGTGCAGTTTCTCCTTGATGGCTACATATCGCTGCATCAGACTGACTGTCCTTGTCAAGTCGCCGTTGTTCATGTCTGGATCGATGATGATGGGGACAATATCCGATTTGCATTCAACGCCAGAAGCAAGAAGTAAGGTCAGCGAACGAAGCACTCTGGCTCCAGTTCCTCCTATGCCGAATACGAATGTTTTCATAAGCAGGTTCCTGTTTTAGAATGGATAATATTTGACGGTTTTACTTCCCCACTTAAAGAGCGCTACAGAGAAAACGAAAAAGAGGACAGCTGTGAAGAGAGCATTTACGATGCCAAACATCACAATGTTGGTTTCGCCGATAATAGGCTCGCCTCCTTCTGCATACATAAGGCAGTCGCCAATCAAGCCGTTATCAAAGTCGCTCGATATCATAAAGTAGGCAATCAGCAGGTTGACCAAAGCTGTTCCACCCAACAGCAGCCAGTATTTCAGCTGCTGCCTGCGCACGGGATTCCATAAGTAATAATAGACTGGCGGCACGATGAAGGCAGTAATGATGGCGATAGTGCCTAACTGATTGTAAATCAAATCGCCACTGTAGTCCTGTGAATCACAGTTGTATCCCCACAAGTATTCAGAGAGCGGCTTCCCGTATAAGGAGTCAAACAAGCTGTAGATTTTTCCGAGTAAATCTTCCATAATTATTTATTGATGTTGATTGTCATTCTGGTATAATAGTCATTTTTGCTAAACGTCGATGCAATACCGTTTGTCATATATTTGATACCATAGGTCTTATTGGCATTGGCATCCGTAATTGCACCTCCATCTTCGTCATTATATTGTATGGGCCATTTTGGAATGTCTTTTAACAATTTAATTTCAAGAGTCGAGGGGTGAACCTGCTTTGTCTCAAAAGTCAGCAGATGACTATATTTCTTGAACTCGTCGATATTCTCAACGGAAATAAGCTCAAACTTGGGATCACTTAACTCGTAGAGTTTCTTATTACATAGATAGTCATTGCCGAGAATAAGTGGAGCATAGTTCACTTCTACGGAGAAGCGGATTCTTCCGCCCTTGTCTGCCTTAAGATTCTTGATGCTGTGCTTGGGGTCTGATTTGTCGAGATCAAAGTTCCCTGATTTTATCTTCACGGCATAGCAAGAGTCGGGCGTCTCCGTTCCACCTTCGAAAGCAGTAAACACGTTCTCAACGCCCCGTATAGGTCGGTTTTTCCTCTGCATCTCTATCCTGATGCGGTTAAGGGCACCTTGATTTCCGAATAGCCATATATAAAATGGTCGGGAGCCTTTATAGGGCGTGCCCCTATCGTTCTTGTCATAGCAGTAGCCATCGAATTGCGACATGCAACGATACCCCATAACAGCAAAATGCTTATGCTTGTTCAGGTAGTCGCCTAAATAGCTCTTAATCCCTATTTCCTGGTTGTTCAAGAAATCATTAGCGTCTTTCCCCTTCCCTGGCGAGAAAATACAATCGGAAATTAATATGGATACAATCGAGTCGTTAGCGTCTTTCAAGATGTCCTTCATCATCAATGCCATATCAGAAGTGCCGCGGTTGCCTCCTTTGGCCTGAAATGATGTAGGCTCTAATTTCTCAATAAAATCATTGATGTCATCTTTCTGTGGGAGTATCTCAGAATTGATATAAAACAGGTTAAGCGCTCTGGCAACTTCTATCTGCTTCAGGTCTACAAGATAGTTGTAGACGATATGCTCAAAATCGGTCTGACCTTTCACATAGCCGTCCATACTGCCTGAGTTCTCTATATACACATTGATGATGGGATTGAATTCTGCTGGTAAAATCCATGCCGTTGCTGTATCTTTTTTAGCATGACGTTTATTTGCCCTGGTACGAGGCGATTCGCCACACCCAATTGTAAAAACACTGAGCAAAAGCAGGAGAACTGCTACTGTAATGGATAGTTTCGTTTTAGTTCTTAGTCGTTTAGAGCCCATTTCGTAATGACATCCGATCACACCCAATTCGGAATTAATTTAGCGTTTTAGATTATAGGCAAAGTGGGTTAACGCAGGTGTTTCAATAAGCCTTTTTCAATACTATCTGTCTTAAGTCCACTATCATGAGACATTGATAATCAGAAAAGCATTATTGGCGTTTCCCCAAAGTGCCACTCGCTTTTTGCCCTTTGACTGACGGCGAAGCAAGATTTACCTGCAAAAGTACAAAGAAAATACGAACTTCACAAATCTTTTAGGCAGAATTTTCAAAAAATAAATTTCGCAAGGCTTGTGATTTTAATATAGAATCATCCCCTCCCCCAGGCTGTCCGAAAACTCCTCCAACAGAATTTCCGGGGAGCAAAGTGTCAGAATTCAAGCATATTTCAGCATCTTTATTCATTACATCAACGTGATTATTCTCCGAATTAATGGTTTTTTCTGCCATTTTGCTACTACCATTTTTCTCAAATTGAGTTCTCGGACAGCCTCCCCCGCTATATATAATAATGTGGAGAGTATGGGGGCTTGCCCTGAGCTTTATTATCACCACCCTCTTGATATATATACCAAATCTATCGTGTCAGCCCCTCTGCGAAAGTATAATCGTTGTGCATCTATAAGAGAGTCAATATTGTTATGAAAACTTGGATAGCAAGTTTCCATTTTTGACTGGTTAAAGATGTTGAGAACACCTTCATAATCGGTAATAGCGTTAGCCTTAAGTCCATCTTTGTTCTTAGTAACAAAATGTTTCCAAGCTTTTATATACACTTCTTCCTCAGACTTTGCAATGACGGTGTAAGTCTGTTCGGGAATGTTTGAATTAAATCTACCACGAATTTCAACAATGTATGTGTTGCAAAAGTCGTTGGCGTAAATGGTATAGCCTATGTATGTCCATCCAATAATCAAAAGTGGTGTCATGGTGGTACTTACAACACGAGAGACTGCTTTAGGATACTTTTTAAAAAGGGCTATGCATCCCATGATAATACCATAAACAATCGCGCATACTAAGAGTACAACTCCAATGTAAACAATTATTACAAGTATGACAAAGAGCGCCCAGGGAAATTTTTTATCCATACCTCTAAATGTTAATACTGTCTTCTATTTTTTGTTCTCTCAACTTTCTGTTCCTCTCTTTTATATTATATAGCATAATTTCCCTCTTTCTTATTTTCTTTTCATATTGCTCTTTAAGTTCAGAAAGCCTCATTGTTATATCATCGTTAAGAAAATATTGGGAAAGGTCAGATATCAGTCCCTTTTCTAAGGCGAGAAATACATCTTCATTAGGGATGAGGGCAATTGATATTTTTTGTGCTTTGAATGAAGAGTAAATAGATTCAATATCAGATGGAGATAAGGTAGGTATTATCCCAGAATGATCTCCGGAAAATATTTTGTTGTATTGATCTGAAGAGTTCATGATTAGTCTTACTTGTTTCTCCCTTTTTCTTATAACTCCTTTCAATATTTCCTCAGATGTTATTTCTATCATTCTGTCTAATGGCTCTCTTTGACGTTTTTTTAGTTTGTGAGCTGCATAACAGAGCCTAATCCATCTGAAAGTCAATGAAACAAGCAAGCCCAGCAAAAAGGCGTTTGTTACACCTATAATAAAATCCATATCTATTGCATCCATATTATTTAATGCTTAATGTTAGACCTAATTTCCGTAATATATGTGAGAAACCGAGCAGTTTTTCTCGCTTTTGTATAGGGATTATTTTCATTAAAGTGTCTGTGTCTATTTCCAGCAATTGTTTATTGTTGGGGATTATAGTAAAATGGAGTTTACTTCTCATAAATGGCCTAAGAGGGAGTATAGCTCCAATAAATAATCCTATCAGAATAGGAATCCATACTAAGTTTAGGGGAATGCCCATAAAAGTTGTTTCATGCATAACTATTTCTTGATATATTTTTTAGTGGTGTTGTACAATTTGAGTATTTCGTCTTTTACCCAGTCGGGGTTAAGCTGAAAATCTGGACTCGTACATAACTCCTGGATGATATCCATGTCAGAAGTACGAATTCCATAATGCAGAAATGTACTGTCTATTCCTTTTCTTGCCATATCGCTTCGGTTTTATAAGTTATTCAGTTCTAATCTTGTCCAGCCCTCTGTACTTTCAATGTGCTCAACAGGGCCGTCAGGGAAATACCAATTATCTCCTTCTTGAATCAAAACTCCGCCATACATCCTTACGCCTTTTTCCCTGTAAGTCTGCACATATTCAAATAAGGCATTATTCTTCTCCTTGCCATTCTCGTCGCTGCCATGCGTCTTGGTGTCAAGCAGGAGAATGGTGCCGTTCTTCAGGCGGATGATGAAGTCTACATAGAAACATCGGTCCTTGCCGTCTTGTGCTGTGTAAGGAACCGCAAAGTGCTGTTTACCCTCATCGCCGTTCTTATACCACCAGTCAACGACCTCCCTTTGCCCGTCTATCCAACGGGCGAAGTTGTATTCTGGTATTGAAACATTCTTTTGCTCGAAATAGGGTGTCAAGGCATGGTTGAAGATTTCGCCCTCACGGCTGACGTTCTTTTCCGCATTGTAGATGCGAGTCTCAGGCACTTCCCATACAAATTCCTTGTAAGGGGCATTGTCACCCGTTTCGTGCTCTTGCATCCCTTGTAATGCTGCATATCTGATAATAGCCTTACGAATCAAGTCCTCGAAATGGGGACGGTTGCGATGGTATAGCACAACCTTGGGGACATCTGTTTCAAATATCTGCAGATAGTCTTCCAATGCTTTCTCAATGGCTCCTTTCAGCACGGGTGTACTGTCATGCTTGCCAAATGAACCCACATTCTTTCTGCAGAACAGGGTGAACAGATTATCCAACTCCGACGCATTCAGTGCCAGGCGGGCTTTATCAACGATCTCCACCATCCCATTCTCTCCTGTTATAGGCGTGTCCTTTGGTATGGCAACGAATATGCGCGACACGTCTGTCTGTATGCCATGCTTCTTGGCGTTGTGCCTGTTTCTTACCAGTTTGGCTTCCATTTCCTCCTCATTAGGTGAGTTGTCGCCAGTCTCGCCATCATTCTCAAAGAAATCTTCTTCGTTGAAAAGCATCATGGGGGTCTGTTCCCATTCTGTTTCCATCATCTTCAGGAACATGGCTCTGAAATCTGCCCCCAAACGGTTCCTTCCCTTGAAATGCTTGTCTTGATATACGCTTCGGAGGGTTATGCCATTGAAGTCCTTACGGCGATTGGCAAAGATGGTGCTTAGATAGTTCATATCGTCACCTACTATCTGTATGATGTCCTCAGAAAGGTTGGTATATACATAGCCATGATTCAGCCTGTCGTCATGATAGAAACGCTGTTCCGGCATACGCAATATGCGGCCAACGGTCTGTGTGGTGAAGGTCATACTCTTAAGTTCCCTAAATATAAGCAACACAGAAGCACGAGGGCAGTCCCAGCCCAGTGCAATGGCCTGCTTGAAGAGTAGCACCTCTGTCATGTCATCTGCCTTTGTGATGTTCTCCAGGTTGGGCGATTTATCCTTTGACAGCCATACTGCCAATTTCCCATTCTCTACAGAGATATTACACATCTGTGTAAGATAGGCTTTCATCTCTTCCGCGATAGTCTTTTCTTCATTTGAGAGGGTGTCGCTGGTGTCGTTGGGCAGCTGAATCAACAGGAGTGGGTTGATGCCATATTCTGCGTATGCCTTAGCCAGTTCCTCCCGCTTTTTCAGTGCCTTCACCAACAGTTGCTGATTGACTGTCAGAGAGGTCTGCTCATTGTTGGAGCGCAGATTGGGGTTCAGCTCTACCCCCTTCTTGATCATCTCTTCTTCTACCACATCTTTACGTCTTACCTCCACAGCCTGAAAGCTCATGGTGACAGGTGTGGCAGAGATGCGCAGCTCTATCTTGGGATTGATGCTCCTCAGAACCTTCTCGCTCTTCATGGCATTGCGACCACCAAACATGTGTTCTTCGTCGATGACTACCACAATAGGCACATTGTTTTGGATGCGAGTACGGCGTAATAGTTCAAACAATGTCCTGTTTTGCTCGTTGTCACGAATCATCATGGCATTGTCTTTATTGATACTTTCCCAATTCAGGAACAGCACATCGCCTTGTTGCAATCCTTCCAGATGGTCGCACTCGTCAAACATGACAGGACGCAGTGAACGGGTTTCGCTGAAGAAGTTCCTCATAGAGCGATAACTCTGCTGATGCAGCTTGTTGGGTGCAATCCATACCCATGCCACGCGGGTATAGATGCAGTCGCCACTCACGGGCAGTTCCTGCGTCAGTTCATCCAACAGTGCCGATGCCATCACGGTCTTGCCACTGCCCGTTGGTGCTTTGAACACCAGTTTCTGGCGGTCTTCCGTCTGATTGAGCATGTCAATCATCTTCTGCTTCAGTTCCCTGACGGCCTTCTTCTGATAATCCTTTAGTACTATCATGACTCACCTCCTTCCTGTTCTTTATAAGAATACTGTGCGGCATCAGCCAACACCTCTGCCTGTTCTTCTTCGCTCAATTGCATTGATATAGGTTGAGACTTCTTTCGTCTTGGTAACACTCTCCTATATGCCTGATAGATGGCATCTGGCAGAGCACATAGTGTAACTTTGTCGAGAACATCCTTAAAATCGTCATCGTATGCATATCTGCCCTCGCTGAAGACATACACCTTGATAAACTCTTTCTTATCCCAAGCTTTCAGTTCCTCTACGATATACTTGATGACAGCAGGCTCATATATGACAATCATTTCTTTGCCACCCTCTGTAAATCTTCGGGCATAATCCTTCCTTAGCGTCTTTCCATTGCATGTCATCTTCGTCTCTTGATACATATCCTCTTTGATGCACAGCAGGTCGGTGGCAGCTTTCACCAACTCGCGCTTGTTTCTGCTACTGGGTTCACGAGGAATGAAGTCAGCCTTATAATACCGCAGGTTGTTCTTGGTCAGACCTGCCACTTGCTCATTTTTTGAAGTAGTATAGCCTTGAATCACTCGTCTGTTTCGTTCGTAAGTAAATTCCTCACAAATATTTCCTTCTTTAGACTGTACTAATATACAGCTCCTGTTACCATTATCTTTTTTATTCAATAACATTGTTGAATGCATCGTCGTTCCGGATCCTGCAAAGAAATCTAAAATGGTACTATTCTTTGTTGTAGTAAGTTCAAGTATTCTCTGGATAAATTTCGTGGGTTTAGGGGTCTTAAAAATATCCGAAGTCTTAAGTTCACTAAAGATTTTCTTAAGTTCATATTTGGCATTTCTATTGTGTCCTGTAACCTCAATATCCCACCAAATATTAGATGGTACAATACCTTCTTGATCTTTAAGATAAGTTTTCTTGATTAATCGTGTACCATTATCCAAAAACACAATAACTCCATTATCTATAAACTCCTGCATTTTTTCCTTGCTCCATCTCCAACCATTCTTTGGAGGATGGATTACATGGCCTTGTGGAGATATGATGTCAAAAGTTAAATTCTGGCGTGGATTGGGTGATTGCACATTTCCAGAGAACCAAGGTCCGTTGGGATCATTGTCAGGATTCTTGTAATGAAGGTTGTTATCTGCCGTTCTTTCGATTTTAATAGGTTGCCATAATTGATTCTTAGCATATACCAGAGTGTGATTATAATCAACGGAGAATTTCTTGGCATCATTGTTTGAAGAGTCAGAGGAACGCCAAATCAAATCAGTGACAAATAGGTTTTCTCCAAATATATCATCACATAGAAGTTTCAGATTTGCCTGCTCGTTGTCGTCTATAGAAATAAAAATCACACCATTGTCAGAAAGAAGGGTTTGGGCAATCTTAAGGCGCTTTTCCATAAACGACAACCACTTTGAATGGCGAAAAGAGTCTTCACTATCTACATAGGAGTCGTTATATACGAAATCATCTTTCTTTCCCGTGTTGTAAGGTGGATCGAGATACATCACGTCAATCATCCCTGCGTGAGTATAAGTCAGGGCAACGAGCGCATGCAGATTCTCTGCTTCTATAATGATGTGGTTAGGAGCATCCGCATCCTTAGATAACAATCTACGCTCTGGAACTTCACGAAGCACGGGCAACTGCTCGCGAAGTTGCTCTTCGACAGCCTCTTCGTGATTCTCCCAAACGAGACCATACGTTTTCTTCTCGTTGAGTAATTCCAGCAAGGCAGACTTCTCATCCCTCGTCAACCCTGCTAACTCCCTCACTTTGCTGATAAGCTCAGCCTTATCGATACGCCTACTCATAGCCGCACCCTCCTAACATGAAACATGGAACATGAATCCACGTCAGGGTACGACAAAGAGAGACAGATTTCTGTTTTAGATACTTCATAACTTGGCCGGTTTTTTAGAATCTAACAATTATCTGCTACTGTGTGGACACAATAAGAGCGCACCCATTCCTTGCGCTCACAAGTGCGGCTAAAACCGGCCAAGGTGTAAAAAGCCGTGAAAAAAAAGCGCTTGGTTGACGGGTACGCCTATGCGGCGTATCCTCACATCCAAGACTTCTTTTTTCAATCTGGCCGATTTTATTTCACTTGTAAAGCCTTGTCGTAAGATACGATCTCCATGATCCAACTAAATCCTTGCACCACAGCCCTCCCTCCCGTCGGAGTTCAGTTCACGCCACAATGCGGCCACAAAAGTACAAAAAATATCCGAAAATCACCTTTCTATTCAGAAAAAGATGCAAAAAAAGGTGGATTTATTTAGTTACAAACAAGCATTATCGGGGAGGATACAGGTCTTTTAACCTTCTCTGAAAAACAATCTGGGGCTTGTCCCTTTAGTCTCTCTTACTTGCTAATACTCCCATGTTGATTCGAAATTAAGGCGTTCTTATAGGCATAGGCATTGAGCTTTCCAGTCAGCACCTCCTTGCGCTAAAGTTTTCCCCGTTTTTATGGGGAGACCTCCCGTTTTTGGTGTAAATACTTGTCTGTAAATTACTTGGGTACGGGAGGTCTTGTTTGGAGACCTCCCATAGACCTCCCATAGACCTCCCCTTAAGAATCCTCTTCTGATTTTCCACAATAGTCTGTCGTGTTGTATGTCGAAGATTTCAGATAAAAATATGTTGTTGAGTTATTTCAATTGAGCCTGTCTGCTGCTTCTCTTCGTCTTGTATGAACGTTTTTTTCTGGTAAGCCTAAGAGAAAAAATTCCCAAGCCAAGGAAAAAGTTACGAGTGGCTTACAGACAGAAAAAGAGGATAGGGGTGGGTTGTCTTTTGTTGTGATATTTCGAATATTTGCCTTTGGGATGGGATTTCCGTCTGTTACAGATTATCGGTGGCAGAGAGATGTCGTCAAGGCTTACACTACTTCATGGCTGCATGACATCTATAGAGGGAGGCTTGGCAGGGAGGTCTACGGGAGGTCTATGGGAGGTCTTCAGACAAGACCTCCCGTCCTGAAACGCCCTGTACATCGGCATCTCAGCCAAAAACGGGAGGTCTCAGCAGAAAATCAGATTGTCTGAAAGACTGAACGACGGCTATGACTATAGGAG
>Ga0326512_10003592_pt1 | contig 11340 bp, 15 predicted proteins | sample 1_2617_0518_D_FD_203652 | JGI IMG/M metagenome (GOLD analysis project Ga0326512, IMG submission 203652) | Bovine rumen microbial communities from UC Davis, California, United States - 1_2617_0518 | ecosystem: Host-associated > Mammals > Digestive system > Stomach > Rumen | place: USA...
GGCGACAAAGGCAGATATCGGGAACCCCCCGTAGGGGTCATGGTCTACCATTTCCCACTATTCAAAAAGCCTTTGCTTGTGGTCTTTGGCATTGGTTGCACGTTGCCTTGTTTGTTAATGTCAAAGTTAAGCTTTGCGCCCTTCCTTGCGTTGCAGATCCAGTGGGCGGGGGCTATGTTTTCGGGATCGTCTGCAGCGGCTGAAGGGCTGTTATAGCCTGCCTGTTTCCAGTATTTAATAGGGATTATTTCGTCTATTACAAAGCTAAGCGGGTGCTTGCTGTCGCTGGGTTCGTCGTACCGTATAGCGCCCAGCTTGCCGTTGCAAATGTGGCAAGGCGCCTGCATAGCCTTAAATCTTGCCCGGTACTTCCTGCGCTTTCCACTTTTCCAACGTGGGTTACTTGCCATTGTCTGCCCCTAAAATAAAAATAGTTTCATACGTTCCGGGGCTTCCTTGCTGACGCCTTCAAGCCTTGCTATGGTGTTAAGGCTGTACCATATAGGGCTATTGTCTTCCGTGTCCTTGCCGATGATTAAGAAGCCCCCGGATATAATGCCGACGCATTTATTTATTGTCGTGCCGTCGGTAAATATAACTTTGTCTATTCTCAAAAGTCCTGATGCGTTCATACGTTGGGCTGTTTCATTCCCTTTAAGAAGGTTTCAAGCCCTGCTGCTTCCCCGCAGCCAAAGTATGAAAGCGTACGCACCGGCACGGGCTGTGGGCTTCTGTTGGTTCCGTCTGCATATGTTGTATGCATAGATCTGTAATTAGCGTGTATGTTGGTTGTCCAGCTTCTTATAGTTTCTTCAGTGTCTGCTATGTTGGTGCGGTATCTTGTAAGCAGATCTGTTGCGGTTTCTATGATGCCTGCAAGTTCTTCCTTAAATTCGGCTGTTAAGGTGTCTTCGTATGCTAACAGGCTGGCTATTACTTTGTCGCTTTCTTCTTCGCTTATGTATTCCTGCGCTTCAAGCTGTTTGTACTTGTTGTTGTACATGTCTATTGCTACCTGCGCTTTGTGCTTTGCTTCCCTTGCACTTTCGTAGGCGTCCAGATCCATAGCAGCCGTTGCCGCCTTTAAAGAAATATCTGCCGCTTCCCTGTCAGTTTCAGCTTTCGTCTTAAGTTCACGTACTGCCTTAAGTTCTTCTGCCTTCTTGTTCTTCATGTCTTCGATGCGCTTTTTAACTTCTGTTACAACGTTTGCTTTTGCCATTTTTGCTTGTCCTTTCTTTGCAAACAAAAAGAAGCAAGCGCCCTTGTTTATGTGGCGTTGCTTCCTGTTTATTGGTTATATAGCCCGGTCAGTATAGGTATGTCGTACGCTGCCCCCGTCGGCAGGTTAATAGCTTGTCGGTCAAGCCCCCTTTTAGCGTTCCTATTCCGTGCTGTTATTTAGTTCCATATATCATTTTATAGTAAAACTATTTTACGGTCAAGTGTATAAGTATAGATATATACATTTATCTGTATGTGTATATCATTGTGTGTATGTATACATGTTTCTATCTGCATGCATAATAAAAAGGGCTTCCGTAGCGGTTGCCCCTTTTATGTGTATGTTGTTATGTGTATATGTATATGTGTATATGTCGTTACTTATACATGTATCTGTATATGTTTATTCGTGCCTCATATCCCAAAACGGATCCTGCTTTTTCGTCTTCAGTGGCGGCGGTGCTATTGCCGGGGCTTCTGAAAAGTAGTTAAACATAGGATAAAAACTTAAGTTAGTGCTTCCTTTGGTGCCGTTCCTTTGCTTAAGCACTTTCACTTGTATTGATTGTGCGTTGCCTTCCCTTCCTGCTTCTTCGGCACGTTTAATTATCTTGTCCCGTTCTTCGCCCTTTGCATCGTCCAAGCCCGTATACTGAAGCGCTATTAGCGTGTCGGCGCTGTATTCTATTGCGCCTGACTCTTTGTAAGCAGCCATGTTTGCCGCCTGATTATAATTATCCCGGTTAAAACTACTTATGCCGATAACAGGGGTTTTATAATCACGGCTTAACATTTTTAATTCGTTTACGGCTGTATCTATATTTTGCTTGTCGGTATACTTTGGGTTATATGGTGCCAGTATTTGCAGATAGTCAATTAAGATTACCGGGCGGTTGCCTGTTATCCTAACATGTCTTGCTACTTCTTCCCGTATTTCTTTTACACTCATGCCCCCTATAGGTGCTTCACGTATAAAAACGTGTGATGCATAGTTAGTATAAAAGGCTTCTGCATCGGCTATTAGTTCCTTTACTTCGGCTGTGTAGTCCTTATACCTTGTGCCGTCCAGTATTCCCCTTGTCGTTTTTGCATCGCTTGTTTTTACAGCCTTGCGGTATGTAATGCGGCTTATACTTTTGGCTATTAGTTCTTCTTTTGCCATTTCAAGGGAAAATATTAAACAGTCCTGCCCTTTTTGCGCTATTTGGTCTGTTATCTGTAAAGCAAAAGTAGTTTTGCCAAGTGATGATATAGCGCCGATAAAATACAGCCCCGGATATAATCCCCCGTCTAAAAGCTTATCTATGCAGGTAAAGCCCGTGCTTATAACAGGTGCGTTTGCACTTTCTGCTATGTCGTTCCTGAAGGTCTGCATATAAGCTGCGGCGCTTGTTCTTAAGTATTCTTCCTTTTCGGCGTTGCTTTCCTGCTTTTGGCTGTCGGTTGCTTCAGCTTCTGCCTTTGCTATTTCTGCCCGGAACCCTTCAGGATCTGCTAACAAAGCTTCGTTTGCATCTTTGCCGGATATAGCTATATTGTGCCGATAAAAGGAAATGCCCGCCGCTGTTAATAGGTCTGCTAATTCGGCTTCGGCTTTCTGTCCGGGGTCGTCGTTGTCAAGTGATAATACAAAGGGCTGTGCGGTGGCGGTCTGTTTAGCCAGATCTATAAACTTGTCTTTGTTTGATGTGCTACCAAGTCCGACGGCAAGCCCGCCTGCTTCTGTAATGCTAATTGCGTCTATTTCGCCTTCTACGACAAAAACAGGCTTGTTTGCATCTGTTATTACGTCTGCATTAAAAAGCTGTGCTTTGCCTACTTTCTGCTTGCTATAGTGCTTTTGTTCTTCGGTCAGGTCTGCCCGTATATCCCTTGCAAGGTAACTATAGTTGCTTGTAGGAATAATTAAGCGGGGGCTTGCTGGTGCCGTTTCTGCCTTTGGGTGCTTCCATTCCTTCACATAGCCAAGCTTAAATTGCCGGGCGGTGGCTTCACTGATGCCACGTTTTGCCAAGTATTCAAGCGCCGGGCTTCCTGTTAAATCCTTTTCTGCCGTTAAAAAAAAGTCTGTATAGTCTGTTTCGGGTTCTTCTTTTATCGGCGGTTCTTGCCTTTTTAAAGCCCGGTGCTGTTTCCAGCCTTCGTCTATTGCCTTGTCAAAGTTTCCTGCCTTATCTAATGTGATGCCAAGCTGTCCGGCAAGATCCGTTAATGTGGTGTTATAGTCCGTGCCGTTGGTCTGCATATATAGGCTGATAATATCGCCTGAAAAGTTGCAGCCAAAACACTTTAAGCCGTAGGGGTCTTTGCGCTTCGGATCGTTATTGAAGGTTAGCCCGTCCCCGTGTGTGCCGTGTCCACACAAAGGGCATACATAGCTTGCCCTGCCGTTTACTTTCATTTTTGCAGGCGTTGTTATGCTGGTTATAAGTGTTTCCCAGCTTTCCTTTATAGCCTGCTTTGCTTCGTCCCTATTCATGCCGTAAATTCCTTTCTGTAGTATGGTTTCATGTTTTTTGATGCCGTGAACGTACCCAAAAGTTCCGCATAGCGTACCCAAATATTCCGCATTAAAAAAAGCTGTTTGGGTGCCTTTAAAAATAAAAAATCCGTTGCTGTCGGATATTTTATCATCGCACGCCCCGGCTTAACCGGGGGCGGGCATAACTAATAGTACTAATAGTACTAATAGTACTGAAAAATTACACCCGCATGAATACTGGCTTTGAAGGTCGTTTTTGGGAAGCATCTAACCCCTTTTTGGGTAAGTATCTGCCCCCATAGCGGGAAGTAACTACCCCCATACTGGGAAGTATCTGCCCCCAAACTTGCATCTAAAACTATATTTTGTGTCCGTTTTAGGGGGTTTGCCCAAGATTTTCTTTTATAGGCAATAGCCACTAAAAAAAGGGGGCGTTTACTTCCCAAACGTAAAAATTACTGTTTTTTCTTACTTTTTTTGCCTTTTTGGGCTTTTCTTGCTTCTGCTGTCTTCTTTTCTTCAGCCCTTCTTGCTAATCTGTCGTCGTGATTTGGGGCTTCTAACAATTCAAATTGTACAAGCAAGTTTTTAAAGGTTTCATAATCTGCTATGCCGTAGGCTTCAGGATCCGTTAAAGTTTCCCCTTTGGCTTTTACATATTCCCAGTTCTTAATAACTTTGCCTGTTAATGCATCTAAAGCGGTTTCAAAAGGTTCCTTTATTCGTCTGTCCCAGTGCCTGCTGTCGTCCGGCGTTTCCTGCTGCAGTGTTTCGTATGTAGGAAGCTGTGTTACGGCTAAAAGTGTGCTTACCTTCAGGCGGTTAGCGGTTCCCTTTAATTGGTTGTTGTCAACATTAAAGTGTTCTGCCATTTTAAGCCCTAATCTGTAGGCGTTTTCGCTTCTTGCATCTATTGCCAAAAGTCCACGGGGGTATTGTGTTAAAGGCGTTTTTTTAAGGTATTCTGCCATGTTACGCCCAAATTCCATGATTATATAACCTTTGCGGATTGCGACACGTTCAAAAAGTAAGATGCTGTCAAAGTCGGTGCCTTTGCCTTTTATGCTTTCCTGCCAAGTCCAGCGCATAGCCTGCAATAGTTCCAAGTCTTGCCTTGTTCGTTTCTTTGCTGTCTTTACGGCTTCGGCTGCACGTTTCTTTTCTTTGGCTGCAGCTTCCGGGCTGTCCGTTTCCCTTTCGTCTATCTCATAGCCTAAAAGCCTTGCATATTCGTTAAAAGGTATAGCTATTGTTGGAATAACAGCGCCCCCGCCGTAGTTATTTACTTGTGTAAATTCTGCTATGCCAGTACAAAGAAGCTTGTGCGCATTTATGCTGTACTTGCCTTTTATCTTGCTAAAATCTTGAATAACTATTTTAAAGTCGCCGTCGGCTGTCTGTATCGTGCCTTTGTCTGTTATCGGATTTTCTATAACGTCCCTGCTACTAAAGGCGGCTAAAGCATCTGTTGCCTTGCCATGATACATAGGCATATTAGCTTTAAAAATCGCACTGTCAGGCGTGATAGATAAAGGCAAGTGCTTAATGCTTAACACTTCCGTTTTTGATTTCTTATTGTCCACAAGCGGGCTTTCGTTAACTTCTTCTATAACAGCTTCAAGAAGTTCTTTTAGTTTTGCCTTGTCGCCCATTAAAGCATCTATGTGTAGCCTTAATTCGGATTTTAGCCAGTCTATAGCATAGTCAGCATTAATATAAAATGTGCTTTTCTTAATGGTTCCCATGCCTGCTTTTTGCAGATCGTCGGCGGTTAAGTTATCAGCTAATTTGGCGGTTTCCCTATGCATAGATTGAAGCATAATAGGTGTTTGCTGTTTTGCATTTTCTATAATTGCATCTGCCCCGCCTGCCTTTATCGCTTCAAAGCGTTCACGCTGGCACTTATCGCTGAAGGCGTCCAAAACTTCTACCATGCTTTCATAGATTGCCTGATATTGCAAAACTAATGCGTTGCGTTCTTCGGTGTCGGTAGCATCGTTTATTTTGGCTTCAAGTGCTTCCCATTCCTGCTTGTAACTTGCTTGCACTTCGTTAATGTGCTGTTGTTCTTCAGGTGTATATGTTATTAGCATTTATTTTCCTTTCCTTGCCTTCTTGCGGTCATAGTTGGCGCATCTGTAGCCCTTCATAAATCCGGCATAAAAAGCGGCACCGCAAACATAATAAATTGCGTCTTCCGGGTGTCCTGCATCGTTCGCTTGTTCCTTTCCCATTCGCAGAAGTTCGGGAACGTCTAAACAATGCATTTTGTCGTTGTTAGGTAAATATTTCTTTACATATTCGTCGTACAATTCCTGCATGCTTTTTTTCATAATTGGCTGTCCTTTCTTGTAGTTGAAAAGCTATGCGGGTATAATAAATTTTGCCGTTAGCTTTTCGGTTAATGGTTTCATGTTTGGGCGGTTCGTTTTGCTGGCGGGTCGCCCTTATTTTTATGTCTTCAGATCGTGCCGGATCTGATGCATAACAGGTGCTTTTTCCCCTTTAGGGGCAAGGGGTGTTTTTTCGCCTGTGGATATACACAGGCAGTGCTTGCTATTCCAAAAATTAGTCGTTTTTGCCTTTGGCTATAAATTCCTTTAAGTCTTCATCTGTTACCCGGTATTCCTTGCCGTATTTCGTCGCTTTTAAACGTTTTGCGGTAACGTAATTGTATATGGTCTGCCTTGTAACTTTTAAAATGTCTGCTACTTCCTGAAGCGTGTAAAGTTGTATTTCTTTTGCCTTCATTCTGCCCCTTCCTTTTCTAAATAATCGCTTACAATGCTGTTTATTAAATCGTTCATACTTACGCCTTTTGCATCTGCAGCTTTCCTTATCCCTTCTTTAAGCCTTGTACTTATCAATAGCTGCATGCGTTCGTTCTTAAGTTCCGGCGCCAGTCGTTGCCCTGCAGGTACTTCAAAGGGCTTCGGATCTGATGCAGGCTTACTTGCTTTTACTGGCTTCTTTTTGGGTGCTGGTGTAGCCTTTGCGGGTTCCTTTGGTGCTTCGGTTTCTGTACTGATAAAAGCGGCGGTTGCCGTCTGTGTAAAGCTTTTCTTTGCCATGATCACTTGTCCCTTTCTTCGTGTTCTTTCATAGCTTGCCAAAACAAGCGGCTGTGTTCTTCTTGTTCTTCTTCTGTTAAGTCCCTGCCGCCGTCTGCCGGATTATTCCATGCTATTAAGTCGTCAAGTTCCCGTAGCCTTTGCCTTTCTTCTTCCGTCAACGCTTGCCCCCTTCCTTCAAAAATTCGCTTACGAAGTCTGCATAGTCCGATGCAGCATTACTTTTAGGTGCGTATGTGAAAATATCCGTTTTAAGTGCCTGCGCTTCCTTTACGGCTATACATTCCCTTATAGGCGTGCTGTATAGCTTTGTCTTAAGTTCCTTTGCTATCTGCGCCAAGCCTTCCCGGTAGTCCTTGCTTAAGGTGCTGCGCCCGTTGTATCGGTTTATGATGATGCCGTTTATTTTTAAATCCTTGTTGCAATACTTCTTTACAGTGGTTACAGTGTCGTTAATTTGCGCTATTCCCTGCAGGCTGTATGCATCTGCTTGTACTGGTATAAGTGCGCTATTTGATGCCGTTAAAGCATTAATGGTTAATATTCCAAGTGATGCGGGCGTGTCTATTAAGATATAGTCGTATGCTTTCTTGACACTTGCCAAAGCTTCTTTTAAGCGGTATTCCTTGCCCGTTTCGTTTATTATTGCATCTGCTGTTGCCAGTAACGCCGAAGCGGCTATTATGTCGCCTTGTGGCGTCTTCTGTATTGCTTCTTTGGCTGTGGCTTCCCCTGTCAGTACGTGCAAGCTTGTAGGTGCTTCAGGATCCGCCCCGGTGCCATAGGTTAAATTTGCCTGGCTGTCCAGATCTATAAAAAGAACCTTGTAACCCTTCTGCTGAAGTCCTGCCCCTAACGCTTGCACTGTGGCGGTTTTACCTACCCCGCCTTTGCGGTTAACTATTGCTACTACTTCCATGCGCTGCCCCTTTCTGCAGTTCAGTAAAGCCGCTGGCTTCTATTTCCCCTGCTATGTCTTCGTTACTGGTTGTTATTGCCAATTCCCCGCCGTCCTTTATCGTGAAAAATACGGCGGTGTCCTTCTGCGGTTCTTCTATGCAGCTTTGTAAGTAGTCTGCTATTTCCTTAAGGCTGTATAGCTTGCTGCTTATTTCCATGCGTTCCCCCTTTCTGTGTCGCAAGTTTTTATTAGGTTATCCGCATTTAACATATTATAAAATGTTATAAAAAGCAAGCATTTATTATAAATCTATCTGTAAAAAAATAGGCTTCCTAAAAATTGCTATTTCAAGAAGCTTTTAAAATTGTGTCAAAAACTCAAACAATTATTTTTTCTTATCGGATCTGATGCCGATATAGAAAAGTCAGTAAATAAGCCCTTCTGCATCTGAAGCGGTAGTAACTATTCGTTAAATGTAAATTTTGCGTATAGTAGCCATGATTAGCCACAAAGCCTTATATAGCCCGTATTCGCCTTAAATTTGAATTTTCAGTAAATAGCAATACATTTATAGGCTTTTGCGTTTTACGGGGCTTGTTGGGCATTTTACGGGGTTGTTCTTCCTCTGTACAATCGCAAGCTTCGCCGACGTCTAAAGAAGCGCCACAAAAGATGCATATTTTATAATCAGATCTATTTTTCATTCCCTTTCAGGTGTCCTTAAGTTCCAAGCGTTTATTGCATCGTTGCAGGCGGTGTTATCCCAGTTAGCCGCCGCCGGTTCTTCCTTGCTGTTGTATATCTTGCCCTGTGCGCCGCATATATCACATTTAACAAATACAAAGTATGTGCGGGTCTTATAGCTATAATTTGACGTTAAACAGGCTGTGGCGCCGCAGTGCGGGCATGCTTTTATATTCATGTTGCCGCCTGCCTTTCTGCCCGGTTGTTCCAAGCTTCTATTGCAAGCATGCTTACTATGGTTGCTTCCTTTACGTTCTTTGCGCTTTCGTCCTTCTGTACAGTTCCACGGGCGCCACACTTACGGCACTGTACATAGACATAAAAACAAGTGTGCTTTTCGCTGTAGTTGCCCTGAAGCTTTGCAGATCCGCCGCAAAAAGGGCATGCTTCTATTGTCATTTCTTCTTTTCCTTTCTGTACTGTTGCATATAGCTTGTAATATATCCGGGGTTCTTGTCGTTCCATTTCAGGCGCTTAAGCTTTGCCCCTGCTTCCTTGCAAACGAAGCTGCAATACTTCTTATTTGGCTTGTTGGTATCAAATGAAGCCCCGCATATGATGCATTTTTTAATTTTGGGTTCCATGCTTTCTTGCCTCTTCTTCAAGTCCTGCAATTATGTAATTGTCGTTGCCCGTGTAGTTGGCATTAAACCAAGCTGCAAACTTGCCTGCGGGTGTCGTCGGTTCCTGTGCCTGCATGCTGTCTTTATAGGCATTTAAAGCCTTTGCAAGTGCTAAATTTTCTTCTATCGTGTCGCCTGTTAGTAATGCTGCCGGAACCCCTGTTACTTTTTCCAAGTCCTGCCTTTGTGCGTCTGTTATCATTTTTTCTTTTCCCTTTCCTGCATCTGGTTAACAAATTTCTTGCATGAAAAACAAATACTTTCTTTAGATCGTTGCCCGCAGATCCGGCACGTTGTCGCCGCATGTTGCACTTTCGCTGGCTTTGTCATTTTCTTGTTGTGCGGTTTGTATTTAACGTACATGTCTTACCCTATGCGCATATGTTTTTGCGGGTTTCGTCTGCTGTTACGACAGCCCCATAAAGCAAGGCTGCATGCTTCTATAAGTGCGCTTGTTTGCCCGCCGAAGCCAAAGCCCCCGCTTATAGGTCGCTTTGTGGCTGTTAATGCGCTGTCGTTTAATTCTTCCTGCTTGCTGTACCAAGTAATGTTACCTTCGTTTATGTCGCTTATAAGAAGGCTTGCGGCTGTTATAACGTTTTGTGCCGAAGGTTTAATTATGCTGTCCTTTTGTAGCCAAGTATCTTTTATTTTGTCTATTAGCAGATCTGCCCCGTTGCGCCCGTCTATAACCACGCATGATGCCGTTTTGTAACGTTCGTTTATCCAGTCTGCAAGCCACGTTACGCCCCTGCCCGTGGGCTGTATTGCTATTAGTTCAATACGTGCTTTTGCTGTGGGTTTTGAACCTTCTAACACGGCACCTGCTAATACTACTTCTGCCCCGTCTGCGGTAAATTTAACGCCGTATGCGGTCTTCCCTTCAGGCTTTGGGCTGTCAGTTCTGCAGGCTTCCCATGCTTTGCTGTTTATTGCGGGTTCTTGCGCTGTTACTTCCGAAGGCTTAAACCAAACGCCCAAACGTTCCCTTGCGAAGCCGTCCGGGCTTAATGTTTTAAATTCTTCTGCGGTAAATTCTTCTGTTAAGCGGTAGCCTAAAGCGGGGTTAGCTTCATACCATAATTGCTTGTCTGATGTGTCTATGTCTTTAATGGTATCTGCGGCTATGCCCCATTCATGCCAAGCGTTGCTTACATTCTGCCCTTTGCCGTCTGACAGTATGCATGCTTCCCTGAAGCGTTTAAACACTTCACCAGTACAGCCGATATAAGGCGGGGTGCCACAAAAGATGCTTTGCCGGGTGTTTGTCTTACTGGCGCTTAACGTTGCCATAATAGCTTCTATCATGTCGTCGGTTAGTTCCTGCGCTTCGTCATAAATTACAAGGCTGATGCCGTCATAACCCCTTGCCGCCTGCCTGCTTCGTGAAGTAAATTCAATGCTGCCCCCGTTGTTTAGTTCTATGCTTTCTTCGCCTGCGCCCTGCCGGATCTGTTTAACAAGTCGCACTATTTCCGGGTGCTTCTTGTCTGTAAACATGCTAACAAGCCTTCTAAATGCTTTTCTTGTCGTGCGTGCCTGATGCGCTGTATGTAGTATCATTTCGCCATTAATAACAAGTCCGTAAAATTCCCTTGCTTCAATGATCACGTTTTTACCATTCTGCCGGGGTACGCTTAAGCCTGCGCTTATCGTCGTGTATTTGCCTTGCCCGTCGGTACCAAGCCAAGCGTTAAGCACTAATTGTTGCCATTCGTCAAGCTGTACGCCGTATGCCTGCATAAGCATAGCTGCGCCTTTGCCTTCCGTGTCCTTCCGGGCGGGTTCTATTCTGATGCGTGGCTGTTGGCTTCCCTTCATTTTTTCATTTCCCTAACAAGTGCTAATACGTCTTTAGTATCGCTTTGTACTTCTTCCTGCATTTCCTTTGGCAGATAATTTAAAACCTTTTCTATGCCTGCAAGGTACGCTTTCCATAGGTTCTCATAGCCTTTAAAAATAGGATTTTCCCGTATGCCTGATTGTCCCCCGCCGTTGTCGTACTTGCATATTACGGCTTGCGTTTTCATAAGTTCCCTTGTTTCGTCCAGCTTCACACGTTGCAAGGCAAGGTTTTCTATTACTGGCGTTAATACTTCCTTGTACTTCGGCTGTACTTCTGCCCGGTTAAGCAGATCTGTTAAGCGTTTGTATTCTTTTTTTATCGCTACTTCGTTTGTCATTTTTGTCCATTTTTAATATCAAAAGTGCCTGTTTATGCGGTTTATTTGCCCCTAAAAAGGATCCGTTTTGTACTACCCTTATATTTTTACCTTTGCGCTGAAAAAAGCAGCT
>Ga0326512_10003593_pt1 | contig 11339 bp, 12 predicted proteins | sample 1_2617_0518_D_FD_203652 | JGI IMG/M metagenome (GOLD analysis project Ga0326512, IMG submission 203652) | Bovine rumen microbial communities from UC Davis, California, United States - 1_2617_0518 | ecosystem: Host-associated > Mammals > Digestive system > Stomach > Rumen | place: USA...
TTATTAACGAGCCAACCATCGATCAAACTCTCGAAGTCTCCCTTATCCACATTAGTCTTTTCGTTATACTTAACTAACGCTAACTTCCAAGTGGTTGGTCTCCAGAGAAGACCTTCGTTCTTTTCATCATATGCGGAATTGACCTCCCAGAGACGTTTCATAAGAGGCACATAAACAAGATCACGTTGTTTAGGGAATGCTGTATCACCAAATGCCTTAGCGAACTGACTCTTACTTAACTCCGTATCCCAGTCAATCTCCCAGTCAAAATCAAAGTCTGTGAGTTTTGGGTTACTTGAAGGCATTTGTCCATCTGGTATCATAAGCTTTAACTGCTTGATATCCACTACATTATGTAATGTCCACTCTTTGAATGTATAGTCAACAGAGTCTTGGTTTGGAACCACTCTCAAGTAATAAATAGGAATTCCAAACATACATATCACACTATCTGACATTTGTTGTTGTAGTTCAAGTGCACAGTCAAGACCAGTATATGGCTGAAGAAGATTTGATCCATCACAGAGATCCTTTAAGAATGCATTGCTTTGATCAAAACATATACTATAGCAGTTTGTGAGTATGTTATTGTAGTATATCGCTTTTAAACCACCAAAGATCAAGATTCTCAAGAAGTAGTCTGTCTCGAGGTTTTTAGCAAGGGTCATATACTGAGAATATGACACCCAACTCGTCCAGCAGGCGCCATCGGTACTCCATGAATACTGACACTCGAGTGTGACATCCACATCGAGATTATCAACCACTTTTACAGGGCCATAAACTACTGCTTCTTTGAAGGTTACTATACGTTTTATAGGACATCCAGTCATGTATAAATAATAAATGGAACCACAAGGGTTCCATCGATTAAAATTTTATTTTAATTTAAGAAGACCCGTGTGGATCTCCCGTTCTTTTTATCTCCCTTGCCCTCTATAGGGTTTCACATAATTCTTACTTCCCTTGTTGTGTGAAGTCTTGTTCTTTGAATGAACACCAGGACGCTTAATTGAAGGGTGTTCATGGTAGGACACTACTTTTGTTGTTACTACTTTTGCCATATCATTAAATAAATATTGTTTCTACTATATCACCATCATCTGCACTATCGTGATAAACACTTGCCATACAGATCTCAGGATGATTCTTTGTTATCCTTACAAGTTCCTTAGTCGCTTTGCGAACAGCCATCTTGTCGTCTAACGCGCCTATTCTAACTCTTTCCACATTTCCTTCATATGCACTGTCATGAAGATCGTCTTCTGTTGCATCGCCATTCTCATATTCTTCCTGAACATCAGGATCATATTGGAGAAACATTATTTCATATTTATGTAGTCTGTCTTTGTAAGCTTCAGTTAAAAATTCATCTTCATCTAAAGACTCAGTAACAATCTTAATATTCTTCTTCTTAATAACATCATCATCAAGTGTAGAGAAGGATGTTACGAAGAGTTTCTTCAACCCTACATAAACAGCCCAGTTGTTTTTGGTTGTTCTCTTAACCCATACTTCCTTCATATTTAAATTAGGATCGTATGAACGGCACATATTGACGAACTCACGATACTTTCTCTCGCATCTATCAATATCACCTTCGTTTATCATTTGCACTAAATGTTTCATATGTTTATTCTATTCTTTTTCCGTCTTTTCTTGAAATTAAACAACATCGATCGGCTCTAACTCCTTTACCATCCACTTTCACCATTTCCTTTGAGACTGAATCGATTACACCTACCTGCATGCCATCATATTTTCCATATCCTCCCATCAGAGCATATGCCACGGTGTCCCCGGACATCAACTCTCTACCAACAATATCAAGTGGTTTGAGTGTATCATTATGTGCTTTTATTTCCGCCAATTTCGCAGGATCTTTTTCTTCGTAAATAAATACCACTATGGTGATCTTTGAGTATGGATAATCGCTTTTAAATTGCGAAAGATCGATAGAATACAAACTGATATACAACCCGTCTTTCTTTACGGTTGGGAATTCCCTGAGTTTTTTATATATTCCAGCTGGCCAGTTGTAATTACATCCTTTATCATACGATATCTTTGAGAAATCCTTAGCACCGAAGAAATTAGATAAAGAATTATGCAGGTTTTTTACCCATTCATATTGAACAGGGTCTTTAGATACATTAAATATACCTTCATTTATTTTAGCACCAAATATTGATTTAAAGAAATCCTTTATTGAGTCAACACCAATATCATGCTTTTTCGTGTCAACATATAAATGGATTTCATCAGCCTTACCCTTATAATTCGCAGATTCTGCTGATGATCTCAATATATCAGTTTCATTAAACCAAAACTCACCATCTGGATAATTTAATCGTTTCTCGTAAGGGCCGCCAGGAAGTTCAGGTAATGACCCCACAAGATCGTTCAAAATTCTAATGGTTCGTTCCTTATAGTCGGAAGATAATTCATATCTGAGTTTTTCTTCAAGTATATAGTCTGCAATTGATTTCATACATAAATAATAAAGGAGACCCTTGCGGATCTCCTCGTTTTATTATTCTTCCTCTTCTTCTTTCTTACCCTTCTTTTTCTTCTTTTTAGGATCCTGATCGTCATCCTCTGTTGGTTTGTTCTCCTTCTTCTTTTCCTTCTCCTTCTTCTGTTCATCCTTTACAAGGTCTTCAAACACAGCTCTCATAGAATCATTGGTAAGAAGTTGCTCAACAACGAGATTTGCGAGTTTCTTAACAGCACTCTCAAATCCTCCATCTCCGCTATCCTTCATATCGGCCATTGCTTCGGCATCACTTGCTTCACCACCAGCGAGGTGAAGTTTTTCAATTTCCTCTTGTTTGAGCTTGTCGTTAAGCTTGAGATCCTGATCAGAGAGTTTCAAATACTTCTTCACCAAGAACTCAGATGAGAAGAACTTAATCTCGTTACCCTCCACATCCATATCAACCATACTGTCTTTCATCTCCTGGATGTGTTGTACGCGTTTCTCCATCAACTCAAGTTCCATCATTTCCTCAAAGAGGTTATATGACTTAAACTGAAGACTGATTGCCTCGAGAATCTGCTTATTATCCTGCATCTCAGGAATATCAAGTGCGAGCTGGATCTTAAGGGGTTTAAGCATGATCTGAGCGAACTGGTTACGAAGACGATTAACAAATCTTGCGAAGTCGATCTCAATTCGTGCTACGCTAGTTGCATCAGTACCAAACCAAGTCTCACCACTCTCTTGATCAAAACGTGATAGAGGAATCTTGGAAATCTTATAGAGTTGGTTTTTGAAGTACTTCAACTGATCGTTATCGTTAAGATCAGGTCCATCTCCTCCAATGGTTTCTACCTGCGGACTACCACTATCTCCTTCAGGCATCCAATATTCTTTCTGGAATGGCATGGTTGCCTGACCATTGATTGTCAACTCACCGGTATCGCCCATGAACTTGATATCCTCACGATATCTGTTCATCGCACTCACCACAGTCTGTTGACCAGTAGCTTTGTTCATACCCTTAATAGGAATAGTGAACTTCATACGATAGGATGCATTAGTAATTGTCCAAATCAACTGTGCTTGCTCAACAATACGATAAATATTAAATGGACGAATAAGTCTCTCGAGATAACTCACACGAGAGATTGCATTGGTTTCTTGATATGCTACATAGATAACCTGACTATCAAGAAGCGTACGCTCACGTCCTTGGATACCCTTGAACTGTACCCAATACCACTTACCATTCTCATACGTACGAGTAAGTGTTGCAGCATCGAGTGGAACAAGACCAATGATACGAGTAGGCTTCTCGAGTGAGTCGTATACAATTTCCCAGCTCAAGTTACCCTCAACCAACCATCTCTTGAAGTCATCCCAAGCATTGTACTTCCAGTTTAACATCTTATAGAAACGACGGAAGTGAGTATTCATAGAATCCTCCACCTTCTTTGCTGCTTTCTTATCAAGATCCTGGATCTCGAGTGGTTCAATGAATGGCTCAGCGAAATAGGTCAAGTCACCGTCGTATACAATACTCTCATTAGACATTGTATCGAGAATATCTTCAAGTTCAGGCTGTACAGCAAGTTTACGAAGTGCTTCACGCTTCTGTGCATAGTCCTTCTCAAAGAAGTTTTTATCTGCATTACTCTTTACCTTCCAGGAATTGATCATCTGATTAAACAAGTCCTGATTCTCGAGCTGTGTCTCCTTAGGAAGTAAGTTCTTATCTGCAGGGATAGCACGCATGTTCTTTATAATATCGTCATCATAGTCCATTCCCCAACGTGCCATGTTAGAGAAGAACTTAGAGATCAAACGCTTCTTTTTCTTTTGTTCAACCTCAGCTGCATATTTAGGACGGAAGTTCGTAGTTACATTGAATCCCGGAATGTTCTTAGGATCAAGTGGTTGTCCGAGTTCATAACCCTCACCAACAAACACGCTACTACCATCACTTCCTGGTTTTCTTACTATTTGAGTAGATTCGTTTGCCATGTATAAATAATAATTTACACATTGACACAAAAAAAGAACTTTCCGTAGAAAGTTCTTTTACATTAGCTTAATAGACCTTTATTCCTCCATTCTTTAAATATTGATGAAAGTTTGGCTGTTGAATACCCTCGTTTTCTAATCCAAAGAGTCACACCATTTTGTCTATAGACTCTCATTAGGTCTTTTAATGGAACATCTGCTGCATAGGCCTCAATGTCATACCCACCACGATCACCAATCTGTCCTCGATAGGAATAATCAACGTTGATCTTGTCTACCTTCTTCCAGTTGAATTTACCAATGACATTATCGAGATTCTTAAGAGTAACCCAGTGTTTTCCATCACCCCACTTCACACCACCAGTAGCACATACATACCCGTTACAGTCCTCAGGCGACCACACGAGACATACTCGATTCATACCTTTCATAAGATTGAGATTGTCGTCTACGTATCCTTCTGATATCAAAGCGAGAACCTTCACAGTATCCTTACCTTCAATCGCTGGTTGAGGAAGCATTGCTTCATTTACTATATTAATTAAATGTCTCATTGTTCCATGTCTTCTTTTTTAACATGTACACATTTGGTCTTAATATCCTTATAAAGAAGATCAAATCCTGGATTGTCAATGATTACCCAGCAAAGATACTTAGTGGTCTTAGGATTACGCTTTACTTGATCGATATAACCATCAGTGAAGATCATCACGAGGTCAGCCATTCTCCTCTTGAAACGAGGATCATTCTGTAACATAGTAAAGCAAGGAGCTACCTCAGTACCACCACCTGCAGCAATGTGAGGAGCCTTCATCTCCTTCTTAAACTCATTCAAACTATTGAATACATCGATCTTACTTACTCCACTACCGAAGTACATAAGAACAAGTTTAAGAGGTTTCTTTGCGAGTGCAACTGCATACAACTCACCTAAGCAAGCCTTGATATCTTTCTCAGACATAGAACCAGAGGTGTCTACCATAGCCACCATATAGTCCATGCTATCGTACTTGTCCTTATCTGCACGAGCAATACGATCTTGAGAAACAAGAGTGTTCTTATGAGCGAATGCCTGACGAGGATCGTCTGGTGTGATTGCCTGACCAACAACTCTCTTTAATTCCTTCTTCCAGTCCTTTGTAGGTTTATAGATAGCCTCGAGTCGTGCTGCGAATGCTGCAGGACCACCACCTTTACTCTTATCAGTCTGTTGTTTGAGTTGCTTTGCCATCTTAAGGGCATTGTCCTTCCAGTCACGAGCGGTCTGATCGTCATTACCTCCTTCTCCCTTATCATAACCCTCCTGTTTTGCCATCTGGTCACCAGTCTTACGATCTATAAAACCACCAGCAGTTCCAGGAATATCATCTAACTGGTTAGGACCGATACAATCCTCAGGCTGTACTACTCCCTGATTACCACTACCACGACCGCTAGTAGAACTTCCTCCGCCGCCTTGTCCCTGTTGTTGATTACCTCCCTGACCAGGCTGTTGTCCTTGCTGACTAGCATCACCCATTCCAGGAGGCATCATACGACCATCTGCGCTTTGCTGTCCCTGTCCACCACCTTGTTGAGGAGTCTGCATCTGACCACTCTTACGTTGTGCTTGTATTTGTTCACGGATGGCATCGATAGCTGCCTGATAACCGCTATTATATTCTCTTTGATTCATAGTCTTTTAGTTGATGCTTAATTTACCATCCATATAGTCTTTAACTGCATCATTCCAACCCTTGATATAATCAGGATCGAACTGTTGCTTACCACCACCAGCACCACCACTACCCTGGCCTTGCTTACCCTGGTTCTGTTGTGCTTTATTACTCTGATCTTTGTTATTCATGCTGTTTGAAGGACCGTTAGGATTATCAGCATAGATCTTCTCATAACCCCAAGTATGATACTTGCTGTCGATCAAAGCGCCGATGCTCTTGATGGTACTTGCTTTGATAAGTTTAAGGTCCTCTGCGAGTGTGATATTCACCTCGTAGTCAGCGGCAATATTGGACTTCTTATGATTATGACCGAGCTCGTTAGCACGACGAAGGTGATTCAAAAGGCAATGCATGATCTCATGAGCAAGAACGAAGGTCTTACCAGTGAGATCAAGATGTGATGTGAACTGGGGATTAACGAAGATGTTATATCCATCTGTTGCTTGAGTATCTACACGGAAGGTATAGACAAAACGCAACTTACTTACAAAACCACCAAGGGCTGGAAGTAAGTGTCCAAGTGCCGCACAGGCACGCTGTTGCTCTTCAAGAAGCTTCTGCATGTCTATGACTTCACCATCAGGACAGAGAATGGTATCATAATCTTCCCATTTCTTACCCTTACTGTCTCTTCCGTCGTCTTCTTTTATAAATTGTGACATATATGTTTCTTTAGTTTTAAATTACCAAATGTTGTGATGATCTTTAGGATATAGCGTTTGTTAATGTTGTAGGTGCTGCAAGTGTAATCACACCAGTCACAGGACCTACAGGAGATACAAGACCCGGCATAGGAGTCATTAATGTACCTACATTGAGTGTAATAGTTGCGGACTTGATATACTCATCAACAGCATCTGCGATAGCAGAAGCGCAATCATTAGATGCATCTTTGAATATTTTAGCAATATCATTTATTGATACAGATTTGTTTTCGTCTGTACTACCGACTTTATCTAATACATCGGAAACCGCATCTGTATAGCTCTTCAAAGCATCCTTTATTGCCTTTTCAAGTTTCACCTTAACTAACATACTAACATCTTTTTCTTTTTATATCCTATTACCTGTTCAAGAATCTCATTGTTCCTACAACAACACACATTGTCGAATATTACCAAACCATCGGATTCATATAACATACTTTCAAATAACTCTGTGGAACTCAAGCAGTTAATAATAGTATATTTAATATCCTTGAGTTGAAGAGATTCGAAAAACTCATTCTTCAACTGAGAGTTCTCGAAAATCACATTTGTATGTTCGAGTACCTTTGACAGTTCTTCTTCCCCTGTTACATATAAACAAGAATCCTCAAAGGATTCCTTGATTGAGGACATACGTATGTAGGAGTTGAGATTTATGATATTTGATTTAATCATTATTCTCTTCTGTGCCGATAGCAGCCATTCCCGTAGTGATATCGATTACTCTATCACCCTTTGCTTCTGAAAGTTTTTTATAGACCTTACCAATCTGAAATCTCTTATTCTCGATAATTCTGATTGTACTTTCGTGATTCATGTTAGAAATAGCTTCATTAAATGTATTATACTCGTGTTCAAATACGAAGTATCCTTTCACGTTCTCTTCCATCTCACCAAGGACTTTCTTTGAAGGTGTGAAGTAAGAGTCTTCTACCATATACTTATCCATGAATGCTTCAAGATTTGCTTTGAAAGCATCACGCACAGCAAGATTCTCACGAATCAATTGTATATTGCTTTTTGTCTGCATATTTAGTCTTTATATATTTCTTCTATTTCTTTTGCACAGTTATTCAATTCGTGGAAGTTGAGCTGGTCATAATCATAATCGACACAACCAACAAATCCAAGGGGATTCATATTCTCGTCTCTGATTATATTAGCAGCGAACTGCTTAATACCATACTTAATACAACGTCTGTAAAGAATGTCATCGAGTTCCTCTAACTCACTTGAACCATCTTCAGCAATACGGAAGTAAATGTAGTCTTCTTGTGATGCATAAATAGGGAGGTTGTCGTGTACAATAATATCACTGTCTTTGTATAGGACTGTATATTCTCTAAAGTCTCTGTTTTGTCCAGGCTTGAACTTTTCAGCCACCACATCAAACTTACAGAACGGAATACCACCAATAGACTTAGTGCCATTATGGAAGAGTCCAAGAAAGATATGGTCGCATCCGATTCGTTCTCTATACAACTTCAAGATTCGATGAAGTTTAGGGGCTTGGACAAATTGATCGAATACTTTTGCGGCATGTTGTTGATTCTCCTGAATCTTTTCATCCTTTAATCTACTTACAACAAGATTAGAGATATTGTCTATTCTCTGGTTTGTGAGATCGTAATGTGTATCTACTTTTGCATCTACTGCATCTATTCTGTCATTAACTGTGTCAATCTTCTCGTCTACGTGTTTCTCAATATTACTAACAATATTAGCAGACCTCTCGGCTTCCTTCTCTTGATTCTTTCTCTTTTGTTTTATACCATCCCATATTAAATACACAATGCCTGCTAGGACTAAACCTAGCACGCCCCATTGTGAGATTAATTCTAAGACAACTCCTTCCATCTTCTATTTATTACATCATATTTGTATGATATAAAAATAAAACAAACCTACTCAGAAATCTCAGGGTTATAATGAGCCATAAAGTAAGCATCTGCTAAGTCATCGCACTTAAACCAATCAGGTAACTCCTGTATTCTCTTGTCTAGTTTCTTCCAAGACATTATCATAACATTTTTATCAGCTCCACCATTACCAACAGCATACTTTTTTACTTCCGTTGGAGCAACTATATAGAACTTAAGTTTTTTCTCATGTAGCTTCATTCTTATCATTGCATTAAGGAATGACAAATCGACTAGTGCAGCTCCACTCGTAGATCCATAACTCACTCCCTCCATAGTCACATAGTCCACCTCATACTGAGACATTATAACATCTAATATAACAGATATGGTCTCCACCAAGACAGACAAGTTACCAAACTTAACAAACTCTTTCTCGTGATACTTAGTTATATCTTTAGTTGGAATCTTTTCATATTCATGTACTTCCAACCAATCAAGTCCCTTTGAATACTCCAGGGACTTCTTAGTTATCTTCGCCGGAACAAGATAATATATATTAAGGTCTGTCCCGGAGACACATATACCCGTACTATTGACTGATGGGTCTATGCCTATAGTTACATGTTTCTTCATATTTCTAAAATATACAATATCTTAAATTCATTCACCAACCATACTATTATTTAGCTAAACAATTCAAATAAAATCTAACGTTAGAATGAAAAACATTACTGAAAAATTTAATGACAGATTATCCATATCACAGATGATTGCTCAGCAAGAGATGGAGGCCAATCTCGATGAATCATTGAGAGATGTGTTTGATGTTGTCAAGACAAGGTTCAAGCAGGTATGGCAGTGGGCTCTTGGACTCGTTGTTCGTGTGGGTACTTATGTGCTTCCTGTATCTAATGACGGTGAGGTTCAACCAGCAATCACTCCTATGACAGCAGGTGTGGCTTACAAGGAAGGTCTCGCTAAAGATTCGTTTACTTTTATATATAATTCTAAAGATGCTTCAAAGATCTCCGGGCTTCGCACCAACCCTAAGGATGCACTTGCATTGCTTGGAGGAAATAGCAAGGCTGATACATTTAAGTATTGGGAGAGTCTTTATGAAGGAGAGTTAAACCATAAAGCAAACGTCAACGAAGTGAAAATGCACACCGAAGATCCGGAGGCAAAGTGGAACATCATTAATGATGATGAAGAGCTCCGCGATACCATTATACGCCACATCAAGAAAGCCAACCTCGCTAGACTCCTTATCTGGGGTGCTCCCGGTATTGGTAAGACAGCTATTCTTAATGCAGTTGTTGATGGATTTAGAAAGGCTGGTAACGATTACAACCTCATCATTAAGACTCTTTCGAACGAAACACCCGATAACTTCATGCTCCCTAAGTATATCGAGCTTGAAAACGGACAGGTGAAGGCTGAGGATGTTCCTAAGACTTGGTTACCTGTTTATAAGCCTACTGGTGATCCTGCAAAGGATGCACAGCTTGATACTGCTTGTGGTAAGGGTATGTTATTCATTGATGAACTCTCCCGTGCTACTCAGCAGGTATTGAACGTATGTCTTCCTCTTATTAACGAAGGAGTATTCAATGGATGGAAGATGGGTAGTGGATGGTGTATCGTCTGTGCATCTAACCGTCCGGAGGATGAAGACTCCGGTCAGGCACCCCTCGGAAACGCTATGCTCAACCGTTTCGCACACGTCTACTACGAACCCACGGTTCACACTTGGCGTAAATGGGCTGACAAGCAGGGCTTCATGTCGCCTCTTCTCCTTCAGTGGCTTTCTCTCCCGGAATCAGAGAACATGAGCGGTGGCAAGTATTTCTATATGGATCCTAACGAGGACATCTCGAGTGCTGCTTCAACAGCTCTTATGTGTACTCCTCGTGCATGGACCAATGCAATGCGTGACCTCGCTGTATTCTCGCACACTGGAGACCTTCAGGGATTCACTATTTTTGACATTCCTACTAATATTATTGGTCGTACTTTAAATGAGTATATTCCCACCTCTGCAGTTGACTCCTTCATCGCATTCCTTTCAGTTATCCATTCAATCGGTGATTTCGATCGTGTAACTGCTGATATCTGGAAGAACGGTGGTAAGTCCGTTAAGATCTCCGCTAAGGACCTTATGAAGATCGCTCTTCCTCTTGCACAGCTCATTATCACATCACACGCTGATAGTCTCCCTAATGATAAGGAATTTGAGAACCTCGCTACCTGGCTCGCAGACCAGAAGAACGACCAGCTCGCTTCTTACGTTCTTGATATCTTCAAGTCAACCTTCATGGGTGATATCAAGGATACTGTAACACGTGACAAGCTCTTCGTACTCCACGGTATCAAGGACTACATCGCAAAGCAGCCCGACCATGATGAGAAGAAGAGACTTTACGACGCAGTGTTTAAACCATTCTTCGATCGTTGGAATGTAGATTGGGACAGCGCTCCTGACTACCAGAAGGGTCTTCAGGTTGCTGGTAAGGCCTACGGTGACACCTTCCGCAACGCTATCGTTGATGGACAAGAGGCTCTCGGT
>Ga0326512_10003595_pt1 | contig 11337 bp, 7 predicted proteins | sample 1_2617_0518_D_FD_203652 | JGI IMG/M metagenome (GOLD analysis project Ga0326512, IMG submission 203652) | Bovine rumen microbial communities from UC Davis, California, United States - 1_2617_0518 | ecosystem: Host-associated > Mammals > Digestive system > Stomach > Rumen | place: USA: California...
ATAGCTGTGAAAGGGAACGCCGCACATAGGCGCACGTTCCTTCATTCCGCATTCCTTTCCCGTCAGAGTCAGATCAAGCTCTCTTGAAGCTGTCTTTGCATCCTCAAAGAACATTTCATAAAAATCTCCGACACGAAAAAAGATGATGGCATCCTTATAATTTTCCTTTACACTGAGATACTGCTGCATAAGCGGCGACAGTATCTCCTGCGGCGAGCCGCCATTCCCTTTATTTATCAATTATTTCACCTGTCCCGTAATTACAGCCATGATCCTGAGTGCCGCCCTGCTGACTTTCACAGATCAGCCGCATCCGCCGCAGGCAGCACAGCTTCCTGTACATTCAGGCATATAATCTGTAGTATCCGGATCTTCACCCTCGGAGCACTGCTTTATTATTGCCGTGATCCTTGCCATAAGAACATCAAATCCATCCTTTGCGTCATTATAGCCTATCATTCTTTCATTTGTCATGATCTTTGCATAGATCTTACGCATTTTTTCGTTAAGCGTTCTGATCTTTGCATTGTCTCTTTCATCCTCATCCTTTGAAGTCTCTATGCTGATATCGGTGCGTACCTTATCGAAATCATCAATAAGCCTTTGCAGTTCCATATCCTCATCGGCAGCCTGCTTTGCGGCATGATATGCAATATATGCTTCTTCCTTCTGAAGCTGTCTGCCAAATTCTCTTACCAGCTCTATGATATCCTTATTTTCCATTTTCTTTTACTCCTCTATCAATAATATTTTTCTGTCAACAGCTGAACTCCTTATAATTGCCGAGGAATGTAAAATCCACCAGTTCCTCAGACAATGCGCCCATCAGCTGAAGTATATCGGGCTGCGATACCGAGCCTGCGAAATCAAGATAGAAAACATATTCAAACTGCTTTCCGGGAACAGGACGGGATTCTATCTTTGTAAGATTAAGTCCGTGAAATGCAAAACGGCAAAGAGTTCCATAAAGCGATCCTGTTACATGAGGCAGTGTAAAGCTCAGACTTATCTTATCGGCGTCAGGCTCTATATACATTGTTTTTGTAATAACAATAAACCTTGTTGTGTTTTCCGGATTGTTCTGAAATCCTCTTCTGAGTATCTCCAGTCCGTATTTTTCTGCGGCATCCTCCGAGCATATCGCTGCAATATCATTATCCCCGCTTTCAGAAACAAACTTTGCAGCCTGAGCTGTGCTTACAAAGGGCTTAAAACTGATATTCTTGTTAGCGCCAATAAAATCCGAGCACTGCAAAAGCGCCTGATCGTGAGAATAGACCGTTTTTATTGCTGTAATATCAGTTCCGGGCTTTGCCGCAAGACAATGATCCACCTTGATATCAGCTGCTGCCGCTATCGAAAAGCGGTATTTCAACATAAGATCATAAACCGCAGTTACAGAACCTGCCGAGCTGTTCTCTATCGGTATCACGCCGAAATCAGCCTGACCGTTGAGCACCGCTTCAAAAACCTCTTTGAACGGTGAATAGAATACAGGCTGATGTCCCGGGAATATCCTGCGGGCAGCCTTATGCGAATAAGCTCCCTCTGCGCCGAAGCAGGCGATCCTGATATCCGGATCATCGAAAGGAATTGTCTTCTGCGCTGAATTTATCCTGTTTTTAAGCTCCGTGCCGCTGCCGAGAACATCATGCTGCAATGCACGGCTAAGCTCCATTATGGAAGAATATAGCAGTCTTGCGCTTTTGCCGTACACTCCCGCCTTTTGCTCCACGCTGTCAAGTATCTGTTTTTCACGTTCAGAGTTGAATATCTCCATGCCGTTTTCTAACTTATACTTTGCAACAGCCTGTGAACAGCTCATTCTTTTTTTATAAAGCTCTATAATTTCATTGTCTAAGCTGTCAATTTCATTTCTTATATCTTTAAGCTCCATCTTTTTCCCTTCCTTATAAATAGGTCAGCTCCCGTATCCTCCCGAACAAAAAAGCTCCGTGACTGCTATTGCTGCCGCCGCTTCGATCACCGGAACAGCCCTCGGAACGATACACGGGTCATGACGTCCTTTTATTTCAAGCTCTGAATCAGTCCCTTCGGTAAGATCAACGGTTTTCTGAGTTCTTGCGATCGACGGAGTCGGCTTTATTGCCGCCCTGAATATCAGCGGCATACCCGAGGTTATACCGCCCAATATACCGCCGTGATTGTTTGTATGTGTCCTGACATTACCGCCGTCATAGAAGAATTCATCATTGTTTTCACTGCCCCTCATTTCAGCGGCTCTGAAACCTGCGCCGAATTCAATTCCCTTTACAGCCGGTATTCCGAAAACAATGGAAGATATTATATTCTCCGCCCCGTCAAACATCGGTGAACCAAGACCTGCCGGCAGTCCCGTTACGGCACATTCGACTGTACCTCCGATACTGTCAAGCGAAAGTCTGCATTCTTCGATCAGCGCCCTCATTTCTTCCTCTTTTGAATGGTCAATAAGGGAAAATGTCTCGGTACTCAGCCTTTTCATAAGTTCAGCGGGAATACTGACCGGATCAAAGCCTTCGTCCTTTATTGTTCCGACTGATGAAATATGGGCGGCAATATCTACCCCTCTGTCCTCAAGTATCTGACGGCATACGGCTCCCGCAAATACGATCGGCGCTGTAAGCCTTCCCGAAAAATGTCCGCCGCCGCTTATGTCATTGAATCCGCCGTACCTTACAAAGCCTGTATAATCCGCATGTCCGGGTCTGGGGCGGGAAAGAATATTTCCGTAATCTCCCGAACGTGTATTTGTATTGCGTATCAGGGCGCAAAGCGGCGCTCCGGTCGTCGTATCATTAAGTACGCCCGACATTATCTCAGGTATATCCTTTTCAAGTCTTGGGGTAGCAGTCTTGTCACGTCCGGGCGCTCTCCTTGACATCTGAATATATATCCTGTCCATATCAAGCCTTTTGCCTGCGGGAAGTCCGTCTATTACAACTCCTATGCCCTTGCCGTGGCTTTCACCAAAAACTGATATTTTTATCGAATTACCCCATGATGACATCCGCTTTCCCCCCTAACATTTTCATATCATCAAAAAATCCCGGATAGGATTTTCTTATGCTTTCCATATCCGATATTTCTATCTCACCGTCACAGCAGCATGATGCCGATGCAAGCGACATAACTACTCTATGGTCATTATACCCCTTTGCAAAGCCGCCGTGAAAACGTCCGACGCCTTTTATAACAAGCCCGTCATCAGTTTCTTTTATATCTGCGCCGAGCCTTGACAGACCATCACACATTGCCGCAAGCCTGTCACATTCCTTTATTCTCAGACGTTCTGCGCCCCTGATAACTGTCGTGCCCTCAGCCAGAGCTGCAGCAACACTAAGTGCAGGCACCATATCGGGAATGTCAGAAGCATCAAGCTCTATGCCGTGAAGCTTTCCCGGACGCATTATAAGCCTGTTATCCTCAACTCTGATATCTGCGCCGAGTCTGCGGTATACATCTACACAAGCCTTATCTCCCTGAGTGCTGTCCTGTCTGAGATTGTCTATCGTTATTTCACTGCCGATAGCTGCCGCCGTCATAAAAAACGCCGCCTGCGACCAGTCGCCCTCTACGGTAAAATCTCCTGCGGTGTAGCTTTGTCCTCCGGGGATAAGCCAGCCGTTTTCCTTCGGTATTATGCTGATACCGAAATCCTTCATAACGTCTATCGTCATATCAATATATCCTACAGACTGTGCCTTTGTTGTAAGTCTGATCTCACTGTCACCCTCAGCAAGCGGCAGAGCAAGCATCAGACCTGTTATGAATTGTGAACTGATATTTCCCGGCACCTCATACAGACCGCTTTTAAGCTTACCGCTGATTCTGAGCGGCAGTCCGCCTTCGGTAATACAGCTTACACCTTTTTCCGGCAGGCAGTCTGTATATACTCCTATCGGGCGCTGCGGCAGCTTTCCGTGTCCCTCAAAGCTTGTCTCTATTCCTCCCGCAGCTGCAACAGGGATAAGGAAACGAAGTGTCGAGCCGCTTTCTCCGCAGTCAAGCTCCGCTTTTTTTACGGAAAAGATCCCGCTGCCGTCAACCGTCAGTTCATTGCCTGAAAGACTGATCTTTGCTCCGAGTTTTTTCATACATTCTATTGTAGCCGTAATATCAGCGGAAAGATCTACAGGCTTTATCCTGCTTATGCCCCTTGACAATGCGGCGCAGATTATCGCCCTGTGAGAAACGCTCTTTGAAGGGGGAACGGATACAGTGCCGCAAAGCTTTTTCGGGTATATTTTTATGTTATGCATTTATCCCATCCTTTAAATACAATGCTCCGCCGGAGCGGAGCAGATATCATTACTCTGTTGGTTCATCAAGTCTGCGTATCGCTTCATAAACCCGCTGACAGTTGTTTTCATCAAAGTATTCGTAAAAGTCCTCTATCCTCTTAACATACTCATCAGGATCTGAACAGTCATTTTCAATCATCTTTATCATCTCATCAACGGTGGTTTCAAGATCATAGCATACCGGCCCGAAACCGTTGTCCTCATAGCTGAAATATCCCTTTGTATAGGAATGTTCGCCTGAGAAGAATTGCTCCTTGTCAAACTGTGAATATACCATCGGCTTTTTCAGATAAGCGAAATCAAAGAATACGCTTGAATAATCTGTTACTAAAAGCGCTGATGTTGTAAACTCCTTCTGATAATCAACATATCCGTGATTGATGTCGAATACATCATTAGGCGTGAAGTCTATCCACTGTTCGCTGTGTATCGGGTGCATACAGAGAACGCCCTTGTATCCCTTTTCCCTCATGCAGTCGCAAAGCTTTTTATCGTTGATAAGAGAATTGTAGAATTTGAAATATTCCGTTTCCCTGAACCCTTCAAAGTAAATGCTTTCCGTTGTTCTCGGGTCATAGCTTCCCTTTATGCTTTTTCTCCATGTCGGGATTATAAGCACCTTTTTCTCGACCGGATTCGTTTTTTGCAGTCTCAAAAGATTATCATGTCTCGGGAATCCTGTCAGAACGGGAACATCGGGTCCGTAGCTGTAACCCGGCTCCAGGAACGACTTCTGTTCGGGCTTGCCTGCGGTAACTATCATATTCATATTTTTATTGAATTTGTTTATCCATTCGGAAATATCATCCTTTGTAATTCCATGCTGTAGGAATACATAATCAAAATTGTAAAGGTCGCAAAGATATTTCCTGTCCCCGCCGAATGCATTTATGACATATTCGCTTCCGCTTGAAGAGATCATCTTATCCGCTAAAAGTGAATACAAGCGGTACTGCGGAGTATTGTAGGGAATGACCTTCCCTATCTTTTTCATCTTATCAAAATCGGGGCTGTTCTTATCAATATAGTAATATACGTCAACATCTTTAAGTCCGAGAGAATTGATATATCTGAACATATGCTCGCCGTTATCATTTGCCTTATCCGTCCTGTCGGAAATAAGCCATATCTGCTTATCCTTTTTCTTCATAAGGCTGTAAAGTCTGCGGTATTTTATAAGATATCCCCTGTTGTTCTTTTTAAGCTGTTCACGGTAGAAAGTCTCATATTTTCTGTGGAGTGACTTTGAATAGGGATGTACGGCAAGGCATTTTCCCGACATTTTCAGCAGGAAATCCTCTTTTGCATAATATCCGCCCCAGATGGGAGGTATGTGAGCGAATTTGCCCATTGACGTATAAATAAGCCTTTTGTTTTCGCCGTAACGGAATATAAACTGTATCTTCTGCTCCTCGCCCTTTTTCAGCGGGATAACAAGCTTAATTGCCCTGCCTTCCTCGGCAACGCCGAACATATTCACAAAATCAAAGGACGGCGCATGATAATAAGTCGGCGTATATATCTCATCGCCTATCTGTGCAAAATACTCATAGCTGTCCCTTGCCAGCCAGCAGTTATCCTTGCCCTCAAGATAGAGTATGCCGTCACGGATCTCTGTAAAGAACCATATGATATTCGTTTTTGCATTTGCAAGGTTCAATGCGGAAAGGTTATTATAAAGCAGGTTTCCGTGGTCATAGACCAGATCCTTGCGTACATCCCTTCCGTATTTTTTATTAAGACAGAACATCTTCATATTCATGAACATTTCCTTCTGCTTGAAGATAACTCTGTCATTCATCTGCTTTATAAGCCCCTCGATAAGGTCACAGTAACGCTTGTAATCATCCTCATCAAGATATTCCCATACCTTTTTCTTCAGACGCCATGAAAGGTCATACATTACCATATACTGCACGAATAATTCTATCTTGCCGTATTTCTTCATGGACAGATCAAAAATATGCTGATGAAAATACACGGGCGTATCAAAATAATAGCTTTCGCTTTTCAGCTCATTCTGCAAAGCAGAGCTGTCGTCCTGACGCTTTCTGTAAAGCTGAACTGCCTCACGGCAGACGCCGAGCATACATTTTTCAAGGATTATCGTGCTTATGAAGCAGGCGTCCTCACCGTATTTAAGCTTTGTGGAAAAGCGTGTATCGCCGATAGCCTCATTTTTGATAAATGCGCCTGTAACATCCATCTGAATGAATTCGTACTCATCCCTGAGATCGACCATCTTTGTGGTATTGAATTTATAGTCAAGAGTATGATAACCTGTCTTAGCGTCAAAGAATTTCTTTCTTGCGCCGACAACATCCGTTTCATCATAATGAGCGTCAAAGAATTTGAGTACTTTTTCAAATGCGTCAGGCTCCCAGCAGTCATCTGAATCAAGGAAATTTACATATTTTCCCTGTGCATAGGGTATGCCCTCATTACGGGCGGAGCTTACACCGCCGTTTTCCTTTTTGACATAGATAATATTATCGGGATATTTTTCCCTGTATTTCATACATATCTTTTCGCTGTTATCGGGACTGCCGTCATTTACAAGAACTATCTGAATGTTCTCTTCAAATCCTATTGTCTGTGCGATAACAGAATCCAGCGTTTCCGCAAGATACTGCTCAACATTATAAACTGGTATTATAACCGTAAACTGATATTTATATTCCGTCACTTCATCGTCCTCCTAATCCGTGTTTGTTCATCCGAAAACCGTTTTAAGTCCGCTGACCTTACAAAAAGCCTTCGCAGCCGCATCCATTCCGTGTTTTTTCAATATGCAGAATATCTTATGCTTTTTCCAAAGATACCTCTGCGCTTTTATAACATCATCATCAATTTCCCGCAGCAGATCCATAAGTATCCCGCAGTAGCGGCTGTAATCCTCATCGGAAAGATACTCCTGTACTCCCTGCTTTCTTATCCTCCAGCCAAGCTCATACATGACCGTATTCTGAATGAATTTTTCCTTTACACCGTATTTTTTTACGGATTCATCAAGAAGATACTGCAAAAACAGCCTTGTTGAATCAAAATAATAGCTCTTATCCCTAATATCATTCTGCAAAGCCGAGCTTTGATCGCTGCGCTTTCTGTATCTGTGCAAAGCCTCCCTGCATACTCCGAGGGTGCGCTTTTCAAGAAGTATGGAATTGACAAATACGGCGTCCTCACCGTATTTCAATCTCTCAGAAAAACGATGCTCACCGATAGCCTCAGCCTTTATGAATGCGCCTGTAACATCAAGCTGGATGAATGACGCTTCCTTTGTAAGATCCGCAGTCTTCGAGCTTTCATATTTATAATCAAGATAATGATATCCTGTCCTTGCGTCAAAAAATTCCTTGCGGCAGCCGACAACATCCGTTTCATCATAATGACTGTCAAAAAACTCCCCTGCCGCTTTAAAGGCATCCGCCTCCCAGCAGTCATCCGAATCAAGGAAATTAACATATTTCCCTCTGATAAATGGAATAGCCGCATTTCTTGCCGAGCTTACGCCGCCGTTTTCCTTATCTATATATTCTATATTGTCAGGATATCTGTCACGATATTCCTTACAGATATCTCCGCTGCCGTCGGGACTTCCGTCATTGACAAGAATTATCTGTATATTCTCTCTGAAGCCTGCATCCTGTGCAATAACGGAATCAAGCGTTTCACGCAGATATTTTTCAACCATGTAGACAGGTATCACAACAGTAAATTTAAACTCATTTTTAGCCATATCAACCTCAGAAAGTCAGATCTCCGCTTCAAACTTATTTTATATAATTTCCGTTATGCTCTCATATATTCTCTTACAGCAATGTGCATCATGATAGGGATAGAACTGTTCGATCCTTTTAAGATATTCACTGCTGTTTTCACAGCCGCCGCTGATCTCTTTTATTATTGCCTTAACTGTTGATCTGAGGTCATAGCATACAGGCCCGAAACCGTTTTCTTCATAGACAAAATAGCCCTCGCTGTATGTATGCTTCTTATAGAAATCCTCTCTGTCAAACTGGCAGTATATAACGGGTTTTTTCAGATAGGCAAAATCAAAGGCTACGCTTGAATAATCCGTCACAAGCAGGGCGTCATCTACAAATTCCTTCTGATAATCAACAAAGCCTTCATTTACCTCGAAAACATCATTTCCGCTGAAATCCCTGCACTGCTCGGAATGCATCGGGTGCATACACAATACTCCGCTGTAGCCGTTTTCCTTCATTGCCGCTGTCAGCTCGGGATCGTTTATAAGAGCATTATAGAATTTAAAGAATTCCGTTTCCTTGAATTTATCGTAATAAACGCTTTTATTTGTTTTCTGATCGTAACTGCCCTTAATGCTTTTCCTCCATGTGGGAATAATAAGTATCTTTTTCTTAGGCTTATGATGTCTGCTTTTCTTGTAAAGGTTGTCATACCTTGCAAGTCCAGTCAGAGTAACATGATCCCTTTCCAGACAGTAATCCCCGTTTACAATTGACAGATATTCAGGCGCCGCCGCCGTTATCATAAGACGTATACTCTTATTGAAGCGGTTGAGCCAGCCCGACATATCATCCTTTATTATCCCGTGCTTCAGATAAATAAAGTCAAAATGGATAATATCCGTAAGATATTTTTTATCATCTCCGAACGGATTGAAAAGATAATCGGACGCAGTGGAAGAAATGATCTTATCCGCCATTATAAACATTATAGGATAATCAGGCGAATCATAGGCTACAACCTTTCCGTATTTCTGCATTCTTTCATAATCGGGACAGTCGGAATTGATATTGAAATACACCTCTATCTTTCTGTGATGGTGCTTGCTCAGGTAACGGAAGAAATGCTCCCCGTTATCATTTGCCACATATGTACGGTCGGATACCATCCAGACCTCTTTTTTCTGCTGTGCCTTTAGTTCAAAATATTTCTTTCTCAGCTCAATTATATCCTCTTTGCCCTCTGCCGTCAATACCTCACGATATGCCTTTTCAAGCTCTTCTCTTTTTTCCTTTGTATTCGGATATGACATAAATGACTTGTCATCTCTTGTAAGTATTATCGCATCCCTTGCATAATACCCACCTTCCACCTTCGGCAGATGAGAAAACTTTCCAAGGGATGTATATATCTCGCTCGTCTTATCCTTGAAACGGTAGAAAAAGCTTATCTTCTGCGGCTTTTCCCTGTTCAGGTGAAATTCAAACACTACTGCTCTTCCCCTGTTCACAGGGCCGTCCATTGTCACCAGATCGAACTTCTTGCAGTAGAAATATGAAGGGTAATAGATCTCTCCGCCGACCTTTGCATAATAATTGAAATCGTCGCCCCTCATCCAGCAGTTATCCTTGCCTTCGATCCTGAGGATATTCCCCCGTATCTCAACATGATCCCAGATAAGCAGGGTCTTTGACTGTTCAAGGTCTATGGTCATGAAATCCTTATACATGATCTTGCCCTCCGACCAGGTAAGATCCTTCCTTACGTCATGATCGTATTTCAGCGACAGGGCATACATTTTCATATTCATATATATGCTTCTCTGACGGTAAATTATCTTATCGTCGATCTGCTTTATAATATCCGTTATTACCTGTGAATACTTTTCATATTTATCCTCAGGGAGCAGTTTATATACAGGCTTTTTCAGCCTTGATGTTATATCGAACATAACGACATACTGGATAAATCTTTTTATCCTGCCGAATTTTTTCTTTGAAAGCTCAAACAGATAACGGTGCATAAGCTCAGGTACGGCAAAATAATAATTATCGCTTTCATCCTGCATCTGCAAGGCGGAAGTGCCGTCCGTTCTCAATCTGAAATCATGGACAGCCTCTCTTACAATACCGATGGTATTCTTTTCCAGCAAAATCGTATTTATAAAGCGTGTATCCTCGCCGTGGCTCAGCTCAGTGCAGAATTCCATTCCCTTTACTGCCTCAGTCTTTATAAGAACGCTTGTAACATCCGTCTGAACCATATCGAATCTCTTATGCAGATCTGCGACCATCGTTTTATTGAATTTATAATCAAGCGCATGATATCCGCTTCCGCCGTCAAAAAGCTTTTTTCTTGCGGCTGCGGCGTCCGTTTTATCGCCGTTCTTTTCCATGAAATCAAACAATATCCTCAGAGCGTCCCTTTCCCATTTATCATCGGAATCAAGGAAATTGACATATCTGCCCTCTGTTTTTTTCATGCCCGCATTTCTTGCAGCGCTTACGCCAAGGTTTTCCTGCTCTATATATACGACATTATCGGGATATTTTTTCAGATATTCCCTGCATATCTCTCCGCTTTTATCCGTACTGCCGTCATTGACAAGGATAAGCTGTATGTTTTCAAAGCCTATACTCTGACCGATAAGCGAATCCACAGCCTCCGGCAGATATTTTTCCGTATTATAGACAGGCATTACAACCGATACTTTAAACTTATAACCGCTCATATTCATACCTCAGAATCATTATTTTTCAAATTCGCTTTTTTCGGGCAGCAGCTTTTCAAACGCATCAATTACCTGCTGCTTCTGCAGCTCGAAATCCTTTGTATTTACCGTATCATTTACACATATAAGCTTATATCTACCGCTTTCTATAGATTCAAGGGCTTCATCCCAGATATTGTCCTTTATATGAAAGCACCTTCCGATAGACAGACCTCTCGGTATACAGGTACCCTCCGCAAGCTGCCAGAATTTCATAAGCCACTGATTGCAGTTCGATTTGGTGCGGAATTTATCAAGGCAGGTCTGATCGAGCACCTCGCCCTCTTCATTCCATATCTTTATAAAGGTTTCTTTAAGAAAATTGCTCGGCAGATGATTATAATACATTCCCGGAAACCACGGCCACATATTGAGCGCCCTTGTCTTTATTACCCTTTTCACACCGTTTTTAAGGCTGAACCATTTTCTGCCGTCCTTTTTCATGCATTGTTTCTTATCAAAATGGGTATTGATAAGCTCGATATCATTGCCGTTGAAAAAGCCTGCGCTTTTCTTTGCAAAAAATATGCAGTCAAGACCATATGTATCCAT
>Ga0326512_10003597_pt1 | contig 11335 bp, 22 predicted proteins | sample 1_2617_0518_D_FD_203652 | JGI IMG/M metagenome (GOLD analysis project Ga0326512, IMG submission 203652) | Bovine rumen microbial communities from UC Davis, California, United States - 1_2617_0518 | ecosystem: Host-associated > Mammals > Digestive system > Stomach > Rumen | place: USA...
TGTGCAACATTTAATTAAAAAAAATTAAAAAAAGTGTTGACGAAACAAGTTGTTTGTGTTATACTATAATTACAGTAAAGAGAGGAACAAAAGTTCTAAATAAAATAAAGAGAGGTAATTAAAATGATGAGTTATGTAGGATGTCATTACAGCGAAGTAGCAGAGGAGCTTGTAGCACAGTATGGTCAGTATGTAGCAGAGCAGCTTGCTGAAATAGCTTTAGGCGAAGAGGCAAGCTATGATGAGGTAGAATTATGTGAGAGCGCAGACTCTGCTTACTCTTCTCACTATGTACTTCAGTTCAGCGACGAGGGCTATGTAATAGAACAGTATTACGCAGAAATGGAGGATTAAGTGGCAGAAATGCCACTTTTTTCTTGCGGCTGTCGTAGTCTATTGAGTTGAGGATGTTTTGGATGTGAATGATGGTCACAAAGTATTTTATTTGTGAAATGGTGCGGATTGGTAAAAGTTGGTAACTCACGCAATTAGTACAATAATGACTATGTCAAAGTGCACAAATACAGCAACGTTTGTTTGTGCAACATTTAATTAAAAAAAATTAAAAAAAGTGTTGACGAAACAAGTTGTTTGTGTTATACTATAATTACAGTAAAGAGAGGAACAAAAGTTCTAAATAAAATAAAGAGAGGTAATTAAAATGACAAACATTTATGTAGTAGAAAGAATCCCTGAGAACGCTTATAACGAGCTGAAAAACGGCAACATCTTCTATGCTTGCAATGCTGAAAGAGTAGAAATTGAAGCAGAAACTGAAACAGAAGCCTTTTACAAGGCTTGTAAGGTAGGATATGTTATCAATAAAAACTACATTAAAACAAAAGAGGAAATAGAAGCAATTGCAGAAGCAGAAAGAAAAGCAAAAGAAATTCAAGCACAAAAAGAGGCTGAAAGAAAAGAAAAAAGAAAAAACAACGAGGAAAGAAAAGCAAAAGAAATGGGAATGACAGTTCAGCAGTACAGACACGAAAAAAGAAAGCAAGCACAAATAAGAAAGATAGAAAAACAAATTGCAGAATTAACCGCAGAATTAGAAAGAATTAAAAAAGAGGGCTAAACCTCTTTTTTAATTCTTTTTACTTTTGTAAACGACCATCGAAGGAGAAGAATAAAAAAATTTAAAAAAAACTATTGACAAATTAAAAAGAATATGTTATAATATAGTTACAGTAAAGAAAGGTGGTCATAAAAATGACAAATTTTGAACTTACAATCGGCGGGTTTGATAATCTTTGGGAGCTTCTCAGCAAGGGCATTTGCTTTGAAAATGTGGTTGATACCCTCATGAATCACTTTGATTTTTGGGGCTATGAAATCATCAATGCTGAACTAAACCCCATTGAAGGAGCTTGGCTGATAAAGGCAAGAGTTGCATTTCCGGCTCACATTTGTGAGGAAGTGGAAAAGTATACCAGAGAAAAGGGAGCTGAAATTTTTCAGCTCTCTTAATTCAAAAATCCGCCTCATAAAAATGAGTTGGCGGGCCGCGGTGGGACGTCGCGGCCTGAAATTCCATTATACTACACCGCTGCACATTTGTCAATAGACATTTTGCACAAAGATTCTTTGCACTCTAATCCCAAAATTTGTGCAACTTGCACAAAAGTAGCAACTTGCACAAACTGATCCGCCTCGGTTTGTGCAAGTTGCACAATGATATATACAACCTGCACAAAGTCTGCGGTAATACTTGTTGCACTTTGCCTATTGCAATCCGCTGTGGAGTGTGCTATAATATAGATACAGTCAAGGGAGAGAGTGGACGGGCTGAGAGAGCTGAGGTTCAAATCTCACTAAAAAAAATTTCAAAAAACCCTTGACAAACTAAATCAAATGTGCTATAATAAGGGTACAGTAAAGAGAGGGGATGGTTCCAATGGGCTGGTAAAAATTGAAAGTTAAAAACTTTCACAAAAAAATCTCAAAAACCCCTTGACAAAAGGCTGAGAGTATGATATAATATAAGTACAGTGAGGGAAGGAAAACCCAAACTGAATAAATTAAATTAAAGAAAGAGGTATTGCACTATGGAAAAGAAAATGACAAAAGTTGAGATGTTCACCGCTATTCGTAAGGTTGTTTCCGAAAATGCTGATATGGTTGCCTTCATCGACCACGAGATTGAGCTTATCTCAAAGAAAGCCGCTTCTAAGAAACCGACTAAGGTACAGGTTGAAAATGAGGGCTTCAAGGCTGAAATCCTCGCTTATCTCACCGAAGTGGGAAAGGCTGTAACTATCAAAGAGATGCAGTCTGCTGTTAAGTGCCTTGCGGAACTCTCTAACCAGAAAATGACCCATCTGCTCTCAGCTCTCATTGCTGAGGGAAAAATCTCAAAGGAGTATGAGAAGAAAACTCCGTTCTACTCCATAGCTTAATCAGCACTGAGCCTCACGAAAGTGAGGCTCTCCCGAGAGGGAGTTTCACAAAAATTTTTCAAAAAGGGGTTGACATTATGACGACGATGTGATATAATAAAGATACTGAAAGAGAGGTGTTCAGAATGACGAAAGAAAAACTCGTTGCTCAGATAATGCGTGAGTGCAAAAAAGAGGGAGAACCCGTCACAAAAGAAGAGGCTGAGGAAATGGCGGAAATGGAAATAAATGCCAAAGGGCATTATGAACAAAATGTTTCCAAAGAGCGCAAAGTCACAAAACGTGAGCGCAAAGTTGACGAAGAAAAACTGCGTTTTCTCAATGCTTTCAGAGCGGATCTTGAAGAAGTAGGAGCTGTTGTCGAAATGTTCAAAAATGAGGCACAGTTTGACTTCACTTTTGGTGAAAATTCCTACACACTCAAACTTGTTAAACATAGACAAAAGAAAGGGGTCTAACCACCCCAATCTTTGTCGAAAATGCCTATTGACTTTCAAGGGCAGGTATGGTATAATATAATTACAGTAAAGGAAAGGAGTGTTGAAAATGCAACCGATGCACTGGTGCTTGATACTGTTCCTGCTCTTGGCGGTCATAGTCATTCTGAACAGCCACGAACTGAACGGTCGATAATCTCACAATAGGCAGCTGATGAGCGGGCTGGGGCAATAGCCCCAACTGAGCGGGGTCTCACTTTAGTGAGGCCCATCGGCGCGCTCACATCCGTTCGCGCGGCGAAAATTCTATTATAACACACCTTGCACTTTTTGTCAATAGGAAATGTGCACAAAGATTAAACCAATCTAATCCCAAAATTTGTGCAAAACAGAGAAAATAAAATTCAGCACCCTTAACAAAATTGCCGCTGTATCTTTGTGCATTTTGACTATTGCAATTTGGTTTTGAGTATGCTATAATATATTTGTCAGTGAGGGAAAGGAAGCTAAGCCCCGATTAACAGAAAGGAAATGAAAAAATGAGTGAAAAATTTATTGTAATTGATACTGAAACTGCTAATAGCATTGATGACCCTATTGTCTATGACATAGGCTTTGCAGTGGTTGACCGCACAGGAAAAGTGTATGAAACTCACTCCTATGCAATAGCAGATGTTATCCTTGATAGTGAAATGATGAGCACGGCTTACTATGTTGAGAAACTTCCGCAATATTGGGAAGAAATTAAAAATGGGAAAAGACTTCTCCGTCACTTTAAAACAGTAAAAATGATACTTGCTGATGTATGCAAACAGTACGATATAAAAGCGGTAGTTGCTCACAATGCACGATTTGATTATCGTTCTCTCAATCTCACGCAAAGATATATCACAAGTTCAAAATACAGATACTTTTTCCCTTATGGAATTAAAATTTGGGATACTTTGAAAATGAGCCGAGAAGTTCTCAAAGAAAATGAAGATTATTCTCAGTTTTGTGAGGACAACGGCTACATTACAAAAAATAATCAAAAGAGATTTACCGCAGAAATTTTGTATAGATTCATCACGGGCGATAATGAATTTATTGAAAAGCATAAAGGACTTGATGATGTACTGATAGAAAAAGATATTTTCGCCTATTGTCTGAATAAAAATCCTGAGATAAACGGTGCTTTGTGGGATGATTAAATCCCACAAAGCAACAAAAAATTTTTTCAAAAACCTATTGACAAACAAAAGAAAATAGTGTATAATAAAGATACAATAAAACAAGGAGGTCATTAAAATGACAGAATTTTCAATTACTTTATTTTACAGAGGCGTTCCTATTAAGGCAGATTGTGCGGAGGTTGCTGAATCTCTTTTTAAAGAATTATTCACAATCTACGGCGCGGATGTACTCAATGATTGTGACATTGTCGCAACGGAAATTGAAAAGGAGGAAAAGTAAAATGTTAAATTGCACACCGATAGAATATTGTATGAGAAATATTTTAGGGCTCTCTGACAGTGAGCTACTGCAAGTGGCTACTGCAATACAAAGAGAACAGAATGCACGAAAAGATAAGAAAAGACAAGAGCTTATAAACAAAGCAATTACCGCACTTCATGACTTACAGGTTGAATGTCAGACTGAATGTCTTGACGGTTGCATTACAGTTTATTGTGAAGATTGTGACCATGCAATATGTTTAACTCTTGATGAAGTTGCAGAAAAAATAAAATATGTAGAATAAATTAGTAATTTTGCCCATTGATAAAGTAGTTTTTGTGCGGTTTGTATAAAAACTGCTTTCATTTTTTGTGCAATCTACCTATTGACTTAGCGGATTGCACAAAAACTTCTTAAAAAGTTGAAAATTTTTGTGCAATTTGGCGGCCCGCGGTGGTAGGGTTTGGGGCCGTCATTTTGCACAAAAACTGATCCCAAATTTTTACATCGGCATTTTGCACAAACATCAGCCGCACGCCACGCCCAAAATTCGTCATTTTGCCTATTGACATAGCAAGATCACCAAACGTCGGAGCTAAAGTTTGTGCAACATTACTATTGACTTCAGCAACCTGCACAAAAAGTTTTTAACATCTTTGTGCAAGTTGCACTATTGACACAGCACTATGCACAACAAACTTGCTTTTAAAGCAATATTCTTTTACTTGACGATTTTTAAAAAATTTGTTATAATATATATGTAAGGTTGAGGGAAGTGCAAAGGCTACAAGCTGACGGTGCTAACCGAAAAAATAAAAAAAATTTAAAAAAAGTCTTGACAAACCCAAAACCTTATGGTATAATATAAGTACAGTAAGGGAAAACCTACTGAATACTAAAAAACAGAAAGAGGTATGTACTATGGCTACAAAGAAAATCACAAAGGTTGAGATGTTCGCTCTTATCGCTCAGGAAGTCGCTGACAAGCCTGAAATGGTTGAGTTCATCAATCACGAAATTGAGTTGCTGACAAAGAAAGCGACTTCAAAGAAACCCACAAAAGTGCAGGTTGAGAATGAAAGCTTTAAGGCTGAAATTCTTGCCTACCTGACAGAAGTTGGCAAGGCTGTTACCATTAAGGAAATGCAGTCCGCAGTGGAAGTTCTGGCAAATCTTTCCAATCAGAAGATGACACACTTGCTGTCCGCCCTTATCGCAGAAGGTAAAATCTCAAAAGAGTACGAAAAGAAAACTCCTTACTACTCTATCGCCTAATCTGAAAATGGTAAGGGGTGTGCAATAAAATGTACACCCCGAACCAAAAAACCTATTGACAAACAGCGTCAAGTATGGTATAATAGTTACAGTAAAGCAAAGGAGCTGATTTTATGACGATTGAAGTAAATGGCAAATCTGTTCACATTCCTGACGCTGAGATTGCTAATAGTATGGCAAAACTTGACTTGTCAAAAGATGAAGCAATTCAGATGTGGCTTGAGGACAATGACTATTGTGAGAATGAAGAAGTTGAAATTCTCACACAAAAGGCAAAAGAGAATAAAGTAAGCAGAGGTGCAAAAAGTGAGAAAGCACTGGCAAAAACTGACAGAAAACCAAGAGAACGCAAGCCTGACATTGAGAAAGAAACTCTCATTAGTGAGATTAGCACTTTTCTCCAGATGTACGGCGCAAGTTCCGTCGAAATTACCAACAAAAGCAAGATAATTGAGTTCAATATTGGTGAAAATCACTACAAACTTGACTTAATTCGTCAAAGAGCACCAAAAAAGAGCTAAAATTTGTGCAAAACAGAGAAAAAATCAGCAAACCTGCCTAAAATCTTGCGGTTTTGGGCAGGTTTTTTGTGCATTTTGTACATTTGTGCAAGGTGCACAAATTTTTTTTACATCTCACTAAAAATTTGTGCAATTCGCCGGGCCGCTTCCCTTCGGTTGCGGCTCGAAATTTCCATTATACCACATGCAGCACTTTTTGTCAATAGGCAATTTGTACAAACTTTCAACCTAAGAAATCCCGAATCTTTGTGCAAATTGCCTATTGATTTTTTATAAAAAATTTGTTATAATATAAGAGAAGTAAGGGGGAATAAAAAATGAAGAAATTTTTTGGAATAGAAAAATCTTACTGCTTTGAGAGTGCTGACCTGAGAGCCTTATTCACAATTCTCAATGTAGTGGGAGTTATAGTTTTTGGGTTAGTTGCCGCCTGGATAGGTTTGGCAATGGCAATAGTTGACATTATCTGCGACTTTAAGGCGCGCCCGCACATAAATGTATGGCTTATTCACATCGCACTATTAGTATTAAATGGTTATTTTTTAGGTATGCTGTATCAAATTTTTTAAAAAATTTTTCAAAAACCTATTGACAAATCAATTAGACTATGCTATAATATAGATACAGTAAAGAAAGGGGAGCTAAATATGAGAATATGTTTTGATATGGATGGAACAATAGCTAATCTGTATGGAGTAGAAAATTGGCTTGAAATGCTAATAAATCACGACCCTACACCGTACGAAAAAGCTGACACTTTAGTAAATATGAATAGCCTTGCAAGAATATTAAACAAATTACAGACAAAAGGCTATACAATAGGTATAATAAGCTGGCTTTCTAAAAACTCTAATGCAGAGTATGACGAAAAGGTAAAAAATGCCAAAATGAAATGGTTAAGAAAGCATCTCAAAAGTGTAAACTTTGATTTTATTGAGATAGTAGCTTACGGAACTCCAAAAAGCTTTGTTGCAAACAGTCACAAAGATATACTCTTTGATGATGAAATAGCAAACCGCAAAGAGTGGACAGGAAAAGCGTATGATGTTCACAATATCATAGAAGTGTTAAGGTCTTTACCTTAACACCCTTCGCGCCGGGCGCCTGAAAAAATTTTTTCAAAAAACTATTGACAAATGCGCTTAAATGTGCTATAATAAAGGTACTGAAAGAGAGGTAATAAAAATGACAGTTAAAGAAATAATAGAAATTTTTGAAATGCAAATCGCCGCTGGTAAGTGGGATGAGGATGATGAGGTTTTTGTACGAGATGATACTGGAGTCTTTGATACAGTTGATTTCTTTCTCAAAGATTCTGATGGTGATATTAGAATCTATTCGATATAAACAAATCATACAGCAACTTGCACAAAAAAGGGGAAGAAAATTTGTGCAAGTTGCCGACGCGCCGTTCTCCCTCGTGAGAGGCGCGAAATTCTATTATAACACACGCAACGCAATTTGTCAATAGGTATTTTGCACAAACTTGCAATCCAATTAAATCCCAATATTTGTGCATTTTGACTATTGACTTTTCTGGCGGGGTGTGCTATAATATAAGTACAGTAAAGGAGGTCATACAAATGATGGTAACTCAAAATTTTAAGCTGACAAATGAAGAGCGTGAGCATCTCACTTATGTGATGAGATTTTTCCGTGAGCTTGACGGCGATATGAATATCACGGAAAAACTTTCGTATCACTTTTGTGAGGAAATTTCAGACCGTCTGAATTGGTTTCTGGATGAGTTTGATGGGATGAATGAAAAATATGAGATTGGAGTGCCACCCGATGGGGAGGAATAACTTCCCCTAAATCTCACAAAAAAATTTTTCAAAAAACTATTGACAAACAAACAAAAGTATGTTATAATAAATACATAATCAAGAAAGGGGCTGATATGAATGTATCATAATCCATTTGTCCGTTATGAAAACACTGAAACAAAGCGTATGCAAGTTGTATTCCTGAGAGAATATCTCAAACTTTCGATTGAGGAAATTTCAGCGATAACAGGCTATGCAGTATCAACAGTCAAAAAGTATGCAAGAAAATTTCTTAACCTTCTTAAAACCGCAAAGAAATTTTTCATTCAAGCCAAAAATTCAATTATTGAAACGGTCTGCGACTTACTTGACGACAAGAAAGAAAAGTGTTATCTTTTCAAGTTCTATGATGAAAACAATGAAATTCTTTTTTCAAAAGTCGGCACAACTACAAGAACAATAATTGACAGGCTCAGAGAAGAAATCAGAGAGTACAAAAAAAGTGGGTTTAATATCTGTAAAGTCAAAGTTTGTAAAGTAATTGACTGCGGTGAGATACCTGCGGAGGGTGCTGAGAGTTTTGTGAGAGCAAAATACATAAAAAAGTATCAAGGGACTTTCCAAAAGAATGACAGATTTATGAAAGTTGACATTCCCACAAATGATTTTACTGAGGCGGTAATGGGCTACCTTGCGTAGCCCAAAACCAAAAAATTTTTTTAAAAAACCTATTGACAAATCATAAAAAATAATGTATAATAAATATAGTGAGAGGGAGAGAGAGAAAAGCCCCACGACGGGTTTAGTTGAAACACTCTGCGGAGACCCTTAACAACAGGAATAAGCAACGGCGTAAATGATGGGATAAAAATTCCTTCAATTTGTTTGATTGAATTTCCAAAGTTTAACAGTCGGTAAAATGTCCGACAGAATTTTCTCTCGTGAAAATAAGGGGACTTCCTCTCACAAAAAATTTTTTAAAAACCTATTGACAAATCTCAAAAGCTATGTTATAATATAAGTACAGTAAAGGAGATGAGAAAAATGACGATGTGCTTAGTGTTCGATATGAGTTGTCCCTACTTTGACGACTTGACCTGCATGTGTACACTTGCGAACCCTGCCGAGGACTGCGATGATTATGCAGTGTATACAAATGAAAATGATGAGACCTCAGAAGAGTGAGGTCTCTCACTTTTGTGCGGCGACTGGCTGAGATGAAAATTGTGAGATTTTCGTCGGGTCGCTGGCACTCGTGCCAAGACCCGTTCCCCCAATCCAGTTATATGGCGCATTTTTCCAGATCCTCATTCACCCAAATTCAGTTTTGCACAAAAATCCCAAAAACCAGGCCGGCCCGCAACCAGCCGCACGCATCATATGGCGAGACCAGTCAGATCCTTATTGCGCTGAGTCCCGTTGCGTACAACTTGATTTGATTTTCTCAAAAATTTATGTTATAATATAGGTGGGGGAGTGTACCATTCAATGTAACTTTATTTGATTTTTAAAAAAAATTATGTTATAATATAAAAAAAACCATTTTTTTTGCCGCTGTCCGCATCATTAGTTGACAATTAAAAAATTTTGTGTTATAATATAATTACAATAAAGAAAAGGAGTAATGTTATATGACAATAGAAGAAATGAAGAAGGCACTGATGAGTGGCAAGAGTACTGATGCCTTACTTAAGGAATTTGATGCTCAGCTCAAACAGGCATACAATGAGGTCGTCACAGAAAGAGCAAAGGCTGATAAGCTTGATAATGCTCGTCGCAGACTTGCTACTGCGATTGCAAACTACGCTACAGAACTATTTGACGAGGTAGAAATAGATGTAGCTGAAATCATAGTAATGCTTAAGGGATTTGAGGATGACATCAATAATCCTACTCTTAATATATTGAAGGACTTTTCTAAGACTAATAATAAGAAGAGCTTTACCAAAGAAGACTTGAATGACAAAATTAATAGAGTAACTTATCCAAGAAAGACAGAATCAGATGACGATATCTTGCAGGCTTTCTTCGAGCTATTTAAGTAAGAATAAGACCCCTCTCAGAAATGAGAGGGGTCTTTGTTTACGAGCGTTATTGGGTTTCAATAAAGGGGTATATGGGATTGGTCCCGGCCACCACACAAGGACAATACAGGCAATTTGAAAACAGTTTAGGCAATTTAGACAATCTATAAAAGCACAAAAGCAATATAAGCAACTCTACACAAGAGCAATCTAACCCTAATTAAAAAGACTGAGCCTTAGCCCAGTCTAAATTCTTCCTATACTAAACTTTTACAATATGGGCACTCACATTCATAAATCTACCGCTCATCAAAAGGTATATACATATGTTTATATTCTCCCTGTCCCGCAACAAACTTACATCCACAAGCCCCACATTCAAAAGTAATAGGGTTTATCATTTTCCCTTCCCGCAATATCTTCATATTCCAACTCCTCTAATTTCATATTCATTAAACTATTTTCAAACTCATCAAAATCTTTATAACTCTTATATAAATCAATTACTCCTATCTCATTCTCCCTACCTACAAACATCTAACTTCTTAATCTTTCAGCTATCTTCTTTAATACCTTTGCCGCAGATTCCGATGTATAGCTAAACTCCTCAAAACCTTCTTTTAATTCTCTCAATTCCATCCTTTTTTCCCATTCTATCTCTTTTGCATAAAAGCAATGATATTCTCCTCTTACCTCTCCATCTACTGCTATATAATGTGCCATATCCTTATCCACATAAATATAGAAATAATCACCCTTTTTCTTTAACTTCCTAACTTCTATATCAGTATCTCCAAAATAAACTTTATTTTTCTTAAAATATTTTTTCATTTCTATTTTCTCCAGTTCCATTTCAAATATTTTTTAAATCTCTTCTACTCGGTTCCTAATTTACTCCCCTTTTATTTTACCCCTTTTTAAGTACCCCCTATTTATTTTTCTTAATACTTTTATATGCCCCCTAATACGCCCCCAATGAACATTCATAGCTCACTCCCATATAGCCCCTTAATATTTTTTAATAACTCGGTTTTTGTCTTACAAGTACATATTTGCTACAACAAGGACAAGCTATCGTATACAAAATTACACCTTCCGTTCGACGATAATACTTACTATACTCTCCTTTATCTGCAATAAATTCACATTTACAATAGCTACAAATAAATTTTATCGACTCATCTGGTACTTCTCCCATCTTTAAAATCTTCACAATACTACCCCCTTAATATTCTATCTTATCCAAATCAATTATATATTCTTCAAATAATCCATTTCCGCCATATTCTTTATATCTACCCTTCATCATTGCTTCTTTTCTACAATTAGGACATTTACAATAGACATTAAATAGCCCCCTATAAAGAGGAACAAACATTCCTTCTTCCCGTGCTTGTATTTCAACATATTCTCCTTCTTTTGCTCTCCAAATACATCCGCATCTCTCACAAGAGAACACATAAGAGGGCACTTCCTTTC
>Ga0326512_10003598_pt1 | contig 11335 bp, 9 predicted proteins | sample 1_2617_0518_D_FD_203652 | JGI IMG/M metagenome (GOLD analysis project Ga0326512, IMG submission 203652) | Bovine rumen microbial communities from UC Davis, California, United States - 1_2617_0518 | ecosystem: Host-associated > Mammals > Digestive system > Stomach > Rumen | place: USA: California...
ATCTCAAGAAGGGCGGCCACCTCATCACCTCGACTCAGCAGATAGACCCGATGCCCGTTATCACAGGCGCTGCACAGTATCCCGAGAACCTCGTTGAGAAGCTCAGGGCTGCCGGTGCACAGCTCGTCGCAGTCGATGCTCTCGCGCTCGCTGAGCAGGCAGGTACCGCAAAGGCTTCAAACGTTGTGCTTATGGGCGTTCTCGCAGCACGTATGGACTATCCTATGGAGCTGTGGCAGAAGGCTATCGAGCAGTGTGTACCTGCAAAATTCCTCGAGCTCAACAAGAAGGCATTCGAGCTCGGACTGAGTGCAGAATCGGTATGATCGCGTAAGGATACAGTTCTTTTGGGGGAGGGACCTGCTATGAAACGCTTTCCGGCATTGTTTTTGTCACTTGTTCTTGCCGCTGCGCTTGTTTCCTGCGGACCGTTCGACGCTGATATGAGCGAGTTCTACGAGCCGGAGGAGACCTCCGCCACGGAAACGGAGGAAACGACCGATGAGGAGGAAGAACTTCCCGGACGCTATGACGGGCGGCAGACCTGCTCAAAGACTATCTCCAACGAAGAAAAGCCGGAGCTCGTAAGAGTGAGCTTTTCCGGCTTCTGTGAGGATAATATCAGACGCCACGCGAAGGTCACTGACCAGTACGGCAAAAATGTCCTCCACAGCGGAGTTGTCGGACTTGTCGGTTCACCGATAGAGCTGACATATGATTCGGTCGATGAACCGGAGATAGGCTTTTTCTATGATGCGGAGGAGCTGCGCGGAGTCCCGGAAAAGAACCTGATAATGCTCCATTACAGCGAGGACGATCAGTTCTACAACACCGTTGAGAACGCCGTCCTCGATACCGAAAAATGTGTGGTATCTGCAAGGGTCAGCGAGCCCGGCGTATATCTGCTCGCGGACGCATACCAGTGGTACAGCTGCTGGGGAATGGACGTGTCGAAGTACAAGTATGACGCCGACAAGTCCGCCTACGCGACCGACTGGGAGCGCGAATGTGATACCGGAAGCATAATGGAGCTCGCCGACAAGCAGTGGGCAAAGGATAACGCTCCCGATTTCCGCGTATCCACGCCGGAGCAGCTCGCATCTGTGGTCTACTATGTCAACGGTCTCAACACTGACGGCAGCAAGGTCAGTGTCACCCTTGAGGACGACATCGACCTCACCGGCTATGACTGGGAGCCTATGGGCTGGTACAACGGCGGAACTCACAATTTTTCGGGAACTGTTGACGGTCAGGGACATACTGTCAACGGTATGAAGATCGAGTGCGGCTACCAGAACTGCGGCTTCATCGGATACGGTCTGGACGTTGTCATGCACGATATAAGCTTCACGAACGCCGATGTTTCCGGTACTGCGTGTACAGGTATCGCCGGCGGTGAGATATACTTCACAACGGTATGGACGAACGTTCATACACAGGGCAAGGTCAGCGGCGGAGGCGACGATTACGGCGCTATCATCGGCAGAGAGGCTTCCATAACATTCAAGGACTGCTCAGCCGATGTCACTGTTGACGGAAAGCCCTTTGAGTATCTGTCCTACAGACAGAAGCGCATAGACGAGGTCGAGGTCGTCGAGACCTTCACTCTGACGCGCAACGCTGACGGAACTATCACACGCGATGATCACGCCGGGTTCCACAATTTAGGCTGGCACGTCGAGCTTGACGGCGCTCAGATACTTGAACGCTCAGCGGTGGATCCGCATACCGGAGAACCGGAGCTCACACTTGAAACGAAGTATCAGTGGCTCAAGGGCAGCGAGGGAAAGCATACGATCTACCTTGTTGCATACATCAACGGAGCGTATGTCCGCGTCAGCAATATCATCGAATACGAGGGAACAGGCAACTGATGCCCTATGTATACAACATCTGTGCAAACAACTAAGGATATGCATAATATCTTAATTACAAGGAGTATGAAGTCCAATGGAAAAGTATTGGGATCAGGAGATCGAGACCATGTCCGTCGAGGATATGAAAAAGCTTCAGAGCGAGCGTCTTGTGAAGCAGGTCAAGCACGTATATGACAACGTGGCTTATTATCGCGATCTTATGGACAAAAAGGGCGTTAAGCCCGAGGACATCAAGGGTGTGGAGGACCTTCACAAGCTGCCCTTCATCAGCAAGGCAGACCTTCGTGATGCCTATCCCTATGGTATGCTCGCAAAGCCGCTGAGCGAATGCGTTCGCATCCATTCAACGAGCGGTACTACCGGCAAGCGAGTAGTTGCATTCTATACGCAGAACGATGTAGATATGTGGGAAAACTGCGTTGCAAGAGCTATCACAGCTGCCGGCGGCACAAATGAAGACGTTGTTCAGGTAGCTTACGGCTACGGACTTTTCACAGGCGGAGCAGGTCTTCACGGCGGCTCACACAAGGTCGGATGTCTCACGCTTCCGATGTCGTCAGGCAACACAGAGCGTCAGATACAGTTTATGCAGGACCTCAACGCAACTATCCTCTGCTGCACGCCCTCATATGCTGCATATATCGGCGAGACAGTTCAGGAAATGGGCATCTCTCCCGATGAGCTCACTCTCAAAGCCGGTATCTTCGGCGCTGAGCCGTGGACAGAGGAGATGCGCAGGACTATCGAAAAGTCGCTCGGCATCAAGGCTTACGACATCTACGGACTCACGGAATCGAGCGGTCCCGGCGTTGCATTCGAGTGCAGCGAGCAGACCGGTATGCACATCAACGAGGACAACTTCATTCCCGAGATAATCGACCCGGAAACAGGTGAAGTCCTCCCTGACGGCGAGGTAGGCGAGCTCGTGTTCACAAGCATCACCAAGGAGGCGTTCCCGCTTCTCAGATACCGCACCCGTGACCTCTGCGTGCTCAGCAGGAAGAAGTGCTCCTGCGGACGCACACTCATCAAGATGAGCAAGCCTATGGGCAGAAGCGACGATATGATGATAATCCGCGGTGTAAACGTGTTCCCGTCACAGATAGAGACAGTTCTCATCGCACAGGGCTACGCTCCGAACTACATAATCGAGGTAGACCGCGTGAACAACAGCGATACCCTCGATATAAGCGTCGAGATGAAGCCCGAGCAGTTCTCGGACAAGGTAAAGGATATGCAGGATCAGGAGCGCGCTCTTGCACTTGCTATCAAGACGATGCTTGGCATAAACCCGAAGGTACACCTCGTATCGCCCAAGTCCATTACAAGAAGCGAGGGCAAGGCTGTTCGCGTTATCGACAAGAGAAAGCTGCACGATGCTCCCGTGAAGAAGTGAGGCGCATTGACAGAGTGATTCAGGCAGTGCTGCTGCCACGAATTATATACTAAACATATTAAAGGAGAAATTACTATGAAAATCAAGATCTTTTCAACAAGCTTCCAGCCCGCTCAGGAAAAGTACGAGAAGTTCGCTAACTTTGAGAACGACATCAATGAGTTCATAGCGACCGTAAAGGTCGTTGACATCAAGTACAGCACTTCCGCAGGTCTCTGCCACGATGCTCAGACTCATGTAAACGAGTTTATCGAGGACTTCTCTGCCCTCGTTATGTATGAGGAGAAGTAAGCTCCCCAAAAATAATATCTGCAAGGAGGAACTTCAATGGCATATGTAAGACAGATCTCAGTATTTCTGGACAATAAACCCAATCAGCTTACCGGCGTAATGAAGCTGCTCAAAAACCACACTATCAATATCAGAGCCCTCAGTATAGCAGATACGAAGGACTTCGGGATACTCAGGATGATAGTTGACGATACGGAAAAGGCTGTAGATGTCCTCAGAGAGGCATCATACGCAGTCACCGAGACCGAGATAGTCGCTATCACTATCCCTGATACACCCGGACAGCTCAGCCGCGTTCTTGACATTCTCGGCGAGCAGAACGTAAACATCGAGTATCTCTATGCTTTCCTCGGAAAGTCGGATAAGTCGGTCTCCTTTGTAATACGTGTGGACGATAACGAAAACGCCTACAAAGCGCTCGAAAGCGGCGGGATCATCCGCCTCACAGCCAACGACATCTCTGAAATGTGACGTGAAATATGCAGGCAGCCGGGCTTTTCTCAGCGAAGCGGAGCTAAGCTGCCTGTTTTTTATTCTGTCCGGTTTTCGGACAAAACAGAGAAAAAATCCGAAACCCCTTGACTTTTTTTGATATAAATTGTATAATATATGTGCAGAGGCAGCGAGAACTTGACGTTCACTGCTGCGGGATCGGCATATAATACATTAGGAGTGATGAACGATGGGTCTTCTCGATAAGATCGGTGACGCAAGCAAGGGCTTGACCGATAAGACCAAAAGCATCTCGGAAGCAAATAACCTGAAGAGAAAGATTCTGTACGAGGAGGAAAGGATAGTTGAGATCTTCACCGACATCGGTAAGAAGTATTACAAGAATCCCAATGAGGATCCTGCAAATCTCAAGGTCCTTTGCGACGATATCGACACAAGACGCAGAAGAATAAAGAAGATGAGATTTGAGCTCAACGGCATCAGAGGCTACAAGATCTGCCCCAAGTGCGACGCTGAGGTCAATGAGCGCTTCCAGTTCTGCGGACGCTGCGGAGCAAGACTCCCCGATATGGAGGACGACGACTTTATGTCGCTCGAACCGAACGATTACTACACAGAGAGCAGCAATCAGTTCTTCAACGCTGATTCAAATCAGAACTATTGAGAAACTGTCCGCACCGTGTATTTCCGCGGTGCGGCAGTGCTCTTGTATCTATGGGCTGTTGCACACTGGTGCAACGGTCCTTTCTTTTTAGAGGGAATATGAATTTTATCGATCTAATATTACTGCTTCTTTTCTATAATCTCGTGCCGCTGTGGACAACGTTCACCTCTGTTCCGGTCGCGCTGAGAGTCATACTGACGATCGTGCTGAGTATCGCATACCTCGTGATACTGTTTTTCAGGCGAGAGAAGGTGCCGCTGAAGAGCTTCCGTATGCGCTCGCTCAGGCGCGGACTCAGCCTTACATGGCTCGCCGGAGCGTCTGTTGTGCCGGAGCTGGTGATACTGGTGCTCTACTTCACATTTACACCGAGGGGCGCGGTCGCAAAGACGTTCTCGGTGGTGATGCCGGTGCTGGCATTCCTGCTCACGTTCACGGTCGCAGTTATAAGAACAGCTATCGGTTCTAAGCAGCTAAAGCTTCACGATTATCTGCTGCTTTATCTGTTCTGGTGGGCAATACCGCTGAATATCTTCGTATTCGCCCACTTTTTCAGGAAGGCACGCCGCGAATACTGGTTCGAGGCGGACAAGGCAGAGCTCGACAGCTCGCGTGCCGAGAATGAGATATGCAAGACGAAGTACCCGATAGTGATGGTACACGGGATATTCTTCCGCGACTGGCAGCTTTTCAACTACTGGGGAAGAGTTCCTGCGGAACTCATACGCAACGGTGCCGAGGTCTATTACGGTGGGCAGCAGTCGGCACGCTCTGTCCATGACAGCGCACTGGAGCTGAAAGAGAAGATAATGCAGGTCATCGAGGAGACCGGCGCGGAAAAGGTGAATATCATCGCGCACTCAAAGGGCGGACTTGACGCGCGCTATGCGATAAGCTGCCTCGGAATGGACAAGTACGTCGCAACTCTCACGACGCTGAACACTCCGCACAACGGCTGTGATATGGTCGATTTCCTGCTCGGAAAGGTGCCGGAGAAGATAGCAGCAGGCATTGCGAACAAGTACAACAGGGTATTCGGAGCGCTCGGCGACAGCACACCCGATTTTATGGCAGGTGTTCGCTCGCTCAGCGCCGTGAATATGGCGGAGCTGAACAGGCAGATGCCGGATTCGCCCGATGTTTCGTACAGAAGCTGTATGTCGGTGATGAAGTGCGCATTGTCAGCAGGATTCGTGCCGCTTGCGTTCAGCTATCTGCTGATAAAAAAGCTCAACGGGCGCAATGACGGTCTTGTGTGGGAGGAGTCCGCACGTCACGGCCGCTACCGTCTCATCGAGAACAAGCACCTCCGCGGCATAAGCCACGGCGATGTCATCGACCTGCTTCGCGAGAACGTCGAGGATTACGACGTCCGCGAGTTCTACACCGGGCTCGTTGCGGAGCTGAAGAGCGAGGGCTATTGAGTTGTCACAGGAGCTGACGGCTGATCCGGCGGCAGATGAAATAAGCCGGTATGCACAGCACGAACCACAGCAGGCTGAACAGCGGACAGACCTGTCCGAGAATATTCAGCGGCATATCTGAATAGTCCCACACCTGCCAGCCCATTATGATATTGTCGAAGATCCCGACGGCGAATTCGATGAGGGTAATGGCGGCTGCCCCGAGCAGACAGGTGACTGCGAGCCGCGCTGCCGGACGATTGCTGAGCGTATAGAGTATCATCAGGACTATACCGCCTGTCATACACATTGTCCAGTGAGTATAGCCTCTTCCGGCGACCTCGACGAGCCCGTAGAGGAAAAATCCCATAAGAAACACAAAAATATAACGTGAAAGCTTCATATCGCACCTCTTTTACAGATAGTATGAGCCTTTGCGTTCAGTTTATACAGTTATACAAAGAGGAGTGAAACTAATGAGAAAAAGCTGCATAATAATGCATATATCGAGCCTTCCGTCGGAGTACGGCATCGGCAAAATGGGCAGACACGCCTTCGCCTTCGTCGATTTTCTGAAGGACGCCGGAGTGAAGTGCTGGCAGATACTGCCGCTCTCGCCGACAAGCTACGGAGATTCGCCGTATCAGTCCTTCTCCGTCAACGCCGGCAACCCCTATTTTATTGACTTTGAGATACTTGAGGGCGACGGGCTCCTCGAGCACCACGAATTCGCAAGCTTTATGTGGGAGAGCGAGCCGGGAAAGGTCGATTACAGCCTCATCTACGACCATTGCTTCGACGTTCTGAGGATAGCGTATTCGCGCTTCAAGCCGGCAAAATTCCCGGAATACAAGAAATTCTGCGACAAAAACAAGGACTGGCTCGAGGAGTATGCCCTGTTTATGGCGCTGAAATTCAAAAACGGCGGCAAGGCGTGGTACGAGTGGGAGAGCGAGATCTCGATGCACAAGGGCAAGGCTGTTGCTGCCGCGAAAAAGGAGCTGAAAAAGGACATCGGCTTCTACAAATTCCTACAGTTCGAGTTCACACGTCAGTGGGGCGAGCTGAAAAAATATGCCAACGACAACGGCATCGAGATAGTCGGAGATATACCGATATACTGCGCTCTGGACAGTGTCGAGGCGTGGGCGGACCACAAGCTTTTCTGGTTCGACCGCAAGCGCAGACCCGTGTGCGTCGCCGGCTGCCCGCCTGACAGCTTCTCGCCGACAGGTCAGCTCTGGGGCAATCCGCTCTACGACTGGGAATACCACAAAAAGACCGGCTACAAGTGGTGGATAGGAAGGATAAAGTCCGCCGCCGAGCTTTACGATATTGTCCGCATCGACCACTTCCGCGGCTTCGAGAGCTATTACACGATACCCTTCGGCAGCGAGGACGCTACCGTCGGCGAGTGGAAGAAGGGACCGGACTACGAGCTCTTCCGTCTTGCGGAGGAGAAGCTCGGAAGGCTCAATATCATCGCCGAGGACCTCGGCTTTCTTACTCCGGAGGTACACGAAATGCTCGATAAATGCGGCTATCCGGGTATGAAGGTGCTCCAGTTCGGCTTCTCGGACGGCGAAAACAGCTACCTTCCGCACAATTTCACAACAACGAACTGCTTCGCCTATACCGGCACTCACGATAATGAGACCCTTAACGGCTGGGTGGAGTCACTTGACAAGAAATCGCTTAAATTCGCGAAAAAGTACCTGAACGTCCGCAAGAAGAGCGAGATACCCGAGGCAGTTATACGTGCGGCGTGGGGAAGCGTTGCGGCTGTTGCGTGTGCGCAGATGCAGGATTTCCTCGACAGCCCGGGCAGCGACCGTATGAACACGCCCTCGACTCTCGGCGGCAACTGGCAGTTCCGCACGAAGGAGAGCGACTTCACGCCCGAGCTCGCAAAGAAGATACGCAGGCTCAACAAGCTCTACAACAGATGAGCCTGAGCAGCAATGACGGGATAATATAGTTGGATAAAGGAGAAAAACTGATGGACAAGAAAGTATTTATGGAAAAATTCACAGGCAGACTGCCCAAGGATATAAAGTCCGCTTCGCCGCAGCAGCTCCACAATGCGCTCGGAGAGACGGTAATGGAGCTCTACGCTGACAGGTGGAGCTCCGCGCGCAGGGAGCACCTCTCAAAGCGCCGTGCCGCCTACCTTTCAATGGAATTCCTCGTAGGACGTGCCGTGTTCAACAACCTGCTCTGCCTCGGGATATATGACGAGGTGAATGAGGCTTTCGGCGAGCTCGGTCTTGACCTTGCGGATCTCGAGGTCATCGAGGACGCCGCACTCGGAAACGGCGGTCTCGGACGTCTTGCGGCGTGCTTCCTCGACTCGGCAGCAACTCTCGGTCTGCCGCTCGACGGCTACGGCATACGCTACAAGTACGGACTTTTCAAGCAGTCGATCGTGGACGGCTTCCAGCGCGAGGACATCGACGACTGGACGAAGTACGGCGACCCGTGGTCAAAGCGCTGCGACGAGGACACCGTTATCATCGAATACAACGGTCAGACCGTGAAGGCTGTTCCGTATGATATGCCCGTATTCGGCTGCCGCACGGAGAATGTGGGGACTCTTCGCCTCTGGCAGGCTGAGCCTGTGAAGGAGTTCGATTTTGACACCTTCAACCGGCAGAACTACCTCGAGGCCTCAAAGGAGAAGATATACGCCGAGGACATCTCGCGTGTCCTGTATCCCAACGACGACACCAACGAGGGAAAGAAGCTCCGTCTGAAGCAGCAGTATTTCTTCAGCTGTGCGTCATTGGCTGACATTCTCCGTAAGCATAAGGCTCGCTTCGGTACCCTCGACAACCTCGCCGACTATATCTCCGTCCAGCTCAATGATACCCATCCCGTTATCTCTATCCCTGAGCTGATACGCCAGCTCGTCGACAACGAGGGCTGGACATTTGACAAAGCGCTCGCAACAGCCAAGAAGGTGTTCAACTACACGAACCACACCGTTATGCAGGAGGCTCTTGAAAAGTGGTGGACAGGACTTGTCGAGGAGGTGCTCCCGAGAATATATGAGATAATCATTCAGATAAACGAGGAGCTTATCGCTGAGATGTACGCCGGCGGCGTACAGAAGGAAAAGATAGACCGCATAAAGATAATAAAGGGCGAGCTCATCCATATGGCGGATATGGCGTGCTATGCCTCGAGCCACATCAACGGCGTTGCCGAGATACACACTCAGATACTGAGGGACACTGTTCTTGCCGATTGGTACAGCCTCTACCCCGAGCGCTTCCGCAACGAGACGAATGGCATAACTCAGCGCCGCTGGCTCGCACTGTGCAATAAGGAGCTCTCTGACCTGATAACTTCTAAGATAGGCGATGAATGGCTGACCTATCTCCCTGAGCTCCGCAAGCTGACAGCTCTTGCCGATGACAGCAGCGTGCTCGACAGCTTCGTTAAGATAAAGCAGACGAAAAAGGCTCAGCTCGCCGCATTCATCAAGGAGCGCGAGGGCGTCGACATCGACCCTGAGTCCGTATTCGACATTCAGATAAAGCGCCTTCACGAGTACAAGCGCCAGCTTCTTAATGCGTTCTCGATACTGTGGCTGTACTATGGCATAAAGGACGGCAGCGTGAAAGTTGCGAAGCCGGTCACATTCATTTTCGGTGCGAAGTCAGCTCCCGGATACAGGCGCGCAAAGGCGATAATCAAGTATATCAACGAGATAGGACGCATAGTTTCCTCCGACCCCGATACAAAGGAACTCCTCAAGGTCGTTTTCGTGCAGAACTACAATGTCTCATACGCTGAAAAGCTCGTTGCGGCGGCTGACGTTTCAGAGCAGATCTCAACTGCCGGAACTGAGGCTTCGGGCACGGGCAATATGAAGCTGATGCTCAACGGTGCTGTGACCCTCGGCACATACGACGGCGCAAACATCGAGATAGTTCAGGAGGCAGGCGAGGAGAACAACTACATCTTCGGTGCACGTGTCGAGGACCTTGAGCGTATAGTTCCGGGATATGACAGCAGACGCACATTTGCTGAGGATCCGATGATAAAGAAGGTGGTATCCTCGCTCATCGACGGTACGGTCTCTGACGGCGGAAGCGGTGATTTCCGCGAGCTCTATATGTCTCTGCTCGACGGTGCGAGCTGGCACGCTCCCGACCATTACTACCTCCTCGGCGATCTCAGGAGCTACGTTGAGACGAAGCTCCGCTGTATAGCCGATTACGGCAATGACAGGACAGCATTCGCACGCAAGCAGTGGCTCAATATGTGCAACGCCGGCAAGTTCAGCTCTGACAGAACGATAGCCGACTACGCCGGAAACATCTGGAATATCGAATAAATATAGGCAACCCGGTGCTGCCTATAAAAAAACAGGCATTTCAAGCTCAGCTTGGAATGCCTGTTTTGCGTTATGCGTTCATTGTGCGAGTCCGTCAACGAGATAGAAGGCGTATCTTATGTCCTCTATCGTGGTCTTGCAGTCGACGGGAGCGACCTTGAATTCGTATGTACCGATCCTTGCGCGGCAGCCGTTGTCCTCGTTGAAGAGGTAAGCGCTGACGCTGAAATCGCCAAGATCCTTTCTGAAGTAAACGGTGTAGTCCTTGATAGCCGGGACTGTGAGGACTGACGTTCTGTTAGTGGTCTTGTAGTCGTTTTCGTAGCTGATAACGTACTCAACCGAGAATCGTCCCTTCGCGTCATCCGGGAAGGGAGTGAAGAATGCTATCCTTCCGTCCTCAAGAGTGTTGTGGATTATCCTGCTCTCGGGATATACCGGAGCAGGCGGCTCGGGAGGAAGTACGACATTTACCTTTATCTCAGCCTTGACCGCGGGATTGTCCACACTGTAGACCGTTACGGTGCATTCACCGATGCCTCTTCCTGTGACCCAGCCGTATTTGTCAACGATAGCGATATTCGTATCTGAGCATACCCATATCTCGTCCTTGTTCTTTGCAGTCGCCGGGAGCATTGTGACGTAGGATATATCCTTTGCGCCGTATTCGATAGTCATTTCTGTCTTGGTGAGCTCTATCTTTCTGACTCTGTCAGCCGGGAGCACATTTACGGACACATCTGCCGTAACGTTCGGATTATCGCTGCTCTTTACAGTGACAGTACACTTGCCGACGCCGACAGCCCTGATATTTCCGTAGATGTCGACGGTGGCAACATTTGTGTCGCTCGAGTACCATATCTCTCCCTTATTCACAGCTGTATCGGGGAGCATCGTCACGTATGAGAT
>Ga0326512_10003600_pt1 | contig 11332 bp, 11 predicted proteins | sample 1_2617_0518_D_FD_203652 | JGI IMG/M metagenome (GOLD analysis project Ga0326512, IMG submission 203652) | Bovine rumen microbial communities from UC Davis, California, United States - 1_2617_0518 | ecosystem: Host-associated > Mammals > Digestive system > Stomach > Rumen | place: USA...
TGTTATTTGCATTTGATCCTGAAAAAGACGATGGAGCATTCCCTTGTCCTAGAACATGGCATATGCTTAGTAGAATCATTAAAGATTTACCTGACTTAAGCGACTATGAAGAATTACTTAAAGGTATCATTGGAAATACTGCATATGAGTTTGTAACTTATTCTAGATTCTCTAGAGATGTACCTAAGTTTAAAGATATCATTGATGGTACAGCTAAGATTGACCCTAAGGCTAGTATTGGTGTTATCTATATGACTTTAGGTAGTATTGTAGCTAATATTGATGACAAATCTCCAAGCACTGAGACAGAATGCAAGAGAATTATTGAATGCATTAATACCTATGGTTCAGAATACTTAACTTCATTCAATTCTAGATTAGCTAGCGTTGATAAGCATAAGTATATGATTCGATTTAAGTCATACATGCAATATATAACCTCTACAGTGAGGGAGGCATTATAATGGAAGCCAAGGAATTAATAAGAAAGGCAAAGCTTAAGATGAGCTTTGCTGATCCATTCTTAGCTACTGTGTGCTTGTCTGCTAAATACATTGAAGATAAGCATGCACATACCCTTTGTACTAATGGTGAGGATATCTATTACAATCCTGAGTTTGTAGAGAAGTTTAGTGCAGATCAGATTCAATTCTGTGTAGCACATGAAGCTTTACATGTAATCCTTGGTCACTGTTACAGGGCCAAGGAGATTGGTGCAGAGCCTCATATATGGAACATCGCAGCTGATATGGTAGTCAATAGAATGCTTAATGCACATAGTGAATTAGGTAAATCTATCGATGGATGTATAGAGTGTCCTAATGATTTCTATTCACTTACTACTGAAGAAATTTACTATAAACTTATAGAAAAAGCTAAGAAGAATGGATCTAAAGGTAAGAAAGGTAAAGGCAGTAATAAGGGTAGTAATGGTGAAGGTGATGGTTCAGGTGAGAATCAGGGTGATAGTCCTTTATCAGGAGATATAAGGGATTCTGGTAAGTCTATATCTGAACATAAGGCAATCCATAGAGAGATTATTTCTCGTGCTAAATGTATGGGAAATAAAGACTATGGTGGTCCTATGGGTAATGAATTAAGAGCTATTATGGATGACTTATTTAATCCAAAGATTCCATGGAAAAAGCTCTTAAGAAACTACTGTACTGATATGGTTAAGTCAGATTATTCTTGGGCAAGACCTAATAGAAGATTCACTGATATGTATTTACCTTCTATTAGTGGTCTTAGCCCTTCTCTTAAGTCTGCTAATGTCTATATTGATGTTAGTGGTTCAGTAGATGATAAGACTGTAAGTAACTTCTTATGTGAAGTATTAAGTATGAAGAATTCTCTTAACTTATCTAAGTTAACTATACAGTCATTCAGTACTGAATTAGCTGATAAGACTGAAGTTAAACAGAAGTCTGACTTTCCTAAGAAGTTCCATACAACTGGTGGTACTGATATTGAACCGGTAATAAAGGATATCCTTAGCACAAAAGCTAAGATAAACATTATCTTTACAGATGGTTACTTTGACCAAGGGCCTGTAAATATGCTAAATAAGAATGTGTTTTGGGTTATCTATGACAATCCTAATTACATTCCAGCTAAGGGTAAAGTTTCCCACCTGTAAAAAGAAATAGATTACCTCTGGGATGTGATTAGGAATAACTCAATTATTCTATAATAACATTTGAGGTAATCTATGGAAGATGGTGAAATTGCTCAACTAATGAGGGCAGCTCTATATGGGCTTTTAGCTTTAATAGGAGGATTAATCTCTTATCTCTGTAATACAGAAGATTTCTCCTTTAAAATGTTTATAATTAAAGGTTTAGGCTCAGGATTCGCAGGATTCCTTATGGGTCTATTGTGTATATACTTTGCAATACCGAGTACATTAAGCTTCTGTATAGCAGGGACATTTGGCTATTTAGGTGCTGAAGCAACTATAACAGTTTTACGAAAGTTCCTGCTAAAGAAGATAAACATTAATAATTAATGTATAATAATGCAGTTCCACATACAATGACATGTTTTGAGCCTACTTATGTAGGCTCTTTTTTTGGCTTCGCCAAAATGTAGATATTTCAAGGAGAATTAATATGAAATTAAATTTAACACCTTCTCAAATTAAAGCTAAAGCTGCTTTTGAAAATTTCTTGAAGAGCAATCAGACTTGCATATGTTTATCAGGTAAACCAGGAACAGGAAAGACTTTCTTTATTAAAGAAGTATTAGTCCCTATGGTTAATACTAATCCATATATAACAGCTACTACTAATAAGGCAGCTTTACTGTTAAAGGGCAATACTATCTTTAATGCATTGGGTGTAAAGGTTACTCAAAGTAGTGATGTAAGTCAGTACAGAATTGATGCTTCTAAAGCAAAGACTATCAGAAATAGCTTAATCATAATTGATGAAGCTTCAATGCTTGATAAAGCAATGCTTGATGTTATATTAAATAAATGCATTAAGTGTAAGATCATCTTCGTTGGAGATAAGAATCAGCTTCCTGCTATTAAGCATCCAGCTAATGTATTTGATACATATCCAGTTATCGAGCTTACTGATGTAGTTCGTCAAAAGAAGCAAGATTTAATACAAGCCATTGAGGAAACTAAAAGTAACATTTCTAAAGTAGTTTTAGAGTTGCCTAAAGTTAGTCAGAATGTTCATGTTATCCGTTCTGAAGATGAGCTTAAATCTGTGTTAGGTACGTTTACCCCTGAGGATAGAATATTATCCTATACCAATGATGCTTGTTATACATATGCAAGTATGTTTAGAGAATTACTTAATATGCCTAAAACAATTCAACCAGGAGATAGAGTATTTAGTAAGAGCTATTGTGAATCTCCTAATGCGAATAGAAGTACTCTATTTGCTTCTGAAGAGACTATAGTAACATCTATATCTGAACCACATAATGTTAACATTAGAGGACAAGCCTATAAGTTCTTAGTAAGGGATGTTTATTTAGAAAATAAATCTTCTCCTTTTATATTACCTGAAGACATGAAGCTTTATAAGACATATTTAAATGGCTTATTAAAGAAAGCATTACAGTTAAAAGAGCTTGGTAATAATCCTAAAGAACTTTCAAAGACTTGGGGTCTGTATTATTTCTTCAGAGAAAATATGGTAGATTTAAGAGATTTTGTTGCTTGTACTGTACATGAAAGTCAGGGGTCTACCTATAATAGGGTTATAATAGATTTTGATGATATTGTTCATGGTAATGGTATTACTATTAATACTAAGACTAGAATGCTTTATGTAGCATTATCCAGAGCTAAGGAAGAAATCTTTATATATACAAAGAGGCATTAATGACAACATTAACTAATGGTAATCCAGATAAATTAATCCTTATTAAGGAATCAGACCTTATTAAGGAACATCTGGATTATTACTATAAAGATAACTATGTAGCTATAGGTATTCCTGTAGATGCTAAAGGAAAGGATAGAAAAGAATTAATGGATGAAATTCAAGAACTCTATCCTCCTTTTAAAGTAGTTATCTGTGCTAACGCAGAAATGTTTAAAACTATTACTAAGATTCCACATAAGGGTAAAGATGGTATTGCTTGTGATAGTCCACTAGGTAAGACATTTATAGTACCTAATTGGAGAGCTATTATCTATGATAGTAACCAAGAGACAAGGTTAAAGTTCATTATGGAAAGAGTAGATGAATTCCTCAATACAGGTATGTCTTCTATTCTTGGTTCTAACGTATTACAGAATATTAAATACTATCTAGAAGGTGATGATTATAGTAGTGGTTTTAAAGAACTATATAATCATGATGCCTTAACCATAGATATAGAAACCACTAGTCTACACCACTATAATGGTGTAATACTCTCTATAGCATTCTCATGGAATATACATGATGGTATTGCTATGCAAGTATCTAATAACCCAAAGATAAAAGAACTCCTTAAAGAATTCTTTTTAAACTATAAAGGCAAGAAGATATTTCATAATGCTTCCTTCGATACCATGTTTTTAATCTACCATTGCTTTATGAAAGACTTGGAAGATTGGAATGGTATGTTGGAAGGATTACATTGTATATTCAATAACTTAGAGGATACTAAGATTATTGCTTATTTGGCTCTGAATACATGTACTCCTACTTCATTATCACTTAAAGACTTATCTCATGAGTATACAGGTGATTATGCACAATCTGATATTGATGACTGTAGTAAGATCCCTATGGAGAGATTATTACCATATAATGTAACAGATACATGTGCTACATGGTATGTATACGATAAATATAAGCCTAGAATGATCCAAGACCAACAAGAAGAGATTTATACTACCTTACTATTACCTTCATTAAAGACACTAGTAGAAACTCAACTGGTAGGCTTTAGATTAAATCCAAAGAAGGTAGAAGATCTTGCTGCTAACTTGTATGCAGATCAATATATGCTACAAGATAAACTTAAGAAGAATAAGTTAATATCAACATTCGAGGAACGATTAAAGAAAGAGCTTGTTTTTGAATACAATAATGAGCATAAGAAAAAGAAAAAGACTGTTGAAGACTTTAATTATTGGTGCTTCAACTTCAATTCAGATTTACAGGTGAGGAAGTTTCTCTATAATTATTTACAGCTTCCTGTTATAGATTTAACTAAATCTAAACAGCCTTCTACCTCAACTGAAACTCTTGAGAAGTTGCTGCACCATACTCAAGATAATGATGTTAAAGAAGCATTAAATGCTTTCTTTGAATTAAGTAAGGTAACTAAGATTATTACATCATTCTTAGATAACTTTACTAATGCTCCTAAAATAAATAACTTAAAGGGATTATATGGTAACTTTAATTTATGTGGTACTAAGTCAGGTAGATTAAGTTCTAGTAATCCTAACTTACAGCAACTTCCTTCTACTGGCTCTCCTTATGCTAAACCAGTAAAAAAGATATTTACTGCACCTAAAGGTTATGTATTCTGTGGAGCAGACCAACGTAGTTTGGAAGATCATATATCTGCTTTAATCACTAAAGACCCTCAGAAGTTATTGGTTTATACAGATAACTATGATGGTCATTGTTTAAGAAGTTTCAGCTATTACAAGGAACAGATGCCTGATATTGCTGAAAAGATGAGCTATGCTGATAGAGAATGTAAGTATTTTAAAGTAACTCTTGATGATGGTACTGTAGAATATTTATGTGAAGAAGACCCAAGGTTTAAAGAATTATGCTCAAAATAGTTTTATTAGCAATTATAATGATTGCTTTATACCATACTTGCTTCGCAAGTAATGTGAGATTTGATATTACTACTCATAATATAGAGTGTGATATTAAAGGAACTAAAATGTATTGCTCAATCAGGAGAATAGTAAATGAGTAAAAAGAGTTTTCAACAACTAGTAGCAGAATTAATGGAAGCATTAAGTGAAGAAATTGAATCAGAGAAAATCAAAGAAGAAGAAGACTTTAAGGAAGTATTACCATGGTATGTTGCTCTGTGGAATGAGTTACATACTGAAGAACAGTTAGCTAATATCAAGGAATGTTCTTATGATAATAATCTGTTTGAATGTATCTCTTATGGTATTTATGGTGTTAAGAATAATGTTAAAACAGCTTTCTTTGATAAGAACTTTGAGAAGATTTACTTCTTTGATAATGGATTATTAAGCTATAATGGTAAGGAACTTGTATGTGAATCTATGGATAAGAATGCTGTAGAATTTGCTAAACAGCAGTACTCTAAAGTTCATTACGTTGATTAACCTTAATTCTTAATTATCATACCCTCTTCGGAGGGTATTTTATTCTGAGGTAACTATGCAAATAGAAGAAGTTTCAAACCAAGAGTATAAAGTTCATGTAATTAATTCTATTAAGAAGAAACATCCTGATTTAAGACAAGCTAGTAAAGCAGTAACATTTGCCTTAACCTATGCTGGGACTTGGAGAACTCTAGTAAATAACCTTGGTATTCCTGAGGAACAGGCTAAAGCAATAGAACAGAGATATCATGAATTATATTCTGTATCTGATGAATGGGTAGATAATAAACTCAATATAGCAGCTATTGAAGGTTATATTGTTTGTGCTTTTGGTTTAAGACTTCGTACTCCATTGCTAAAGTCTTGTGTATTAGCAGGTAAGAATGCTGTACATGCAGCAGAGAAGGAAAGAAGAACTGCAGGTAATGCATTAGGACAATCATGGTGTTTACTCAACTCTAGAAGTGCTAATGAGGTTATGGAGAAGGTATGGAATAGCCCATATAAGACAGATATACTTCCTGTAGCTCAGATTCATGATGCTCTATATTTCTTTATAAAGGATGATTTAGATGTATTAACATGGTTTAATAAAGTTCTTATAGAAGCTATGGAATGGCAAGACCATCCAGCTATATACCATCCTGAAGTTAAGCTAGGTGGAGACTTAGAATTATTTATACCTGATTGGAGTCATGGTATAGAGATTCCTAATAATTCCACTAAAGAAGAAATAATTAAGGTATTACAAGATGAAAATAACAAATAACTTAAATCTGCATCCAATTATAGCTGTATGGCTAGCTGAGAATGGGTACTCAGGTTCTAATGATGCAACTCATATTAGTACTACTGGCTTATTGCGTAGTACAAGACAACAGGTTCTTTTAAGAAAATGTATTAGAGAAGATTGTGAAGTAGCTGTAGATATATCTACTTTAATGAAGTCTAAGATGGGTACTGCTATTCATAAGTGTATAGAAGAAGCATGGAAGGACCCAGAATCGCTCAGGAAGGCCTGTGAAACTCTTGGGTGGAGTGACAGTAGGATAAACAGAATACATGTCAATCCTGAAGAGCCTATTGAGGGAGAAACTAATGTTTACTTTGAACAAAGAGCTCATAGAGACTTTAATGGTTGGAGAATTAATGGAGAGTTTGACTGTGTATTAAATGGTACAGTCATAGACTTTAAATCAACTACAACCTATACTTATATGAATAAAATAAAAGAGCAGGATTATATTAAGCAGCTATCTATTTATAGATGGCTTAATCCAGAATTGATTACTGATGATGTAGGTATTATTCAGTTTATATTTACTGATTGGAATCAGAAATATGCTCTAGGTAATCCTGATTATCCTCAACATCCGTTTGTAATGATTAAATTACCTTTAATGTCTTTGGAAGAAACTGAAGAATTTATAGCAACTACGTTGCGTGGAATAGATTACTATACAGAACATGAAGATGAGCTGCCTATGTGTGATGATCATGCATTAATGATTAATACAGAATGGCAGTACTTTGCCTCTGGTGATACTTCTAAGAGAAGTTCTAAGAATTTTAAATCCTATGATGAAGCTGTTAAGTATATGGCATCTAAAGGAAATACAGGAATTATTAAAAGAAAAGCACAAGAGCCCAAAGGGTGTGCATATTGTGCTTGTAGAGATGTATGCACACAATATACTAAGTTTAAACAAATGGGATTAATTAAATGAGTATAGAAAGTGATATTGAAAGTAGTGGTTATCATCCTTTACAGGAAGATATACTAAATTTAGTTAGAGGAGCTACACTTAACAACAATGGAGATACATTCTTTAGAGTTGTTATTGCATCTAACTTAGCACAAATAGCAGGTGCTATGAGAGCTAAAATTAAAGATGCATTAGGTGAAGAAACTCTTCTTAATTTATATGTGTGTGGCACAATGCCATCAGGTAGTGGTAAATCTCAAGCACAGAATAAAATTCTTGATGATATTACTCAAGGATTTAAGACTGTATTGCAGCAACAGATATTACCTAGAGCACATGATAAACAGTTAGAATTACTTGCTAGAGTCCAAGTAACTGCAGAGCAAGGAGCATACTCCCCTTTACTTGTTAAAGCAGCTAGACAACCTATGGAAGATGAATATAGGTCTTATGGTTCATTTCTATGGAGAATGTCTGGTGGTACTGAAGCTGCTATAAGACAAGAAAGAAAGAAGATACAGTTACAAGGTTGTGGTGCTTTAAATGTATTTGTAGATGAGATAGGTTATAACCTTATCTCAAACCAAGCTCTTAATGTTCTTGGTTTATGTCTATATGATAATGGTAAGATTGAAGCATCTATAACCAAAGTAACTAAAGAGAATAGTAGATATCCTGAAAGGGATATTCCTATTCCTGTTAACTTCTTATGGATGGGAGACCCCACTAAGTTATTTGACTCTAGTGAGACTGAGAAAGCTTTTATGGAATTCTTGGCTTCAGGTTATGCTAGAAGAACTCTATTTGGTATAGGAGGTGCTAAGACATCTACTAAAGATGCTAAGCCAGAAGATTTACTTAATATGAGAAAGACTGCATATGCTCCACAGTTAAGAGATAATATTACTAGAGTAATAACTCAATTAGCAAATTATAATCTTTTAGATACTGAAATAGCTTTAGAAGAACCTGAATTACTTTATTTATATGAGTATGAAATATGGTGTAAACAGAGAGTAGATGATATCTCTCCTATATCAGATAATATTTATAGAATAGAGTTAGGTGAGAGAATGTATAAAGTTCTTAAGTTGGCAGGTATATATGCTTTTATTGATTCTTCCCCTAAAGTAACTAAAGAGCATTTACTTTATGCTATGAAGTTAGCTGAAGATAGCGGTAAAGCATTACATACAATGTTACATCCTGAAGAACCATATATTAAACTTGCTAAGTATTTATCTACTGTAACTGAACCAAAGAGTAGAGCAGATATTAGTGAAGCGTTACCTTTCTTTAAGAATGCTAGATATCAGAATGAGCTCTTAGATAGAGCTAATGAATGGGCGTATAACCATGATATATCTATTAAGTCTATATCTAGAGGTAAGTTGGAATTCTTCCAAGGTGAACATATGAATATGACTAACCTTGATATATTGAAACTAAGCATTTCTCAAGATAGAGCTTATCATTATAAAAATAGAGAAGTAGCCTTTAAAGATCTTAAAGCATTAGGTCAGATAGATGATTGGCATTGGTGTGTGCATCATTTAACTTATGACCCTAAAGATCCTTCTAAAGGTAACTGGAGAAAAGATGAATGTGTAATAGGTTCATTTAATCTCTTGGTTCTAGATTTAGATGATGGAGATTCTATTGAATTTATCAAAGAAGTGTTCCAAGAATATAAGTATGTGTTGTATACTACTAAAAGACACACAGAGGAACATCCTAGATGCAGGGTAATATTACCTCTTAAGTATGAACTAACTCTAGATAAATCTGATTATAGTAGGTTTATGGAGAATGTATATGAATCTCTTCCATTTAAAGGAATTGATACAGGTACTAAGGATAGAGCTAGAAAGTGGTGTACTAATAAGGGTACTGTAATTGAACATGAAGATGGTAAACTATTTGATCCTAGACCATATATGCCTAATACTGCTGAAAATGATCTGAGACAAGATGAACTCAAGAAGTATGGTAATATGGATAAAGTACAGAGATGGTTTATCACCAATATGGGTGAAGGAAATCGTAATAATATGCTTATAAGGTATGGTTATATGATGAGAGACCATGGATTATTAGGCATGGAATTAGAAGAAGCAATTCTTACTTTAAACCAGAAACTAGAAAATCCTCTTAGTATAGATGAGATTAGAAATACTATTTTAAAATCTTTAAAAATTTAGATGTTACATAGGGTAGCATCTTACTTATAGGAGATACCATGTTAGGTAAATTAATATTATTGGTGGGTAAAGCCGCTGCAGGGAAGTCTCATTCCTTAAAATGGCTGAAAGACCCTGAAAAGGTTGCTTATATGAATTGTGAGTCTGCTAAGTATTTACCCTTTAGAAGTAAATTTAAAGAGCAGATTATTACAGACCCTAAATCACAATTAGTAGGTAAGGGTAATCTACTAGATATGATAGCAGCACATCCTGAGAAATTTCATACAGTAGTTATTGATACATTAACTGCTCTTATGGATTTATTTGAAACCAAGTATGTAAAGACTGCTACTAATACTCAACAGGCATGGGGTGATTACTCTGACTTTTTTATTAATTTAATGAATCAGAAAGTACCTGAATTAATTAAAGTAGGTATTAATGTAATTATCCTTGCACATACAGCAGATAGAGTTAATGAAGAGAATTTTACATTAGATACCATAGTACCTGTTAAAGGAGCTATAGGTAAGAGAGGTGTAGAAGCTTTCTTTAATGATATTGTAGCTTGTAAAAAGCTTACTATATCTTCTCTTGAAGGAGAATTAAAAGATAGGGCTAGTTCTCCTATGTTAAATATTACAGATAATGAAAGAGATTTGGGTTATAAGCATGTAATCCAAACCAGATTAACTAAAGATACAGTCAATGAAAGAATCAGATCTCCTGAAGATTTATGGGCAAGAAATGAAACTTTTATTGATGGTAATATCCAGACTGTACTGGATAGAATGGATGAATTCTACAATAACTAACGTTAGGAATATAAAATGGAAAACTTAAAATCATTATTTCAAATTGAAAACAGTTCAGCAGCTAATCAGATTGAAACAGATAGAGCTAACAATACATCATATGGTGTATTGCCTAGTGATATCTATGATGCTGTAGTTAAGTATGCTTATATGGATAAGTCTCAGGGAGGTACTCCTTGTGTAAAAGTAGTCCTTGAGGTAAATGGTAAGATTATTGAAGAAACACATTACATCGCTTACAAGGATACAGGTAAACCATATAAGACAGTTAATGGTAAGACTACTACAATTCCTGGTATGCAGGTATTTAATTCCTTGGGTTATGTTACTAAGGGAATTATGGGTACTGAACTTAAGATGGAAGAGAAGGTTATTAAAAAATATAACTGGCAAACTAAGTCTGAAGTTCCTACTAAGGTATCCTGCTTCTCTGAGTTAATTAATGCTAAACTCAAAGTAGGTATTAAAGAATTACTTAAGCATAAGGTACAGAAAATGCCTGATGGTTCTTATGTACCTACTACAGAGATTAAATCAGTTAATGTTGTAGATAAGTATTACAGTGTTGATGGTAAGACTGCTCAGGAAATTGCAAGTAATGCCCCTGCTGAGTATGGTCCTAATTGGGTAAATGCATACAAGGGTAAGAAGTTTGAAGAAAAGCTTAAAGTAGACCCTATTGATGTATCTGCTCAAGAAACTCCATTTGATACAGAACCTGCAGCACCAAATACCCTGTTTGGTGATTAAACTTAAACTTCCTACCAAGGTAACACTTGGTAGGAAACCTTATGCTATACAATTAAATCCATACCGTAATTGGTGTTCATATATAAATAATAAATTAAA
>Ga0326512_10003601_pt1 | contig 11328 bp, 2 predicted proteins | sample 1_2617_0518_D_FD_203652 | JGI IMG/M metagenome (GOLD analysis project Ga0326512, IMG submission 203652) | Bovine rumen microbial communities from UC Davis, California, United States - 1_2617_0518 | ecosystem: Host-associated > Mammals > Digestive system > Stomach > Rumen | place: USA: California...
CGTTATTGCCGAAGGCATACAGTCGCTTGCCCTGCCGATGATAACTATAGATATGCCGTTGGGGAATCATCAGTCCTCCGATGGAATCCATGTACAGCCGACGATCCGGCGTGAGCGAGTCAAGACAAGATTCAGCGAATACCGTTTCAAACCCGTCGGGCGTCATCCTGCAAAGCCTGCGGTTCTGCTCCTGCTCGTCTTCCAGGAGTACCATTCCGTTTGGCAAGTCACCGCTATTCAGATTGTTCAACAGCCATCTTCCCTCAGAAGCTATCGGTTTCATCGAGATTTTGTCACCATCGACAAGCCATTGCCGCCGGAATCCCAAGGCGCGTACCTGTCCGTTTACTTCCGCAAATCCGACAATGTTCTCGCGCCTTCCCTTCAGGAAAGGCTGGAAAGTCTTGCCGTCGTACCGCACAAAGCCAGACAGCGTGCCGATATAGATATAGCCGCGAGAGTCCTGCCATAATTTCTCAGCCTGCATCTGTGGCAGACCGTCCTGGGTGGTGTATCGCCTGAAAGCCAGTTCACTTGTCATCTGGGCGTTGATGGAAAGCCCTGCAAGACATAGACAGAAGGAGAAAATGATACGTTTCATACGGCAAAGGTATGAAAAAAAATGGAAAGACCGTCAACAAAGGCTTATTTTCATCCGAAAAGCACTTTGCGTGCATTGCTTCGTACAAAAAACGGGGTGCTTCGTCAAAATCGACTCTACAGAAAGGGGTCATTTGTTGTTTTTTGGTTATATTTGCAATACCATTTTCTATAACTGAAATCATTACGCTATATGAAAAGACTACTACCCCTTATCCTATGGCTGACCGTCCAAATGGCGACAGCCCAGACGGTAACCATCCAGAATGTCCGTCCCGGTGAACTGGGCAAACTCATCCTGAAACAAGTGGATAACCTGCGCGACGTGGAAAGCCTGACCATCCAGAGCGGCACACTGAACGACGCTGACTTCACAATCCTCTATTCCAGTCTGCGCAAGGTGCGCCATCTCGACCTCTACGGCATTACGAACACCTATTTCCCTTATCTATACAACAACGATTATTTCAAGTGCGACTCGCTACGTACCGTACGTCTGCCCAAGGACCTCGACCGTCTGGGCAGCAGCTATATCGTGGACAACAGCAACCGACCGTTTGAGTACTGTGCCTATCTGGAGTCGATAGAGATTCCTGCAGGAGTCAGGCAACTGCCCATATGCAGTTTCAACAAGTGTAAGAGGCTTCGTGAGGTTATCCTGAACGAAGGGTTGGAATTCATTGGCAAATATGCTTTCAACAGCGACAGTCTGCGCACCGTCACCCTGCCCAGTACGCTCGTTCAGGCCGATGCCGCTTTTGGAGGTTGCGAAAATCTCTATGAGGTTATCAGTCTAGCTACCACACCGCCCATATTCAAGGAGCGCGACCTGTTCGGCTATGAGCTTACTGAAAGCAGCGACCGTATTGACCGTTTTATGAAGGGCCGCATGCTGACCAGTCCCAAGGGCAGCAACTACGAGCTGACACAGGGCTGGAACCGTTTCCAGAAGTTTGCGTGGACCGACAGCTGGCCGAAAGACATCCGTGTCAATACGGAGTGGAACCTGCTCAGCGAACTGCCTCAGAACAAGCCCAACGTGACGCTCGCCGTAGGGATGGACAATGCCAGCCGGTTCTGGTATGCCGGCCGCATGAGTGTCAACAGCGGTAGCAACACCCTCTCGCTCGGCACCTTCAACATCGAGCAGGACGCTATCGAGAATGGTATCAATGAATACTATGACAGGGAAAACAGATGGAACGTAAAACCCAACAACACCCGCGACATTTGCTGGCCTACGCTGCTCACCCAGTCGCCCATGCGTGCCGACACCGTCAGAGCCACCCTGCGCTGGCACGGCTGGTCGGTAGATTGGGGTCATTCAGCCCCAAAGTGGTCGTTCTCGTCGCTGCCCTTCGACTGCAAAGTGGGCGACCTGCGCATCACCCGTGGCGGCAAAAACCTGCAATATAGCATCATGAAATATTCCGGACTGATGCGCTCACAGGCACAGTTCAATGAAGTCTGGATCAAACAGACCAAGGACAGCGTGATTCATGCCGGCGAGGGTTTCATCATCGCCGTGGGCTGGGACACCTTGGCCGATCCTTATGCCGACCTGACTTTTACAGCCATCAACAACGAGCATAAGAACCGCCTCTTCACCACCGACGATGTCTCGATGACGTTGAAGCAATATACCGCTGCTGCCGCCTGCGACCGTTCGTGGAACTTCATCGGCAACCCCTATCCCTGCTTCTACAGTACGAAATACCTCGACCCTGCCGCCCCCTTTGTGGTCTATGACCGCGACAAGCGACGTTACCAAGTATATAGCCCCATCGACGACGACTACGTGCTGCGTCCCTTCGAGGGTTTCTTCATCCAGAAGCCGCTGGGCTACGACGAGATTGACTTCCCCCGCTACGGCCGTTTCCAGACCATCGCTGAGTATGAGGCATGGAAGAACAGTCTGCAATATGCTTCACGCCGTGCTCAAAGACAGAACCGCGAGGTACACAACATCCAGCTCTCGGGCATAGACCAGTGCCGTCTGGTCGCCTGTCCCGAAGCTTCCGCTGATTACGAGGCAGGCATAGATGCCACGAAATTCCCACAGTTTGACGGCGACTACACCTTATTATATATAATAGGACAGGACGACACCCGCTATGCCATCAGCGAACAGCCCTTCGGCGAGGGCGACACGCTGCGCCTGGGACTCATCATTGCCGAAGACGGCGACTACACCCTTGCCGCTGACTCCACGCTCACCCTCATCGACCGCGAGACAGGCACTTCGACCATTCTCTCGCAACCATATACCTTCCAGGCGAAGCAGGGTGAATACAATGCCCGCTTCGCCATCACCAAGACGGCACGGAGAGGCTATGTGACCAGTCAGCAGATGATAACCGTCAACGACGTGGAATACTATATCTCCACTGATGACACTAAGATGCATCGAGGCAGGGCCTTTGTGTCAAAGATCAATAGCACTAACGAGACGGTAGAGATTCCCGCTTTTATCACCTACGATGGTGAGCAGTATGAGGTCTATGGTTACTATAGCAATGACAATCCTCCCGCTACGCTGAAGCATCTTATACTGCCAAGCACCATTACCAGTAGCATCCCATTCAGCGACCAATATGCCGTCACGCTCTATGCACTGACACCACCGGATATGAGTACGGCCTCTTTCTATGACGACAACCAGTACACACTCTATGTGCCAAAGGCCGTTGTCAACGACTACAAGACCACCTATCCCTATCTGCAAATCGCCAACATCCTGCCTGCCGAGACCCATGCCGACCTGCTCTGCGTGCAAGGCAGCAATGTCACCATCGACGACAACAGTAAGCCCTCCAACAAACCCTCGCTTGACATCCGCCGTTTCTCTGGGGTCAGCGTGGAGGGTAGCAGCACTATGAGTCTCAGTAGTTTCAACATGGAGTGTGTCATCGGGATGAACGCCCCGTATGGCAATGTCTCCATCGGAAAGATCCTGGACAACAGTGATAACGCCACAGGCACACTGATAACCTCATCGCCAATGACTGCCGATAAGGTGAATGTGACGTTCTGCAATTACTCAGATTATCCCCATTTCTATTACCTGCCCTTTAATGTCCGCGTGGCAGACATCATCGACACGCGCAACAACGGTCAACTGCACATCTACCGCTACAACTCAGCCCAGCGTGCCAGTGGACAGTATGGCAGCAACTGGCAGCAGATAGGATCTGACGAGACTATTAAGGCCGGCGAGGGATTCTTCATGGACACTTACACTCCCGGGCGCGGTACCTATTGTCATTTTACCTTTCCTGCCATTGACGATGCCAAGAAGAACGACATTTTCGCCACCTCGCAAACCATCAACCTGACCGACTATCCTGCCAGCAAGGCTGAAGACCGGGGATGGAACCTCGTGGGCAACCCCTATCCTGCCTACTACGACATGTCGAAGAGCACGCTCCAACAGCCCTACCAGCTCTACGGACAGATGGAGGGCAGCGCCGACAGTTACGACCGCTACTATGCCTACAGCCGCGATGACGACGATATCTTGGTGCGACCCTTCGAGGGCTTCTTTGTGCAGTACTCCGATTCGGAGAAGAGTTTCTCGATGCCAGGCAGCGGACGCTATCACGGCTATCCGGAGTTTATCTATGAAAAGACGTACAGGGCGAACGCACTGAGGAGGGCTGCGGAGGAAAGCCGATGGCTCTATGACATCGAACTGAAAGGTACGGGCATCCACGATAGAACTCGCATCGTGCTGAACCAGCAGGCCAAAGCCGACTTCGAGCCAGCATGCGACGCCGTGAAACTCGACAACAGCGGCACTATGCTCTATACCATCGAGAACGATGTGCGACTGGCCATAAACGAGCGACCCGCCCCACAGGACGGCATGTTGCTGATAGCAGAGATAGATGCCGATGGCACCTACACCCTTTCCCTCAGCAAGCATAATGCCGGTGGCATCATTCTGACGGATCTGGAGACCGGCACACAAGTAAGTCTCGACACCGACAGCTACACCTTCACCACCAAGGCTGGCCAGCGCCGCTTCAGCATCGGCTTCGGCAATGGAACGACCTATATCAATACGGTTGAACCTTCAGTAGTTGACACTCCGACCTTCGACCTGCAAGGCCGCAAAGTGGAAGGAACGCTAAAGGCTGGCGTGTATGTGCGAAACGGACGAAAAGTGATCATCAAGTAAACGAAAGGAGGAACAGATTATGAAGAATATAGCAAGATATATCACCGTGACACTTCTGGTGCTGACAGGCATCACCACTGCTACAGCACAGGACATCTTTCTGCCCGACGATCCTGGGCACCCCACACAAAACCACAAACTGAAGATTGTATCAACAGAGGCACACAACATTATCATTGAGGTCTATAACCACAATAATAATGGAACCTGGTTCACCACTTGGTCTGCCTATGACAACTGGACACAGAGCGATGCCAATATCTCCATGACACTGGCTGAAGGCGACAGCATCAAGATATGGAACAGCACCTACTCGTGGAGCGGTTGGGAATATACCTACATGGAGATGGACGGTAAGAAAATCCATGAGAACCAGCACTTGGCATCGTATGGAGACAACGAGATGCCTACCTTTGTCATGCCCAACCATGATGCCACTATCTACGTCTATGCCACGTTCGACCCCTCAACCCCTGGTGTGGAGCAGGCCGACAATCCCTATTGCGGCATGTGGAACGCTGAGACGGGCGAGTTGTTCGTCAACAACTTTGTACCATATATTCCTGATTATCATACGGGCTACTACGGTATGGGCAAAGACGGTTATCTCCTCGTTGGTGCCATCAATCGAGCAGTCTATGATTATAATATCTCAAAGGCCGATGTCAGAATACTGACCGTCAGCGGCGAGATGGGGCATGGTAATGACAATATAGCTTTAGAGAACGTGCACACCCTCGACCTGCGTCACACCTACGGCTACAAGAGTTATTATGGTCTCTGGTATGACAATAAGACCTGGTATGATAATATCTTTGACCAATACGTCTTCTCATCGGCTCTTAGGCGGTTGATTCTTCCCTCTAATATTCAGGGCCTCAGTGATGGAGCCTTTGAGGGGTGGAACGGCGAATGGAAACTGGAGGAACTCACCTGCTACGCCGTCACACCGCCTATGGTGAACGACAATACCCTCACCCCGCTTCCGTCCACTTGTGTGCTTTGCGTACCGGAGCAGTCGGTGGCTGCCTATAAGGCCGACAAGAATTGGAGCCGGTTCGCTACCATCAAGGGCATTCAGGAGGCTGAGGACGTGACGGTTGACCTGCCCGACAACTTCACCGACGGACGCTATCGCGGCATGTCGCTCGAACTGCTGAACGCAGAGAACGGCGAGAGCCGCAAGTATATCATCGACGAGCGTGGACAGTATGTCTATCGCGGACTGGTTTCGGGTGCGCGTTACACCGCCCTGCTACGCTCACCGAAGAACGGCATCATTGCCCAGACCGACACGATGCTGCTCGACAACAACCCACTCGAGATGACCTTCCCTCATGTAGTGGGAATGGACGAGGTGCAGATTTCCGTCAAGGCAGGGGACCAGGACGTGACGAACGATATTGCCATCAGTTGGACTGACCGGAAGGGTAACCGTATCGGGGAGGGCTCGAAACTGGAGCAGCAGATAGCCGGTTCACGCATCTATTATACATTAAAGTTGCCTGTCCAGTTGGCTACACGCTATCAGCAGCCGCCTGCTACGGAGCACGTCGTGGGAACTGGCGGCAACAGCATTCTGGCGAACCTGCTGCCGCTGGATTCGGTGACGGTCAGCGGCGTAGTGAGAAATGCTGAAGGCGAGCGTCTGGGCGGTGCGACGGTTGTCGTTGCCCAGACGGTGAACGGGGTTATCAGCAAGTCGTTTGTCACGACAGCCGATGCTGCCGGCCGTTATGAGTTGAAGGCACTGGCTGGTCTCGTGAAGCGCAGCATATCGGCAGCGGGGTATATCACCGCCCGTCAGGAACTGACGCTCAGCGGCGAGATGCCTGTCGATACCGTCAGTCTTGCACCGCTCTCGGGTGCGGTCATTACCTATGGCTTTACCTATGCGGAGAGCGTGGTGAAGGGAGAAGTGGCTGCCACGGCGGTTCAATACAGCGGTTATCAGAATGTCGGCATCACGGCTTACAACGAGACCACCCAACAGGAACTGACCGACATCTCTGTGCAATATCCGCAGGTGGTCATCAGCAGCGGAGCCAACAAGGGTGACCGTATCCGCCTGACCGCCACCAGCCTGGCGGCTGGCTTTAAGCCCGTAGCGGTGACGGCTGTCATCGGTGACGACGAGACAGCGGCTGTCACGATACCTATCGTGCAGTATGGTGGCATTGAGGCTTCCTTTGAGCAGACGGACAACAGTCAGGTGACAGCCTCGCTCTATGACAGTCATGGCAGACTCTATCAGACCTACGGCTATGATGAGGCTACCATCCGGCTGACGGAGATACCGGACGGCGTCTACACCCTTGTCACCATGGGTGGCAGCACCCTGTTCAGCCGAATGCTGTCGCTGGGCGACTATGCCGCAGTAGGACTGCAGGAGGGCAGGGACTATCTGAGCAATGAGGTGACGGTCACGACGGGTGAGATCGTCGTGGTGGCCAACAACACAGTCCCTGTGATTGACGAGAGTGCTTTCTATTACACCGACCAGGACGTTACCACCTTCGGCATCAATAAGTCGACGGTCAGTGCCGGCTCTAACGTGACGCTGAGGACCAAGATAGGCTTTAAGGTGGGCTATAGCGAGAAGGTAAGAAATATCAGTCTGATTGTTGACCTGCCCGACAATGGACAGATGGTGGAAGGCTCCGCCATGACGGGTACGAAAATGGTGCACTCCACGGTCAGCGAGGGCCGTGTGACTATCCCCATTAGCACGGGCGACCTGGACAAGAATACGCGCTTTGTAGTCATGACCACAGCGGCAGGCGACTTCCGCCCAACTGCCTATCTGCAGTTTGACATGGACGGGCGCACGGTCCTGCAGCCCATCGGGACGGCAGACTGCCATGTGAAGGGCATTACCATCAATGTGCCTGAGACCATCTGTGAGTATAGTGTTCCCGTACAGGGTACGGCTCCTGCACGCTCGTTCATTACCGTCTATGCCGGCGACGTGGAGATCGGTAATACCACGACGCGTGAAGACGGTACGTGGCTGGTGCGTTGCGAGACGCCTCCATATCCTAACCTCTCCAACATCCCCATCCGCAGCAAGATTACTACGAAGCAGGGACTGGAAATCTATTCTGAGACGGCTCATGTGGAGTATGACCAGGACTACATCCGTGTGGACCATGTCTACTTGTATCATGCTGGCCAGATGGTTGACTTCGACTTCAACAATCCCCAGACCCTGGAGGACCAGTATCTGGTGACAGACCTCTTTTCCAACGGGTTTACCTTCGCCGTCGAGTTCAACACCACCGATGCTGAAAAGGTGCGCAACGTGGAACTCTATGCCAAGGGGCTGGACGGGCAATGGATCGTAATGTCTCCTGAGTACCATCAGCCGTCGGGCAGATGGATGGTTTCTAACAATAAGGAACTGAACAGGGGCAATCCGCCCGTGAATGTCTATGTGGAGTATGACGCCAACACGGAGCGAAAGGTGGATGGCAATGTCATGAAACTGACAGCCAATGCCTTTGACGTCATCAGACGGGGCATCAAGGAAGGAGATGAGGACATCGAGGCGAAAATGAATGCAATCGTCAACGAGCATGACCAGGCGCGGCAGATGGAACTCATCAACGAATACTTTGCGGAGTGTGGCATTGATGCCGACACCCCCATAGAGGGCAGCGGCAAGTCGCTGACGGAGTGGATAGCCGATGCGGATGCCTACCTGAACAGCAGCAACAACTGGGATGCGAAGGCACTGGATGCCTTAGACATTTACAACGCCGACTTGGGCGATAACCTGAAGATTACTCATGCCACAGGTCTCTCTGCCCAGCAACTGCTCAGTGAGGGCTACGAGGAAATGAAGATGACCACGGGGGGCTGTCTTTACCAGAAGGTAACCAGTGACAGAATCGTCATCGTCGATCTGGAGAACGACATGAAGATGGAGTTCCTCATCAATGAAAGCGCGATGCAGGCAGCCTTGGCTGCCCTGAGGCGCGGACCGACTCCTGAAGCCAGAAGGAAATTTATGGACTATGTGGGTGACATCAACACGGCAGTGGAAGTGTTGCAGTCAGTCATCGACGGGGTCGGCGTGGCTTGCGGTGAAGTCATCAAACTGTTTGTCAATCCGCAAATCGCCAAGTGTACCGACGAGATACGGTCAGGGCGTGAACTGCTGATTGCCTACAGCAGGGCAGGTACGCAGGTGCCTCAGGAACTGTCCAGGCATATCAACGACCTCCGGGAGAGCAGGCAGTTCTTTGAGAAAGTCAAGACCTTCTTTAACAACCTGGCAGGCAACGGTCCCGACATTGGCGATGTCATCAGCACTTTCGCCGATGCGAAGTTAGGCAGTGCGTCGGGTATCGTGAAAGGGGCTGTGGAGCAGGCCAAGAAGATCAACTTCGGCAAGTTCTTTGCCTGGAGTGCGATTATCGCCGACGGCGTAGATGCCATCACTAAGGCGCAGCAGATTCTTAAGGTATGGGACGAGTGTCCGAACCCCTGTAAGGACGACAAGGCTAATGCCGCACGGATAGAGAACGACATCGCAGGCTTTTTCTTCGGCACACTGACGTTCTATGTGGCTACGCTCGGTGCTGATGCCTATGCCATAGGCTCCATCTCCAGCGGAACGTCAACTGCGGCTGTCGGCGGTCCCGTCTCACTGGCAGTGACCATATCCGGAATTGTAGCTACCTGTGTGAAGGTATGGCTTACCAACGAATACAACAAACAACTCGAACAGAAACTGGGCTGGTGGAGAAAGGAAATCAGTCTGCTGGAGTGTGACCGCTCGAAGGTGAAAGAAAGGAACATGAAAATCCGTGCAGACTACCTGAAGGACCGCTCGAAATTCATCAAGGACCTCAATGCTGCCATAGACCCGTCGGGATTCGTCTATGAGGGCGTGACGGACAACCGCGTGGAGAATGCCACTGCCACCATCTATTACAAGTGGGAGGGAGAAGACGAGTATGGCGACTATCACAACGAGACCGTGAAGTGGGATGCTGCTGAGTTTGGTCAGCAGAACCCGCTGTTCACTGATAAGGAGGGTAAGTACCAGTGGGACGTACCCAAGGGACTGTGGCAGGTGAAAGTAGAGAAGGACGGCTATGAAACGGCTTACTCGGACTGGCTGCCAGTTCCTCCTCCACAACTTGACATCAACATCGGCATCGTGCAGAAGTCTCTGCCCGACGTGAAGATGGTACGAGCCTACGAGGACGGCATTGAGGTGGAGTTTAACAAGTATATGCGCCCGAAGACGCTCGATTCATCGAATATCTGGCTGACACAGGGCTCCCAGAAGATGGGGTGCACCATTGAGCCGCTTAACGAGGGTAAGCCGTGGGACAGCGATTCCGTCTACGTGTCTCGCCTGCTGCTCCGTCCGTCGGCACCGTTGAATGTCGGCACGACAATTGGACTCTTCGTGCGTCGTCAGGTGGAAAGTTATGCCGGGCTGCAGATGCAGAACGACTACGAACAGCAGTTCACCGTGATGCGTGAGATACGTGAACTGACGGTGGCTCCGCAGATAGACGTCCGTCAGGACGGTCAGCGTACGTTTACGATTACGGCAAGTCCTGCCCAGGCTGCTGCTGGTAAGACGGTGAGCGTGGATGTCAGTACCAGCGGATTCTTCAGCATGGCTGAGACGGCTGTCTTCGACGAGCAGGGACAGGCACAGTTGACGGTGGTCGGACAGATGCCAGGAGAATCCGTCGTCAACTTGACGATGGCGGAGACCAGTGCCTCGGCACAGACCGTTATCCGCGTACTGGGAAGCGGTGATGCCAGTGTGGCTGCTCCTACGGCCTCGCGCATCAGCGGCACCAGTGTCAATGCCGGTGAGACGGTTACGCTGAGTTGTTCAACTGAGGGAGCCGTGGTCTATTACACTCTTGATGGCACATGTCCTTGCGACGAGAACGGCACGCGCCAACTTTATACAGGACCAATCTCGGTCAATAAGGAAATGGAAATCAGGGCCTATGCCGTACGTGGCGATGACGTGAGTGAGGTGGTCAGTTTCCATTATTACATAGTTACTGCCATCCATACCTCCGAGTCGTCAGCCAATAGGGTTCCTGTAGCCTATTACACGGTGGACGGCCAGCGCCTGAGCCGTCCACGGAAAGGACTTCATGTGGTGCGCTATTCAGATGGAACAACTAAGAAGATAATGGTCAAATAGTAAATATTATTTTTAGAGGAAAAAATTTGTCAGTATAGAAATATGTTATTACCTTTGCGCCCATCATGGAGCAACTACTGCACTATTGTTGGAAACATAAGATGTGGCCATTGGGTGGTCTTGAGACCACTGATGGTCGTATTGTCGAGGTTATAGACCCCGGACTCCATAATCGAAATGCAGGTCCGGACTTCTTCAATGCGAAGGTGAAGATAGGGGGAACGCTATGGGTTGGCAATGTCGAGATACACGACAAGTCGGGCGACTGGTATGTGCATGGTCACGACAAGGACCCCCATTATAATAATGTGGTATTGCACGTGGTGGGCATTGCCGATCGTGATGTACAGACGCAGGAGGG
>Ga0326512_10003602_pt1 | contig 11327 bp, 8 predicted proteins | sample 1_2617_0518_D_FD_203652 | JGI IMG/M metagenome (GOLD analysis project Ga0326512, IMG submission 203652) | Bovine rumen microbial communities from UC Davis, California, United States - 1_2617_0518 | ecosystem: Host-associated > Mammals > Digestive system > Stomach > Rumen | place: USA: California...
TTGCTTTCAGATCCCTATGGATCTGCGGAGACCCCATGGATGAGTGTGATAGCGGCGAAACTAAGACGACTCATCTATGGGGATTTTTTTATTTACAGAAACAGGATGAAGATACATAAAAAAGACTGCCTTGGCAAGAGGCAGCCTTCATTAAAGCCAGTAAACTTGGCAGGCTATCGCCGCAGGACGGCGATTTGGTTCAAAAACGAATTCGTGGTGATCCTGGGAGAATCCGGCTGCGGCAAGTCCACCATGATCAATATCGCGGGCGGCATGGACGAGCTTACAGACGGCACCCTGACCATAGAGGGAAAGGACTTTTCCCATCCTTCCGACGACGATCTGACCAGGTACAGAAGGGACTACGTGGGCTTTATCTTCCAGGCCTACAACCTCATGCCCAACCTGACCGCTCTGGAAAACGTGGAATTTATCGCGGAGCTGGTAAAGGATCCCATGCCCGCATCCGAAGCCATTGAGGCGGTAGGCCTCAGTGACCGGGCAGACAATTATCCTTCCCAGATGTCCGGCGGCCAGCAGCAGAGGGTATCCATCGCCAGGGCCATTGTAAAGCGTCCCCGCCTGATCATGGCGGACGAGCCTACGGCGGCCCTGGACTATGCCACCAGCATAGAGGTCCTCTCCGTCATCGAGAACATTGTCAGGACCCAGGGGACCACGGTCATGATGGTCACCCATAACCCCGAGATCGCGAAGATGGCGGACAGGGTGGTCAAGGTACGCAGCGGCAAGGTCGCCAGCATAAGGAAAAACATGCACCCGCTCCGTGCGGAAGAACTGGTATGGTGATGAGCGATGAAAAAAACACAGATGAAAGATGCTCTGCGAAACATCAGCAGGCAGAAGGTATCCTTCCTTTCCATTATTCTGATCGCTCTTCTGGGCGTGACCTCCTTTCTGGGGATCGACTATGCCAGCGGTGCCCTTAAAAAAAGCGCTTCCGACGCATACGAAGAAAGCAATTTCAGGGACATCGAGCTGATCAGCACCCATTATCTGACCATGGATGATCTGGAAGTCATCCGGAAGGTGGAAGGGGTGGCGGACGCAGAACCCGTATGGCAGTCTCTGATCGAGGTCTACAGAGACGGTGTTTCCACAAAAGCCAACTATATATCATTGACGGACAGGATCAACCGGCCCGCGGCCCTGGAAGGCAGGCTGCCCGAAAAAGACGGGGAAGCCGCCATGGAAAAGAGTCTGGCCGATCAGATGGGGCTGACGGTGGGCGATACCTATTATGATACGCTGGGACTTGAGTATGCAAACAACTTTTTTCCTTTCCGTTTTGCAGACGAGCCTCCCTTTGTCATTACAGGCATTGTAAGTCACCCGGACCATTCCAACGCCAACACGGGAGAGGTGCCCTATCTGCTGGTTCCAGAAGAAAGCATCAACTATGAGGATCAGAACTTCGATCTTAAGGACTGCTTTGTCAGGGCGGAGATCGTGATCGAAAAGCCGGAAGGAATGGACAGATTCAGCCCGGAGTATGAAAAAGCCGTGCAGAAGGTCATGGACTCTCTGGAGGAGATATCCGCCGAACGGATCAGGATCCGGGACGATTTCATCAGGGAGAAGTCCCTGGAGACGCTGGCCGATACCCGTCGGTATTTAGAAGAAGACAGGGCGGAAAAGGAAGAGAGGAAGACCGAACTGGAGAAAGAGGCTGTCCTTCTCGCCGAAGAGGAAAAGGCCCTGGAGGAGCGGGAAGAAGCCCTTTCGGGCATGGAGGAAGGATCGGAGGAATACGAAAAGGCTCTGGCAGAACTGAAAGCGGACAGAAAGGATTTTAAGAAAAGAAAAAAATCCCATGACGGGGACCTTGAGTATGTCGAAGAATCCCTTTCTTCTTACCCGGAGACTGTCAGGCATCTCGACGATTCCGAGAGGGAGATCATGGAGGCTGAGCCCGGCAGGTGGATCATGTACGGACAAAGCGGCAATGCCTCTTTCGTCCAGGTCCGGACCGACAGCGAAAATCTTCTCAGTCTGAAAAATACATTCTCCCTGATGTTCGTTCTGATCGGAGCTCTGGTGATCTATGCCACCATCAGCAAGATGGTGGACGAGCAGCGCACCCTGATCGGTACCACAAAAGCACTGGGATTCTTCAGGAGGGAAGTGCTTGCAAAATACCTTCTGTTCGGAGTCTCCTCTGCCATGGCAGGCACCATACTGGGCATACTGACGGCCCGCTTTGCTCTGGAGCCTTTCATTCTAAGAGGCTATGACGTGTACTATACCTTTGATACGGGAGGAGCGCTCCTGCGTCCGGGGACCACCCTGGCAGTCCTTCTGATCACGCTGATCCTGTCTGCGGGAGCGGTCTGCCTGGCCGCCGCAAGGCTGCTGCAGATCCCGGCGGTGCAGCTGATGCAGCCGCCTGTGCCTGCGGGCAGGAAGAAGTCAGGGGGAAAAAGGCATGCCCTTTCCCTGTATTCACGCCTGATCCTTCTGAATATGCGCTCAGACCTGAAACGGGTCCTGGTGACCATCGTGAGCATTGCCGGATGCTGCGCCCTTATCGTGATCGGCTTCACCCTCAAATTCGCGGTCAGCGGCGCCGTCGACCGGCATTACAGCCAGGTCATTGATTTCGATGCCAGATTCCGGAACAGTATCATACTGGAAGAAGAGAAGGAAGAGATCGACAGATGGGGGGTGAGCAGCGTCCTGCTCAGCGAGAATCCCTGCTTCTACTACGCCGGCAGTTTCCAGGCGGCATCCCTTCTGGTGGGCGGCATAGAAGACATAGGAGAATTCTATCACCTCAGGGACTGGGAGACCGGAGAGACATTTGCGGATACGGATGAAGGCGTTCTGATCCCCCGCCGTATGGCCGAGATCAGCGGCCTTGGCCCCGGAAGCGAGTTCGATCTGACCGCCGGCGGCTATGACAGAAAGAGAGTCAGGGTGGCAGGCGTCTTCGAGAACTATATCGGCGCCCCCATCGTCATGAGCAGGGAATATTACAGCAAGGCCATTGACCCGGAGTTAGAGCCCACTGACAACGTCATGTATATCCGCCTGAACGGAAAAGACCTTGCAGAACTGGAAGAGTATATCAAGTCCAGCGATGACATATGGGGGTTCGAATCCCTGACTTCGGCAGACGAAGACAGGCATATCTTCGATGCATCCACTTCGGTCATCAACGCCATTGTGGCCCTTCTGATCTTCATGGCAGCCCTCATGGCCGGCGTGGTCCTGATGAACCTGACCAACATCTACTATCTGCAGAAAAAGCGGGAGCTGACCATCATGCGGGTGAACGGCTTTACGGTCAGGGAGGTCATCGCATATATGACAAGGGAAACAGTCCTGACCACGATCCTTGGCATCCTTCTCGGGATCGGGGAGGGATCTGCCGTGGCCTACCGCATCGTGCGGGCCATGGAGCAGCCCGTGATCCAGCTGGACAGAAGCGTCTCCTGCGCGGCATGGATCATGGGAGCTGTTATTACCCTGGTCTTTACGGTCCTTGTGAACTGGGCCGTGCTCCGGAAGGTAAGGAACCTGAAGCTTACGGACGTATTCTGACAGGGACAGGCGGGAAAGATGAAGCACCCTGCAAATACGAATCAGAAGAAGCAGAAGGATAAGAAGAATCGACCCAAAAGGCATATCAGGGGGCCCGGAAATCCGGGCCCCCTGAATGTTTTTTTGTCGTTTAACGGTTTAAGGGTCTACCGCTCTAGAAAAAGAGAGGCGGCAAGATCTGCCACAAGAAGGGGCGTCCCTGGATCATCGGAAAGGGAGTGGCCCTCTCCGGGAAATACGGTCTCCGGGATATGAAAGGCGGCGGCAAAGCGGGCGGCCTCCGAGGGATCAATGACCCTGTCCTTTTCTCCCCTGGCTATGGCAATGGAGTGAGGGCCGTATTTTTCCGGGTCAAAAAGGGAAAAGAGATCGTGGGATTTAAGATCGTCAATAAAATCCCTGGTGATCCGGACGGGCCGGCCCAGATCGAAGCTCCGCTCGGCAAATCCCTTTTCGTCCAGTTCTCTGAAAAAGGCTCTTTCCTCCTCTGTCAGGTCCTTTCTCATAAAGAGAGAAGGCATGTTTACGGCAGGACTTCTGAAAAAGGCCTTCCTTCCCCTGTGGGGCATCTTGCTGATGCGGATCCCTGTGATGTAGGCCCCGAAGCTGGAAGCAAAGTAGCAGATCTCCGCCTCCGGGAAGCGGGATGCGATATGCTCTTCTGCGGCGGATACACTCTCCAGGCAGGCTCCGATCCGCAGCTCCTCCTTCAGGGAACTGCCCATCCCGTGGCCCGGAAGGTCGATCCCCACGACGCCAAGGCCCTTTTCGGGCAGTCTTTTCATCAGCAGCTGCACCGTGGGACTTTCCTTGCTGCTGGTAAAGCCGTGGACGGCGATCACGATCTTTTCTGCCTTTTCCGGTATCACTTCGCCGCAGGAGACACAGGCTCCTCCGGGTTTTTTAATATCATAAGTTATCATGGCTTATTCCTCCATGACAGGATTGTAGCACAGGGGCGGTCCATGTGGGGAGAAAGAGGGCCGTCTCCGGTCCCCTTGCAAAAGGCGGATAATACATCTAGAATAAACGGGAAAAAAAAAGGAAAGGCTCCCTGCAGGAAGGAGATATTTCCACCGGAAGCAGGCCTGCCTTCAGAATACAGCAAGGAGAAAACATGATTACAGAAAAACAGCTGAAGAATTATGCGGAACTGATCGTCAGACTGGGCGCCAACGTGCAGAAGGGCCAGAAGGTCATCATCAGGATCGCCGTGGACCAGTATGAATTCGCCCATATGCTGGTGGAGGAATGCTATAAGGCGGGCGCATCCAGAGTCACGGTGGACTGGGACGACGCGGCAAAGAGCCGTCTGGATTACAGCTATGCCGACGAAGAGGTCCTGGGGACCCTGCTTCCCTGGGAGTTTGCCAAGCTGGAGCAGATGGAAAAGGATCTGCCCTGCATGATCCGAATCCTGTCCGACGATCCCGGCGCCATGGAAGGCATTGATTCCAAAAAGCTGGCGGCCGTCATGCAGAGGCGGGCCGCGGCTTCAAAGCCCTATAACGACAGGATGATGGGAAGATACCACTGGGTGGTCGCAGCCGTTCCCTCAAAGGGCTGGGCGAAGAAGTGCTTCCCTGACGATACGGAGGAGGAAGCTTTCTCAAAGCTCTGGGACGCCATCCTGACCACGACCCGCATGAACGGCCCCGAGGATCCCCTGGAGGCCTGGAACAGGCATCTGGGAGCCCTGAAAGCAAGAACAGAATGGCTCAATGCCCAGAACTTCACATCTCTCGTATATAAGGCGGATAACGGCACGGACTTCAGAGTAGAACTGATCCCCGGCGGCCTCTGGGTCTCTGCGGTCCAGATGAGCAGTCTGACCGGAGCGGAATACCTGCCCAACATGCCCACCGAGGAGATCTTTACCACTCCCTTTGCGGGGAAAGCGGAAGGCACCCTCGTGTCTTCCAAGCCCCTGAGCTGGAACGGCGGCATCATAGACAATTTTTCCATTACCTTTGAAAAGGGCCGGGCAGTTTCCTGCCATGCCCAAAAGGGACAGGATCTTCTGGAGTTCATGCTGGGCATGGACGAAGGCGCAGCAAGGCTGGGAGAGGTGGCCCTGGTGCCCTTTGAATCCCCCATCAACGAGTGCGGCTTCCTCTTCTACAACACCCTTTTCGACGAGAACGCCGTATGCCACGTGGCCGTGGGCAGGGGCTTCCCCGAGGTCCTGAAGGACGGCGAGGAGATCTCCCCCGAGGAGAGAAAAGAGCGGGGCATCAACGATTCCATGATTCACGTGGACTTCATGGTGGGCACCCGGGACCTTATGATCAAGGGCGTCCGGGCGGACGGCACAGAGACCGTGATCTTTGAAAACGGCACCTGGAAGCTTTCCCTTGACCAGCTGAAGTAAAGAAATGACCTGAAACGGGTACTGAAAGGGCACCATCCCTTTGGGGGCAGTGTCCTTTTTAAGCCGTTTCCGGCCCTGTGATTCTCACCTTTCATCTGCTATAATGGTGGGGCACCGGTTTGGGGGAGGAGATTTTTTATGAGCGAGCGTATTATTGTGGCAAAATTCGGAGGCACCTCTGTGGCGGATACGTCCCAGTTCCGCAAGGTCAGGGACATCGTGCAGAGCAGCCCCGAGAGAAGATTCATCGTCGTTTCCGCGCCCGGAAAGCGTTTTCCGGAGGACCGGAAGGTGACGGACCTGCTGCTGGACTGCTATGAGAAGGCAGAAGCCGGGGAAGACTTTTCTCCGGAACTGGAGAGGATCCGGCTCCGTTTTACGGAGATCCTGGAGGGCCTGAGGCTGGAGTTTCCCCTGGATGAGGAGATCCGCGCCCTGAAGGAGTCCCTTCTGACCGCTCCCTCCAGAGACTATACGGCTTCCAGGGGAGAGTATCTGACGGCCAGGATCATGGCGGCCTATCTGGGATATACCTTTGTGGATCCCGCCTGGTGCGTATGCTTCGACGAGAAGGGACAGCCGGACCTTGCCATGACGGGAAGGACCATGCGGGCCTCCCTCCTGCCTCTTTCTCACGCCGTGATCGCGGGCTTTTACGGGGCCGACATGAACGGCACCGTCCATACCTTCGAAAGGGGCGGGTCGGATATCACCGGAAGCCTTGCGGCCTGTGCGGTGGGCGCTGATCTTTACGAGAACTGGACGGACGTATCCGGCCTTTATGCGGCGGATCCCAGGATCGTGGACCGTCCCGAGACCGTCCCCTACATGAGCTACAGGGAGCTGAGGACCCTGTCCTACATGGGTGCTTCCGTCCTTCACTCCGACGCCGTCCTTTCGGCCTCCGAAGCGGAGATCCCCATCAACATCCGGAATACCAACAGGCCTCAGGATCCCGGGACCATGATCGTCAGGCACCTGCCCCACGGGGTCACCAAGAATCCTGTCACCGGCGTATCCGGCAGGAAGGGCATGTCGGTTCTGCAGATCGAAAAGGTCATGGTCTCCGACGGATCGGGCTTTTCCGCCCTGATGCTGGATATCCTGAAGGAAAGGGCCCTTCCCTTCGAGTACTGTCTGACCGGGATCGATTCCATCACCCTGGTGATCCGGACAGACCTTCTGGAGACCTGCAGGGAGGACCTCCTGGAAGAGATCCGATCTACCCTGCATCCGGACTTTATCGGCTTCAGGGACAATCTTTCCCTGATCGCCGTCACGGGAGAAAAAGCCACGGAATCCAGCGACGCCAACGTGCGGGTCCTGGAGAAACTTACGGAGGAGGGCATAGAGATCTCCACCATCAACCAGGGGGCCGGCAAGCTCAACCTCCTGATCGGCGTGCCGGATGAAAAATACGAATCCGCTATCCGGGCCATTTATGCCTTCCGGCAGGGAGAAAAGGGCATGAAGGTCTGAGGACAGAACAGAATAGATGAATGCACTTAAAAAGGCTGCGGGCCGGAATTCACTCCGGTCCGCAGCCTTTTGGAGCTGTACGGTCTATATATCTTTCCCCTGCCTCGTATGTTTTTTCAGCCCTGTTCTTCTTTCCCGGCGAATTCGAATTTCATGCGGAAGAGGGGCTTTTCCGTGCTGCCGCAGACATAGCAGGCGTTTTCAGAGAGGGCATATCCTGCCGAAAGGGTATTTCCCAGGCGGGCCTCCCCTATGTACTCGGACGTGAGAGCCTTAAGCTCCCTGCTCCTTGTATCTTCCGGCATGATGTCCTGGGCCAGGTCATAGTACCTGGCATTGTTCATGTGGCCGTTCAGGTCCACATAGGAATAGGGGACGGTAAAGGAATGGGAGACGGCGGTCTCTTCTTTTCGGAGCCTTCCCGGCAGGGGAAGCTCGTATTCGGTCCTGGTCCCCGGGATCTCTATGCCGTGGTCCTCCGGAAAGACGATGGATCTGGTCTTTTCGCTGATCAGGACCCAGAGGGATACTGCGTCCAGAAGGACCTCTCCCTTCTCATCCTGCAGGCGGAAATATCTGGGAAAGTAAAGGTGCATGGTCTTTCCCGGCCAGGAAAGGAGAGTGACCCTCTCGTCATACTCCGGCATCCGGTCTATCTTCAGGCGGTACTGGGTCACGGCCCAGAGAAGGCCCCTGTCCAGAGTCTTTTCCCTGGTCACTCCCAGTTCTATGGTATGGGCGATGGCCGCCTCCTGCAGCTTTGTAAACAGGGTGGACAGACGGATCTTTCTGGTCAGGTCCACGTCGGAGGAAAGAATCCTGAAATCCTGTCTCCAGATGCGCATGGTCTTACCTCCCCGGCTTAAAGAATGAACTTCTTATTGATCTTTCTGTCGAAGGCTGTGACCACGTCTCCGAAGGTGGACATCCTGGCCCACTGCCTCTGGGGGATCTTCACGTTCAGCCTGGCCTCCAGGCGGCAGATGATCAGGGTAAAGCCCATGGAATCGATGGCGGTATCCGTATTGATGACGGTATCTTCATAGAGAGGGGTCCCTTCCATGTCGGGGACGCACTCATAGACTACGTCTCTGCAGATCTCCGCAATTTCTGTTCTGGTCATAATGATGTCTTTCCTTTCAGATGTTGATTTCCCAGCGCCTGACCTTGCCCGTCGCCGTGCGGGGCAGAGGAAGGGCGGTGAAGAGGATGCCGCCAAGCTGCTGGCCCCTGGGCAGGGCAGCCATGACTTCTTTGAGCCTGAGCTGGATCAGGGACCGGGCCTTGGCCATGTGGCTTTCAGAGGCCTGGGCAGCCTCTTTGTCATGGAGGACAAGGACCGGACGGCCGTCCTTTTCCAGGACCGTGAAATCCTCTCCCGGCAGGGCAGCCCCGATCCGGGCTTCGTACTCGGGAAGGAAGATCTTGGTGCCGTCCCTGAGGACCAGGATCTCTTTCTTTCTTCCTATGATGCGGAGGCGTCCCTTTTCGTCCCACCGGCCCAGGTCTCCGGTGTAGAGGACGCCCTCCTTCATGACCTTCTCCGTATCCTCGGGATGGCCGTAGTAGCCCTTCATCATGCAGCTTTCCGACCTGACCAGGATCTCTCCGTCCTCTGCCAGGGACACTGTATCCTCGGGGCAGATCTCCATGGCGAAGGGATCGAAGTCCGGAGTGCCCGGAACGCTGATGGCGACGCCGGAGCTGGTCTCGGTGAGTCCGTAGCCGAAGCTGACAGCAAGCTTCTGCTGCGCGGCCGCCTCCAGCAGGGAGGGCGGGCAGGCCCCGGCCCCCACCAGGACCAGGCGCAGCTCGCTGTTCTTTAAGCGGTGCTGGAGCAGGAAGCTCAGGAGAAGAGGAACGGCGGAGAGGACCGTGGGACGGTAGAAGGAAAGGTCCTGGGCATAGTATCTGGGCCCCCGGCCAAGAGCCACCGGGGCGCCGCACTGCATGCCCCACAGGACGCCGCAGACCAGGCCGAAGACGTGGTTTAAGGGCAGCATGCACATGAGGATGTCCTCCTCAGACAGAGGGAGCATGGAGCTTCCGCTAAAGGCGGCGGCCATAAGGCTTTTGTCCGTCAGCACCACTGCCTTGCTGCTGGACGTGGTACCGGAGGTAAAAAAGAGAATGTCTCTTTCTCCCGAAACCGTGCCAGGCCCCCTGGTCAGGGCGCTTTCCAGTTCTCCCAGAAGGTCCTCGTCGCTGCACAGGAGCATGTCGATATCCGTCTGCATGATCTGTCCCCTGAGAAGCTCTTCCGATGCGTTCTCATCCAGAAGGACGGTCTGCAGGCCTGCCAGGGCCGACGCAAATATGGCCACCAGGCAGGGAAGGGATCCGTCGCAGACGATGCCCGGGCACTTCTTTCCGGAGGCGGAAAGCTCCCTTGCCTTCTCCCGGGCCATGGAGGCAAAGCCGCTCCGGCTCAGAAAGCAGGGCTTTCCTCCGGATTCGAAAACGACGGCGGGACGTTCCGGAGCGTTTTTCTCAAAGTCAGAAAGCAGCGCTTCAAAGCTGTTAAATTTTGTAAGGGTATATATCTTATTCATGGAATAAGTATACCATAAGCGGCGCTCCCGCGGTACGGAAACAGGGCGGCGCCCCTTCCTTTTTGCATGTGGTTTTTTCCTGACTTTTCTGAATTTTTTGTTTTTGTTTTCACAGCGGCAGAAACCGAAATAATGACGGTAAATAATGAAATCCGGCACTTAACGTTGTATACTTTTACTGTAAGGCGCCGGGGAAAAGGGCTTTTGCCGGTCCCCGGAGCAGGGGTTCAAAAAACTTAACTGGAGGAAACTGAACATGGATAAAAACATCAGAATCTGTATCATCGGAGGCGGACCCGCAGGCCTTTCCGCAGGTATGTATCTGGAGCAGAAGGGGTATGAGAACTATACCATCCTGGAGAAGAACGACAGGGTAGGCGGCAAGTGCTGGTCTCCCTGGTATAACGGCCGCCGTTATGAGATGGGCGCCATCATGGGCGTTCCGTCCTATTATGCCGTGCATGACGTGGAGGAATTCTGCGGCATCACCCATGACGGCCCCCAGCTCAACCGCAACTATAAGAACCGTCTGGGCCAGGTCATCGAGCCCTTCGAGCCCAGAAAGAACATCCTGAAGATCCCCCGTCTCCTGAAGATGAAGAGACAGCTCAAGAAATTCGGAGAGCTTCTGGAGACCAAGTATAAAGGCTACGACCTCAACGGCCACAGGGGCGTGGCAGAGGGCCGCTACGAAGGCTTCTCCGCAGCCAGCGCCAAAAGAGAGCCTGTAAGCGGCGTCAATCCCAACCTCAAGGACCTGGCAATGCCTTTTTCCAAGTTCTGCGAGAAGAACGGAGTGGAACTGATCCAGGACATCTGGATCGGCCCCTTCACCTCCTTCGGCTACGGCTATTTCGACGAGATCCCGGCCGCCTATGTCCTTAAATATCTGGATTTCCAGACCTGCATGAACTTCGTCAAGATCAACCTCTGGACCTGGAAGAACGGCACCCAGTTCATCTGGGAGTCCCTGAACGAGCATCTTAAGAACCCGGCCCGCCTGAACTCCGTCATCGAGAAGGTGGAAAGAAAGGACGGAAAGGTCTATGTGACCGTCAACGGCCAGGTGGAAGAGTATGACAAGATCATCGTTACCTCCCCTCTCTATGTTCCGAAGAAGGAGAACAGAGACGACGGCCTGATCGGCATGGTGGACTATTTCGACGCCAGGGAAGACGAGAAGAAGCTCTTCTGCCAGATCGAGTACGAGCGCTACGACGTACTGGCCGTGGAGACAAAGCCCGAGGACCATCCCGAGATCTCCTACTATGTATTCGACAACATGATCCCGAAACGTCTGGGCCACCTGATGGTCTACTACCGCCGCTGGAGAGACGAGATCAACCAGGTCATCACCACCT
>Ga0326512_10003603_pt1 | contig 11325 bp, 20 predicted proteins | sample 1_2617_0518_D_FD_203652 | JGI IMG/M metagenome (GOLD analysis project Ga0326512, IMG submission 203652) | Bovine rumen microbial communities from UC Davis, California, United States - 1_2617_0518 | ecosystem: Host-associated > Mammals > Digestive system > Stomach > Rumen | place: USA...
GACGAAAGGTTAAAAATGAAGATAAGATTTGCGTACCAAAAGCCTGAGCAGGAAAAGGAACTCAAACATATTGTTGAAGTTGAAGCAAAGAAACATTTCAAAAGATGGATTTCTTTGTACAGCAATTATGGCGGTAGGGTCCCAGGCGTAAAGGAAGATCATTTCTGTCTTCAACTTGATATTTGGGAAAGTGACTTCTTTGATGACTTGCAAAGAGCAAAAGAAGATATGTATAAAAACGGCAGAGTTATGCTGCCTGACTTTTTGTCAGATGTTGAAGATAACTTAAGTTTTGTTTCAAAGGTAGGATGTGTATGAAAAAGATTTTGATTATTTCATTGGTTGCAGTACTTGCATTGTTTACAAGTTGTACATATAGGTCTGAAAAAGATGAATCACAATATCGCAACACACTTATCAGAGGTGCAGTTTACCACAATCAAATCGTTCTTTTTAATCAGGACCAAAAGATTCTTGAAAATCAGGAACTCATTATTAAACAGAACGAAGAAATATTAAAGGCATTAAATGAAAAGAATTGATGATATAAAATATGTTATTCAACATCGAAAGGAAGTTCAAAGAATTGCAAAAGAAAAAGGACTTTCTTTTCCCTTTCACGATTTTTGGAAAATGATAAACATCACTTTGTTTGGCGATGCTATCGCAACTAAGTTGCATCGAGCTTTTTCAGGACATCACGACCATTTGTACTCTGATGGCATTTCAACATTTCGTGATATTCCGAACAAAGAAGAAGCAGCAATCGACTGGGAATCCGCAAGATTCACAAAACCTGATAAGCCGCTTGATGCTTATGATACTTGGCTAAAGTATTATCAGGATATTCCTATGGAAGAAACTTTAAGAAAACTTGGACTTTGGAAAGGAGACAAACAATGAACGCACCAAAAATATATATGACAGTAGGTATCAGCGGAAGTGGTAAGAGTCATTTTGCAAAAAGACATTGTTCTGCTTTTAATGCTGTTGAACTTAACCTTGACAATTTCCGCAAAAAGATAAGCGGCGATATTTCAAATCAGAATGTTACTTTCGAAGCAATTAAGCTTCGTGACAAAGAGTTGATTGCCCACTTGGCAGGCGGTCATAATGTAATGATTTCTGATACAAACTTACACGCAAAAGGTATTAACGATATTGCGAAAAAGTTTCCTTACAATGATGTTGAAGTTTTCTTTATCACTGACTCAGAAAATGTTCAGCTTTGTAAAGACCGCATAGCTGATGATCTCGCAAATGAAGTTGACCGCAGCAATGTACCTAATGATGTTGTTGACCATCAGCACGAAAACTATATGAAGATGATGGAAGCAACTTTTGCTGAAAATGTTCATATTCACTTTGTTGATACAAACGGCAAAGTATCTTAAATTAAGACTAATTTAATCAATAGGAGTTCGTATGAGTGAGAAAAAAGCTCCCGAAACTCCCGTTGATAAGTACAATAAACTTACTCGGGAAATAAAGCATCAAAGAAAAGTTTTAGAAAACGCTCAACGCAATGTTGAAAAGTCGACTAAAGCATTAAATGAATTGATGAAAAAATTATGGTTTTGTCCTGTCTGCAATAAGCCACAGCTTATCCCAAACAAAAAAGAAATAAAAGAAATCCTTGAAAGCAAAATGAATGAAGATGGTACTGACTCCTTCTATAAATGTCGTTATGCTCGATGTTCAATATGTAATAGGTTTGTTCTTATTGGAAAGGACTTTATGGGCGATGATGACTAAATATTAGGAGATTAAAAGTGAAAGAGACTTTATTTAAGGCTATTCGTGAAGGTGGTAATCTTTCAGCCGCAGGCAAATACGGCGTAAAATCTGCAACAAAATTGCAGATGGAAAAGTTTACCCCAGAAATGTTTGAAAGCTTCAAAAGCGATTTTATGGCATTCCTTCTTGAGTTGAATGATAGATATGAGGAAAAGACAGGTCACAAATGCTGGCCTGATGAAAAGTTTTTACAATCTGGTGAATGCTTTTCAGGTTCAACTAGAACATTTTTCCAGAAGGACTTTGTAACATATTCAGAGTTCAAAAAGAAGGTTGGCGACTTTGATGTTCAGTGTCCTGAATCTGAAAAAGGAACTTGGACTGATTTCGTAAAAGAAATGGAAGATAAGCCTATCGGTCCATTTACAATTTATGGAAACACTACAAACTTTGCTCAAGATCACTCACTTGTTGAAACAGATCAAAGTAAATACCCAGGTGTTGGTTCCGACTTCTTACAAGTTGACTGGGAGTATGTTCCTTTCAAAGATGGTCAGCCAACTGAGTTTGCAACATTTGCTCATTACTCTTCTTGGGAAGATATGGAGCAAGGCATTAAAGGTCTTTTCGTAAAAATCTTGTTAAGAGCAATCGCTCACTCTGTAAGAGACTATTCAGCTATTGAGGTTTCAGAAAAGACAGGCCGTGTATCAACAACAAAAGGACAGAAAAAGATAAATCCTTATTCAAGATCATTCTCTGTAGATAAGGGTCTTCGCAATCGTCTTCGTCCTTGGATTGACCCAGAAACAGGTAAGCAAGGTATTGACCCAGAAACAGGCCGCTTAAAAGTTCATACAATTAAAACAGCTGATTCTACATTTACACAAGATGTTGATACTATTTTCGCTGATATGATGGAAAGAGCTCCAAAAGATCCATCAGAAAAGAAAAAGTTGTATTCTTATGTAAGATGTCTTGACTTGATTAAAGAATGTTACTCACCTGATAGAATCCTTTCAATCTTTGATGAGTTCGTTGATCTTCTTCTTGGAAGAAGCGCACAAAAGTTGTCAGCATTTGATAAAGATGAAGACAGAGAATGGAAGATGACAGCAATCAACAAGTTTTTTGAAAAGTTCCCAGACATAAAAGCAAAACGCGAAGATGAAGTTGCTGATATGGCAGAAGACTTTTATTCAACATATGTAAATCGTGAAAGAGACTCAGAAGTATCTTCATCACACGATGAGACTATGGGATTTGGAGAATAATTATGGCAGGAATGCAAGGTAAGACACACCTTACACACTTATATAACGACAATCGTTCTCAAATGACTCAATCAGGCTTTCTTGAACTGATTGAGTACATCAAGTCTTGCGGCAACATTTTCTCAGAGAAAAACTTCAAAGTATCAGAAAAGATCGATGGTTCAACAACTCTTATAGGTGTTGATGCTGAAGGTATCTTTGTTGAAAAGTTTGGTACTAATGAAAAGTTCCGCCCTGGGACTGACCAGATGATGCCAGGGAAAGCAAAAGCACTTTTGGATATTGCAAATAACCCAGAGCTTATTGACTTCTTAGACGACTTAAGACGCGAATATGATATGCAGTTTGTAAAAGTTCAGTTTGAGATGTTACTTACTGCATTCTCTAGAAGTCAAGATAAACTTCAGGTTATTCTTGTTCCTTATGATAAAGAAAAGTTTGGTTCTAAAGGCGGCGGATTTATTGTTCAAGTAATTGGTGATGATCTTCAAAAACTGCCTGCACAAGATGAACTTAAAACAGCTATTGCGTCAATTATGAACTCTCCAGATTTTATTGTAAAGTCAATAGAAGATTGTAACTTGCATTACAGCCCAATTGATTTGGAAGAGTTTGTTACAACTTTTGAAGCAAAACTTAGCTCTGCAACAAAGCAGGCAGAAAGAAAGATTGTAATTCAAAATGGACAAAAAGAGTTACAGTCTTTGCTTACTTCATATTTCCCTAAAGGAAACTTTGGAGAGTTTTATGAAGGCCTTGTTGTTACTTGTGGAAACGGCGTTGCTTTCAAAATGACTTCTGATAAGTTTAAGACTTTAATCAACGCACACAACAATGGTGGAGCACGCCCAACTTTTGATCTCACAGGAAAAGACTTTGGACTTGTTAAACAAGAAGTAATGGGACACGACATTCTTTTGAATCATATTGGCCCTGGTACTGATCTTGTTGGCATTTTGTTTGGCCACTTTGCGCCATTCACAGGACCAAAAGGCCACGGAAGAATGATTGAAGCATTCCGTGAAAAAGGCTGTCATAAGTTTATTATTGCTATTCCTGATAGTGATGCAAAGTTTGATGATGACAGAGCAATGTACACAACAGAACAGCGTCTAGAGATTTGTGATGATTACTTAAAGCAAGAAGGCCTTGAAGGTAAGGCTGTTAAACTTCAAAAAGGTGAGCCTAAGATTACAATCAAAAGAACACTTTGGGATGCATATAATATGTTCGGTCCAAAGATTCGTCCTGTTTACATTGTAGGTCCTGACCGTGCAGACTTATTCTTTAAGAACAAAGAGTTCGGTACTGATGAAACAACAACATTCCCAGAAAAGATGGTTCTTACTGATAGAGGTGAAGGAGCTGTCTCAGGTACAAAAGTTCGTGAGTTGATACGAAAAGGTGATGTTGATGGAATTGCTGAAATGACAGGATACTCCAAACAAATTGCACAAAAACTTGTTGACTTACGAGAAGATAACTTAGAGGACAACTAACATAAAACTTATATTTGAGAAATCCTTCAGTTTTTGCTGAAGGATTTTTTTTTGTTAATATCAATATATGAAGACAATAGAAATTAAAGATTGGACAATGAAGGATCCATTGAATTGTATCGGAGAGATGGCTGGCGTGTGCTGGGGAGCAAAACTTGACAAAGACAGAAATGTCGTTCGTGCTCTTGACTGCATTAAGAGTGGGCACGGTCGTGTAGAAGAGCTTCCTGATGTCTATCTTGTTATTGACGGTTGGTCAGCAAAAATGATGCGTGAACTTTACACCCACATTGGTGGTTCTCCAACTCGTATGCAGGCCTCAACTCGTTATATTGATTATGAAAAAGGATTTGATGTTATTACGCCGCCTGCTATTGCAAACAACAATGAAGCAATGGAAGTTTGGTGTAAAGCTATGAGTGACATCAAAATGGCTATGGGCGCATTGAAAGCTTTGGGCATTCCTAAAGAAGATTACACCAACCTGCTTCCACTTGCATATCAGTCAAAAATGATTTGGAAAGTGAACTTAAGAACTTTAATCAACTTTATGAATATGCGACTTTGTTCTCGTGCTTATTGGGAAATCCGTGAGTTTGCAAATATGTTGAAGAAAGCTCTTATGGAATACTCTCCTGAATGGGAAATCATTTGTAAAGAACTCTTCGTTCCAAAGTGCGATGCTGTAGGGTATTGTACAGAAGCAAAATGCTGCGGAAGACATAAAACAAAGTCGGAGGTTTTTGGTGAAGAAGCCAAGCAAGACTGACGATAAAGATGAATGGGAAGAAGAGGACACCATTCTCGATGAATACCAAAGACAAAAAGAATTAGAAGAAGCTTCTGTTAATAAGTCTCTTACAAGAGAAGACTTTGCTGATATGATAGCACAACAGTCTGGTCCTAGCTTTGGTGTTTGCGGTGCTATTCAAAGAGTGTCTTCAACAAATGATTACATTGCAAAAGCATTGGAGAGAAATCCCAATGGTTGGATGATTACTTCTATAAATCAAATGATGAACAATGACTTAAACATTCACGGTTTTCAAATACCACGGCCAAACCCTGAGGCAGAAGTAAACATAAGAGTTTCTGATCCTCAACTTATAGCAACATTGCATCACGCAATGCAAGGATATTGTTAATGAATTATATTCAGCTTAATGACCATTCAAGATTTGACGATGAAGAATGGGAAGTTGCACACAAACTTGGTTTTCAAAATGTAACGCCTTTTTATAAAAAGCATCTTATGCAAAGAAAATTTAAGATTGACAAATGTGACTTCATTATGGGTGAAATACCTGTAATGTTGAACGCAATGAAACAACTTGGAATTGACTATCATTATAATGATTATCCTGAAAGTTTGCAAAAGTACTTACATCGTAAAGTATGGACTTCAACAATGAAAGAAGTTCGCAATCTTATGTATGACAGCAAAGATGGCACACTTGATTGGTTTATTAAGCCGAAAGACAAATTGAAACGCTTCACAGGATTTATTTGCTCAATGATTGACGACTTGCAGTATGCAAACGGCGCGGGAAATCAAACGAAGCTTTGGTGCAGCGAGCCTGTTATATTTGTAAGTGAGTACCGTTGTCCTGTAATAAATGGTAAAGTAATGGGAATGTATGCAGCTCCTGGGAAAGACGGAACACTTCCTGATATGAAAGTTGTTGAACAGATGGCGAAAGACTTCGTTGACGCGCCTTCTGCTTATGCATTAGATGTTGGTGTTTTACATACAGGAGAAACTGCTTTAATTGAAGTCAATGATGGATTTTCATTAGGCAGATATGGAATCCCAGCTGATGTGTACACACAATTATTGCAGACAAGATGGAGTGAGTTATGTTCATAAGCCTTATCAACAGACAAACACGAAAGCCAAATGATGTAAATAGTGACCACATTGTTTCAATTTGGTCAGCAGATGACACAACAGGAGTTTGGGAAGTTACACGCTGTCGGGATGTAAACGGCATTGAATATGAAATGCCTATACCAAAAGATTTATTTTTAAGAAAAATTGGCGTAAAAAATTGAACTTTTTAATTGCTTCTTTTATATTATTATCGTAACAAACCTGATAAAAGGAGCAATTTATGGAATATACTTCTAGAGCCCAGCTTGTAACACAGATGAAGATCAATCTTGAAACACGCAAGGATGTTCGTGTACGGGCTTTACTCCGCATTTTTGAAAATCAGACATTTGACGAGCAGAGAACTGAGTCAACAAACCGCTATAATGGGATCGGCTTTACAGGTTCTGATGCTCGTTTTCTTTCTTCTCTCGCAAAACAGTACAAATACAAAAAGTTTCTTACTGACAAGCAGGACGCAGTTCTTCGCAGAAAGATTGTAAAGTATGCTGCACAGCTTATCAATGGTTCAATCAATGAAGGCAAAATCCGCTATGTTGACGGAAAATATATTTGGTAGGAGTAACATTATGAAGAAGACTTGGAAGTCATTGGAACATCTTTCAGAAGCAGAATTGAAATCTTATTACCTTCACGGAGCAAAAGCTCTTCCTTTTGGGGTTGTAAATCGCAATTCACAGAACGGTTACACAATGGGAAAGGGAAAGAAAGATTCTCAGTATGCAACTGTTCTTCGCGACCTTGAAGCAAATGGACCTTCAAAGAAAATGGAAACATTGGTTCGCGCTTTTGGAATTGATGAGGAAGCTGCTGTTCGCCGACACGAGAATTGGATTGCAACTTGTAAAGCTCGTCATCCTGATTGGAATTGGGATCACCTTGAAAACGGACATCCACTTCGCGGTCAGAACTGCTGTGTTTATTCTGCTCTTCATCAGGGCAAGTTGATTTCCTACTCTGCAAAAACTCGCAAGTGGGACTTGACAGAGTTGGGTCGCTGGTACATCCGCGAAGTTTTGAATAAGTAATGGCTTTAATTACAATACACGAAGCAAAGAGACAGAAGCCAAGTAACATTGAAGCTTCTGCCTCAATGCAGGAACTACAGAAACATCTTCCCGAAATTGTTAAAGTGGTTAATGAAGGTCAATCTGCTTATGTTTTTATTGACCACTTAACGATGGTTCACGAGCCGCGCTTGTTGGATAACATTCGAGGAGTTAAAGACAAAAACGAAGTTTTGAGTAGGATATACAATTATGTCCTACACGCTGAAGGAAACGGCGTTTTGAAAGAATACGAAACTAAAGTTGTTCGACATAAAGGTTCCGTAATAGGAGGAATGGAATGTCACAGCCCAAGATAGCTTGTGTTCATTGTATCAATTGGATTCCGCCTAAAGCAGATTATAATAATGCAGGAACATTCATTGATGCAAAATGCAAAGTTGAAGAGTGTTGTCCAACTTATGTAAAGAGGAGTAAAAATGACGCTTTATTACATACGACACGCGCCCACAGCAGCGAATGTAGCGGGAGAAATTGTTAAAGATTATGACAGTCAAAGCATAATCAATTTTGATGTTGACAAATGGAAGTGGTATGTCGGATGTCATCTTCCTAAAGACTTTAAGTTGTTTGTGTCTCCTGCAAAAAGATGTCAGCAAACTGCAGAGGCTTTATTCCCTGGGAAAGAGTATACAGTTCTTCCTGATCTTGCTGAGTTTGATATAAGTGAACTTGCTGAGTCAGGTTTGAAGTTTTGGGAAATTGACGAAAAGACTTTCAATCAAAAAGTTTATCTTCGTTTCACTGATGTTGTTGACCGATGGAACAGTGCTCTTATGGACATCAATGCAAGCAGCCCAGAAAATGTTGTTGTTATCGGCCACGGCTTTTATGGAAGACTTGTTCGTGAACTTTATGAAAAGACAGGTGACCATATATTTGACATTCTCAATTCAAAAAACTTTCAATTCAGAAATCTTGATGTTATGAAAATTGAAAAGTGTCAAGTAACAAATGTTTGGAGGAGTTAATATATTATTATGTTGAATCCGAATGAAATTCCAAAAGCTTGGGAAAACTTTAAGCAGCTTGAAAGTGGCGTTGCAAAATATCCAACTCTTATTCGTTTCCGTCTTATGGGCTCAACTTACTACGGTGCAGTTGATAAGACAGGTAAACATTGGATAAGACGAGCACCTGCAACATTAAAAGATCTTACAGGTTGCTCAGCAGCAAAAATTAAGGAGTTGCAAAAATGATTCAGAACTTGGTATTCTACAGATCAAACTTACGAGACGACAAAGTTAATCGTGATAACTTCAAAGAGTTTAACGACATAACCGATGTTGAAGTTTGGATTCGTCACAAAGAAAATGATGATGTTGTTTATGACTTCACTGACGACTTGGCAACTGTTTCAATGTTGATTGACTCACTACCTGAAGCAAACATTATTGGAAGAGTTGATAGTGACAAAGACCTTGGTGGAAAGATTACAATAAATCTTCGTCAGGCAAAAGCTTTCCTTGGCGTTACTGAGTCAATGAAGCAGCTTTCAAAATGTACACGCCTTAAGGTTTGTTGCGTTATCGAAAAGAATGGACGAATTGTTTCCACAGGTCTTAACGGTACTCCTTCAGGCTTCAAAAATTGTAATGAAGTATTTACTTCTATGGATCGTCTTAAGAAAGATTACAGTACAAGACACCACGAGTTTTCAGAAGCTTATGAGGTTCACGCAGAAATGAATGCTGTTCTTGAACTTGGTAAGAACAGTTCAATGGACAATTATGATGACTTGACTTTGTATTGTTCAACTTGTCCTTGCCCAGGCTGCGCTAAAATGATTGCACAGGCTGGTATCAAATATGTATTCTACCACAATGAATATGACCGTTTGCCTGAAGGTGCAAAGCATCTTAAAGAGTTCGGTATTTATGTATTCAAATGTTAGGAGTCCTATATGATGACAATAAAGAAAGCGACTTTTTGGAACACTAGCAATATCAATGACAATGCTGATAATAAGTCTGCTTTAGACAGGTTAAATGAATACATCATTAAAGAGCAGATAAGTAAGTGTGATGTTCTTAATGTTGAAACAAGCACTGATTGCGAAGGCAATCGTTGCTTAAACCTTTTTTATTGGGAGTCATAATGGAAAATCCAGAAACAATGAGTGACGATGAGTTTGACAATCTTTATGAAGACATTCTCAACAACGGACTCATCAATGAAGAGTACAAGCAGAAGCTTATAAAGTTGATGGATGCTTATGGAAAGAATGTTGATGCTCTTTCTGATTATGCTGAAATTGATGTAACACAGTGGGGAAATCCAATTTATTAAGTGGGAGAGATAATATGGTTATTTTTACAGTAAATGAAGATCTTGCAAACGCAGCTTATCATAAGGCACAGGAGTTTGCAAATACATATAAAGAGTGGAGATGGGGTCAGTGTATCTTTAACGCATATTATGCATTCTTCCCAAATGAGTGCAATGAATTGCGCGGCACTGATGATGACTGCTTTTATCGAGACGATAAAGTTGAAAAGTTTCTTTCTCATTTCAATGTGGAGTAAAATATGGCAATAAAGTATGTTTGTGACTTTTGCGGACAGGAAGCAAAAAACTTTCATAAAGAGTTTTCATCAGGTGAAATAGTTTGCGATAATTGCTATGATCATCTCAAGAAGCAAACTTGGCGCCTTGCGGAAGAGCCTGCTGAACTTGAAAAAGCTAAAAACATTATTCGACAGGAATCACAAAAACTCGATGCTAAAAGAGAGGAGCTTGCAAAAGAACAAGCAATGGATAACAGAATGGCTGTTCGTTATAAGAATGGTTTTCACGCAGTTATTCGACTTTACAATGAGATGGTAAAAGTTTTGGATGATGCTCTTCCTAAAGGATTTTTGTTTAACAGAAGAGTTCCTTTGAGAACAATTTCTGAAACAGAAATTAACGACTTGGAAGAGCGAGCTATCGGCGATGTTGTCCGACAGGTTGAAAGAAACTTCCACGACAACTTCGATGACTATCTTGAAAAAGATCCTCTATATAACAGAGAAGCTTTATGTCTTAACAACCTTCCAACAGTGCGCTTACCTTGGAACAAAGATAACTAAATATTGTTCATAAAACACAAGTAAGTGTTAATATTAAAATTGCAAGTAACTGCCTAGCAGTTATAAAATAAATTATAGATGCCAAGTTCAAGGCGTCAAATAGGAGAAACAAATGAACGAAACACAATTCACTGCATCGAACGACGATGACATCTTCAACTCTTGGGTTGCCTCTGAAGACGAGAGAAAAAAGAAAGAAGAGGAACGCAAGAAAAATTCCGGAAATTATCAGAAACGCGAGTATGAAGCAATCAAGTATGTTGGTCTTTCAAAAGAACATCCAACTATTGTTCGCTTTGTAGGAAACTTTGTTGCAGAAGACCTTAAGGCTCACCGCCCAAATCCTTCTGATATGAAGTTTATGCATATTTCAAAAGTAAAGTCTGATGACGGAAAAACTGTTTTCTATCTTTACCTTCCGCTTCGTGCTGATGAACCTGAACAGGACCACTTGATGTGGAAAATCATTGACAAGGTTTATGCAAAGGAATGGGTAAAGGATCCCGCTACAGGAAAGAACAAACCTATTGAAACATTCAAAATCAATCACCCAGATGTATACGAAAAGGTAAACAAAGGCGGCTATACAGAAGCTGACGGTAAATGGCCTTATATGTATGCCCGCGGTTGGAAAGGTCCTGAAATGTTGCTTATCAATGTTATCGACCGCCGCGACGACTGGTGTAAAACAAATAAACACACAAAGTTGATTTCAAAGAATGTAAATGTTACACCTGATGGAAAGGAATACGCTGACTTCGGTGTACCTGCATTTGGTTTCTTTGG
>Ga0326512_10003605_pt1 | contig 11323 bp, 7 predicted proteins | sample 1_2617_0518_D_FD_203652 | JGI IMG/M metagenome (GOLD analysis project Ga0326512, IMG submission 203652) | Bovine rumen microbial communities from UC Davis, California, United States - 1_2617_0518 | ecosystem: Host-associated > Mammals > Digestive system > Stomach > Rumen | place: USA: California...
TTGCCCATCATAAGCTCGTCATCGCAGTAGTCAAAGGTGATGATGTCTGTATAGTAGTCGTGCTGCAGATACTGACGGTTCACCTCGAGAATCTTGTCGTCGTTGCAGAATATGTAGGCGATGCTGCCCACGCGCTTGCCGTAGGAGGCGGCTACTGCCTTGATCCATGCGCTCGTGTCTCGGCGACGGATGGCGGGCATCTTGACTTGGTCTGTTTGGTAGGAAATCATAATAATTTCAGTATAACGTGATGACGAATTGGTGATATAGCGTATCGCTGACAGGCTGTATACCGTGATGGTGAGTGCTGGTATTGAGTGCCGCTGACGGGCTGTATACCGTGATGGTGAGTGCCGGTATTGTGTGCCGTTAATTGCCGGCATGACGAGATATAAGTCTCGTATAGCGGTTATTTAGTAGCCTATTCCGACTGGATTTTCTCAAAAAGGCTGTCGTCCTTGATGGCTTTAAGCCCCTGCTGGTAGATTTCATTGGTGGCGTTGATAATCTGGAAGTATTCCGACATGTCCCAAAGATCGCGTGCCACAAGTGCTTTCAGTTGCAGATTCAGCATGGGCAATGTAGCTTGGAAGGCAGAGTCGGTGTACTCAATCTTGGCGTCTTTCGCCTTTGCGATGAGGATTTCGAGCATATCTTGCGGCACCGTGAAGTTTTGCTTGAAGCGTTCGAAGCCAGCAGTCAAATCGTTCGGGTCATAGTTCTTGTTGTCGGCTTGTTTGGCTTTAGCCTTGCGGTAGGTTGCAACATCGTATTCCTTCATGATTTGCTTGCGGTTCAGGTCAACCCATTTCAGAACTGTTGTGTTCACACAGCTCTTGGCTGCAAGTTCACGGTGCAGGGCTGTGTAGCGGGTTGTGTCGAGCGGCACATAAACATCTGGCATGATGCCGCCTCCGCCATAGACGATGCGTCCTCCTTTGGTGGTGTACTGAAGGGAATCGGGGAAGTGGATGCTGTCTGCGCTCATCAGTTCGCCGCTGTTTAGCCGGTCAAGCATGTCCATGTCATACTTTTTGCGGTCTCCTTTTTCGTATGGTTTCTGGAAACAGCGTCCCACGGGGCTGTAGTAGTGGGCAATGGTGAGGCGGATGAGAGAGCCGTCTGGTAGGGTGACAGGGCGCTGCACAAGGCCTTTGGCAAAGGTGCGCCGTCCCACGATGATGCCTCTGTCGTTGTCCTGGAGAGCGCCTGAAAGGATTTCTGCAGCAGAGGCTGTGTAGCCGTCAACAAGCACTACAATCTTATGGATGTTCATCTTGCCGGATTCTGCGTGGTATTCGTGCCTTCCGGTTGTGCGTCCCTCTGTGTAAACAATCATTTCGTTATTGCCCAAGAACTGGTTGGAAAGGTCCACCGCTGCTTGCAGATACCCGCCACCATTGCCTTGAAGGTCGATGATGAGGTCCTTCATGCCAGCAGCTTGCAGTTGTGTGGCAGCTTTAATGAATTCAGCATTGGTGGTTGCTCCGAAACTGCTAATGCGCACATAGCCGGTGGTTGGGTCCACCATGTAGTAGGCGTCGATGGTATAGACAGGAATCTTGTCGCGTGTGACGGTGAAGTCTTGTATGCCTTTCACGCCGCGGCGGATAATGCCCAGCCGCACTTTCGTGCCTTTGGGACCGCGCAGGCGCTTCATGATTTCTTCTTTTGACATCTTCACGCCAGCGATAGATGTGTCGTTGACCGTCACGATCATGTCGCCTGCCAGAATGCCCACTTTCTCTGAAGGTCCGCCGCTGACAGGCTGGATGACGACAAGGGTGTCTTCATTCATGTTGAACTGCACGCCGATTCCATCGAATGAGCCAGCCAGTGGTTCGTTTAGCGCTTCCACCTCTTTGGCTGGAGTGTAGGTGGAGTGGGGGTCGAGTTCTTTGAGCATGCCTCGGATGGCTTCTTCGGTGACCTTCTTCATGTCGACGGTGTCAACATATAGTTGGCTGATGGCTCCTTGTGCATAGACAAGTTTGCGCATCTGCAGGTCTATGTCTGAATTGCTTCTCTGCTGGGCGGCGAGCGGCATGAGCGCCATCATCAGCAGGAGTGTGGTTGTGTTTCTGAGGTTTAGGAATAGTTGTTTCATGTTGTTGGTAAAAAATCGTTTACGTTTGTGTTGTAGGAAATTAGCTCGCGCACTACGCTGGAGCTAATGCAGGCATATTCGGGGGCTGTGAACAGAAGCACGGTTTCTATGCCCGTGAGGCGTTTGTTCACTTCGGCGATGTCGCGTTCGAACTCGAAGTCTTTGACGCTTCTCACACCGCGCAGCAGGAAGTCGGCTCCGATGCGCTGCGCATAGTCGGTTGTGAGCCCTTCGTAGGTGTCTACGTGCACTTTGGGATTGTCCTTGTAGAGTTTTCGGATGGCTTGCAGGCGTTCTTCGCAGGAGAAGGTGCTTTGCTTGTCGCGGTTGATGCCGATGGCTATAACGACTTCGTCGGCCACGCTTTGCAGGGCGCGGTCGACGATGTTCTGATGTCCTTTGGTGAAGGGGTCAAAGCTTCCGGCAAATAATGCTTTTTTACTCATCTTCTTCCAGTTCGCGGTCTTCTTCGGGTTTGTCTTCCTCGATGACCAGGTTGTTAATGATAAAGTTCTGGCGCTGCATGGTGTTCTTGCCCATGTAGTATTCGAGGAGTTCCTTCACTTGGTCGGTTTTGCGCAGTGTGACGCTTTCCAGTCGCATGTCTGAGCCGATGAAGTTCTTGAACTCGTCGGGTGAGATTTCTCCCAGTCCTTTGAATCGGGTGATTTCGGGTTCAGGTCCGAGCATTTCGATGGCTTTCTGGCGCTCTTCGTCGTTGTAGCAATACAGGGTGATGAAGTCGCCTTTGCTGTCGGGATGTTCTTCCATATATTTGTCCAGCAAGGCTTTCTTGATGCGCTTTTTGCGGTTGCGTACGCGGAAGAGCGGTGTCTGGAGGATGTACACGTGTCCGGTTCTGATGAGTTCGGGGAAGAACTGCAGGAAGAAGGTGATCATCAGCAGTCGGATGTGCATGCCGTCCACATCGGCATCGGTGGCCACAATGACTTTGTTGTAGCGCAGTCCGTCGAGTCCGTCCTCGATGTTGAGGGCTGCTTGTAGCAGGTTGAACTCTTCGTTTTCGTACACCACTTTCTTTGTCATGCCGTACGAGTTCAGCGGTTTTCCTCGCAGGGAGAAGACGGCCTGTGTCATCACGTCGCGGCTCTTGGTGATGCTGCCGCTGGCTGAGTCGCCCTCGGTGATGAAGATGGAGCTTTCCTCTTTTAGAGGGCCCTTGGCGTCGTTCAGGTGTATCTTGCAGTCGCGCAGTTTGCGGTTGTGCAGGTTGGCTTTCTTTGCCCGTTCGCGTGCTAGTTTTGTTACTCCTGCAATAGCTTTTCTGTCTCGTTCGTTATTCTTGATTTTCTCTTCAAGAACCTCTGCCACATCAAGATTTTTGTGCAGGTAGTTGTCGACTTCCATCTTGATGAAGTCGCCCACAAACTTGTTCACGCTGATGCCGCCATTGGGCTCCATTGTGAGTGAGCCCAGCTTGATTTTCGTCTGTGACTCGAATTGCGGCTCCTGCACGTTGATGGCTATTGCGGCAATGATGCCTGAGCGAATGTCGCTGTACTCATAGTTCTTGCTGTAGAACTCCTTAATGGTCTTGGCAATATGTTCTTTGAAGGCACTCTGATGGGTACCTCCCTGAATGGTGTGCTGACCATTCACAAATGAATGGTATTCCTCGCCGTATTGCTGATTGGTGTGGGTGAATGCTATCTCAATGTCGTCACCCTTCAGGTGGATGATATCATAGAGTGGGGTGGCGTCCATCGTGTCCTTGAGGAGGTCTTTCAGACCGTTGCGGCTCACGATGCGGCTGCCGTTGTAGAAGATTTCCAGTCCTGTGTTCAGGTAGGTGTAGTTGCGCAGCATGTTGCTTACGAACTCATCCTGAAACTTATAGTTAAGGAACAAGGTGTCGTCGGGTTGGAAATAGATGTAGGTGCCGTTCTCCTCATTTGTCTTCTCCGTCTTATCGTCCACCAGCTTGCCTTTTTCAAACACAGCCGTGCGCACCACACCGTCGCGGTAACTTCTCACCTCGAAGCGGTTGGACAGCGCGTTCACGGCCTTGGTGCCCACGCCGTTCAGGCCGATGGACTTCTGGAATGCTTTCGAGTCGTACTTACCACCTGTGTTCAAGATGCTGACGGCCTCAATCATCTTGCCTTGCGGAATGCCACGGCCATAGTCGCGCACCGTCACGGCGCGGTTGTCCTGCACTTCCACCTCGATGCGCTTGCCGGCCTGCATCTTGAACTCGTCGATACTGTTGTCGACTATCTCTTTCAAGAGCACATAGATGCCGTCTTCGGCATGGCTTCCGTCGCCTAGGCGGCCGATGTACATGCCTGGACGCAGGCGGATGTGCTCCACGCCTGTCAGCGTGATGATGTTGGCATCACCATAGGCTGCATCGGGGGTGGTGTTGTTCAGATTCTGTTCTGCCATTATTTTATCTCCTTCTTGTAGCACCTTCTTCTCTTGTGCTGTCTTCTTTCAAAATAGATCCACTGCTGCTGCACCTTTTCGTTTTCTTCCAGCTCTGGGTTGGTCTCCACGTAGTCATAGCCCTCAGACACATAGATGGGCAGCAAGTCGTAGAACAGGATGGAGTTCACGCCCTTGCTTTGGTATTCAGGCAGCACGCCCACCAGCAGGAGGTCGAGCACCTTGGGCTTCTTGAATTTCAGTGCCTTCAGCAGGTGCCACCAGCCGAATGGCGTGAGCTTTCCCTTGGCGGCCTGCAGCGCCTTCGACATAGATGGCATGGAGATGCCCACAGCCACCAGCTTGCCGTTTGCTTCTGTCACGAGGCTCACCAGCTTCAGGTCGAGCACGGGAAGGAACATCTTCACGTATTGGTCTATCTGTTTCTGGCTCAGCTCGCTGTATCCGAACAGAGGCTTGAAGGCCTCATTGATGACCGAGAAGATTTCTTGGCCATATTCTTTCGCAATCTTCTTGGCCGACGTGTATTTCTTGATGCGCAGGTCGTACTTCTTCATCACGATTTCGGCAATCTTCTTGAGCCGTTCGGGCAGCCCTGTCTCTTTGGGCACAGTCATCAGCATCTCTATCCAGTCGGCATCCTTTTCAAAGCCTAGTCGCTCGATGTGCTTCTGATAGTAAGGATAGTTATAGATGGTGGCCATTGTTGAAAGCTCCTCGAAGCCTTCAATCAGCATGCCTTCTGCATCCATGTCGGTGAAGCCCAGCGGACCTTGAATGGTGTCCATTCCGCGCTCCTTTCCCCATGCTTCCACCGTCTGCAGCAGCGCCTCGCTCACTTCCTCGTCGTCTATAAAGTCTATCCAGCCGAAGCGCACATTCTTCAGGTTCCACGCCTTGTTCGCCTTTTTGTTGATGATGGCTGCCACGCGGCCTACCAGCTTCCCATCCTTATATGCCAGGAAATAGGCTGCCTCGCAGAATTCCATTGCTGCGTTCTTGTCAGAGAACGTGTTCAGCATGTCCTCATACAAGTCGGGCACGGAATAGGGGTTGTCTTTATATAATTCGTAATTAAAACGGATGAACTGTTTCAGTTCTTTCTTTGTTTCTACTTTCTTGATGGTTACCATTTTGTCAAATGCAAATTTGGGTACAAAGATACGAATAAGTGGGAGAAAAAACAAATTCATTCGGTTTTATTCTTTCTCAGCGTCGCGGCGAAAGCACAAGTGGTGCCTAGACGTGCGTCTCGCCGGACATCGCCCAGCGGGAGGCCCATTGCCTTGAGTGCATCTTTCTGCTTTCTTGCAGAGGTGGTTTTCACGCTTTCTTTGTTCCTGATTCATGTTCTGCGCCCTTGTTGGCAATAGGTGTGCAGGAATTGTACAAAATGGCCAGCAGTATATGCCTCAAAATCGGTGTGACTCAGACCGTACTGTGCGGTGTGACTCAGACCGCCACCATCGGTGTGACTCACACCGGAAAAGTAGCACAAGGCGAGTACATATTGGACAATAATGTGAAGTGAATAGAGGCTACCTCATTTGGAAGACACTTACCACAGGGAGGTGGTCGCTGGGACCGCCGAGATAGTTGGGTCCACGATACGTTCGGTAAGGTTTCTCGTTGTTGCCGAGTGGGTCTGGCTCGGTGAGGAAGGGGAAGGTGAGGATGCGTGTCAGCAGGTGGGAGAGGGTAGTGGTATGGGTGAGAATATGGTCAATCGTGGACCATTCTCCTTGATACTTATAGGTGCCAGGTTCAAGATCGACAGTCCTGTCAGTAAGGCTGCGGCTTTGAGTGAGCAGCTTGAGTTGCGGCGAATTAGTTTCGGCATTGAAGTCGCCCATGATGATGAGGTTGGGGCACTGGCGCGATGCACATACAGAATCGGCGTGTGAGAGGAGCTGCTGACAGATGTTCATGCTGACTTGTTGTGCCTCTCCGCCGCCCAGTTTGGAAGGCAAATGGAGCACGTAAGCATCAAGTGTATCGCCTTTGGCAATGATGCCTGCCACATGTAGAATGTCGCGTGTGTTCCTATTGCCTGCGTGAGGATGTATGTCTTGAACCTCAACAGGATAGAACGTAAATGGCGAGTAGAGCAGGGCGACATCGATGCCACGCTTGTCGCTGGAGTGAGTCATGATGTAGCGGTAGCCGAGGTTCTTCAGCGGAGTGTGTTCAGTGAGGTAGGTCATCACCGTGTCGTTCTCAACTTCGCAGAGGCCTATCAAGTCAACGGGCTTCTGCTCGTCTGCTGCCACAATGACTTTGCCTATGGCTATCAGTTTCTTGAACAAGCGCTGCTTGTTCCATCTCCGTTCTCCGCCCGCACAGAATTCGTAGTCTTGCTTTCCCTCGTCGTGGATGGTGTCGAACGCGTTCTCGATGTTGTAGGAAAGGGCCGTAAAGGTCTGTTGTGCCTTTACGTCATGCGCGTATAACAACAATAATATGAATGCAGCGAGACTTTGCCACATGGGGAATTCTGCTTGATTCGCTTGGTTTGTGTTTGAGGTAAATAATGGGCTTTCCCATCGTGCGTGAACGATGGGAAAGTGCTATTGGATTTAGTGTGCCTCAAGCCAGTTGGTACCCCATCCGCAGTCTGCAAAGAGGGGCACGGAGAGCTGGATGGCGTTCTGCATCTCGTTGATAACCAATGCTTGAAGTATCTCTTTCTCTTCGGGCACGACGGAGAAGTTGAGTTCGTCGTGCACTTGCAGTATCATCTTTGAGCGCAGACCTTCTTCGCGCATTCGCTTGTCGATGCGTATCATCGCCACCTTGATAATGTCGGCGGCAGTTCCCTGAATAGGAGCATTGATGGCGTTTCGTTCAGCATAGCCGCGCACCACAGCGTTGCGCGAGTTGATGTCGGGCAGTTGGCAGCGACGTCCGAGAAGGGTCTCTGTGTAGCCCAATTCGCGGGCTTTCTCGATGCTCTGGTCCATGTACGCTTTCACGCCCGGATAAGTGGCAAAGTAGTCGTCAATGAGTTGTTTGGCTTCGCTGCGGCTCACCTCCATGCGCTCGGCCAATCCGAAGGCGGAGATTCCGTAGATGATGCCGAAGTTGGCAGTCTTGGCCTTGCGGCGCATGTCGCTCGTCACATCCTTGATGTCCACCTTGAAGATTTTGGCTGCTGTGGCCTGATGGATATCGTGTCCGCTGTTGAAGTCCTCTACCATATTGTGGTCTTGGCTCAAATGAGCCATCAATCGCAATTCTATCTGACTGTAATCGGCAGAGAAAAAGAGCTCTCCTTGGTCGGGAATGAAGGCTTTACGCACTTCCTTTCCATTCTCGTCACGGATGGGGATGTTCTGCAGGTTAGGACTGCTTGAAGAGAGTCTTCCTGTGGCTGTAACTGCTTGGTTGTAAGATGTGTGTATGTGGCCTGTGCGCGGGTTTACCAGCTGAGGGAGCGCGTCAATATAGGTGCTCAGCAATTTCTTGTAACCACGATAATCCAGTATCTTCTCCACCACGGGGTGCTTGCTCTTCAGCGCAAGCAGAGTGGCTTCGTCAGTTACATATTGTCCTGTTTTTGTCTTCTTGGGTTTGGCGTCGATTTTTAGCTTGTCAAAGAGGAGTTCGCCCACTTGTTTCGGAGAGCTGATGTTCAGTTCCTCTCCTGCCACTTCGCGTATTTCTCGTTCGATGCTTTCCATGCGCTCTGTAAACACTCGTGAAGTTTCCGACAGAGAGGCTTCGTCGATGCGTACACCATTCATCTCCATCCTTGCCAGCACAGGCACCAGCGGCATTTCTACCTCGTTGAACAGTTTCCAAAGCCCCTTCTCCAGCAGTTCCTTCTCCAGAATGTTTTTCAGCTTCAGCGTCACATCGGCATCCTCTGCTGCATACTCGTACACTTCTTTGGGGTCGAGCTCATGCATGGAGCGTTGTTTCTTGCCCGAGCCGATGAGGGTGTCGATGTGGATAGTTTGATACTTGAGATATACTTCCGCGAGGTAATCCATATTGTGGCGCAGCTCGGGTGCGATGATATAATGCGCAATCATCGTGTCGAACATCTTGCCCTCAAGGTGAATGCCATAGTTGGCGAGCACCATCATGTCGTACTTGATGTTCTGTCCAATCTTTAGGATTTGGTCTGACTCGTACACCAGTTTGAACTTGTTAACAATCCTTAACGATTCTTCAAACTCGCTGCCTGTCCACTCTTCATGATAGGGAATGGGTATATAGAATGCACTTCCTTCTTCCACTGCAAAGCTCAATCCCACCAGTTTTGCCGCCATAGCGTCCACGGAAGTAGTCTCTGTATCTAGACTAATGGAATCGGAAGTCAATAATTTTGCAATTAGCGAATCCATTTCTTCCTCAGAATCAACGAGCTGGTAATTATGGCTTGTTGATGTTATGTCACTGAGATTCGACGAAAACAAATCGCCTTGCCCCTCGCTCGAATTGAGCGCAGTATTAGGGGCGTCAAAAAGGGAGGGTTGCGAGGTTGGCGCGGGTCCACCGAAGAGGTCACCGCTGAAAAGATCGCCTTGTGCTCCTTGTCGCTTGTTCCTTGCTCCTGCTTGCTCCTTTTCTCCATTTGTGTCTTTTCCATCGCTGAAAAGTTTTCTGCTTAGGGTACGGAACTCTAGCCGTTCGAAAATTTCTTTCAAGGCAGTTTCGTCAATGGATTCACGCTTGAGGTTATTGAGGTCGAGGGTGATGGGCACGTCGGTACGTATGGTTGCGAGGTACTTCGATAGCTTGATGTCGTCCACATGTTCCTCCACTTTCCGTTTCATCGCTCCTTTCAGCTGGTCGATGTTGGCTAAGAGTCCTTCGATGTTGCCAAACTCGTTGATGAGTTTCACGGCTGTCTTCTCGCCTACGCCTGGGCAGCCAGGATAGTTGTCGGATGAGTCGCCCATCAAACCTAGAAGGTCGATGACTTGGTTCACATTGTTGATGCCATACTTCTCCGTCACCTCTTTCACGCCCATGATATCGAAGCCACCATCATGTCGAGGCTTGTACATTTTCACGTGTTCAGCTACAAGTTGCCCATAGTCCTTGTCGGGAGTCATCATATAGGTGTCAATTCCTTCGATGGATTCGCTTTGTTTTGCCAATGTGCCGATTACATCGTCTGCTTCAAAGCCTGGAACTTCCAATACGGGGATGCGGTAGGCTTTCAATACATCTTTAATTATGGGTACGGCAAAGCGGATGCCTTCGGGTGTTTCTTCGCGCTGCGCCTTGTATTCGGCGAATGTCTCATGGCGAAATGTTGGGCCGTGTGGATCGAATGCTACACCGATGTATTCGGGGTTCTCCTTGGTGAGAATCTCTTCCAGCGTGTTGACGAAGCCTAGCACTGCTGAAGTATTTTCGCCTTTGCTGTTGATGCGGGGATTCTTGATGAAGCCGTAGTAGGCTCTATAAATCAATGCGTAAGCATCGAGAAGGAACAATTTTGCCATGCCTTTTCCATTTTGTGTGTAAACTTACGAATTATATTTGGAAAAAGCGCTAACTTTGCAGATGTTTTTTGTAAAGATGGACGTATTGCAATATATCAGAAAGCCAATTGAATCCGAGATGGACACCTATCGTCAGGTGTTTGACTCATACATGGTGCACACGAACCCTCTCTTGCGTGAAGTGCTGGCCACTATCGCTAACAGGAAGGGGAAAATGATGCGTCCAATGCTTACGTTGCTGGCCGCTAAACTGATTGGTGGTGCTGTAAATGAAGATTCCATCTATGCTGCAGCTACGTTTGAGTTCTTCCACACAGCCAGCCTTATCCATGATGATGTGGTCGACGAAAGCGCTGAACGTCGTGGGCAAGAATCTGTCAATAGCGCATATAGCAATCAGGTGGCAGTTCTTGTAGGCGATTTCATCCTTGCAAATGCACTTCGTTGTGCTGCCAAGACGGGTAGTGTCGACTTGGTGAATTCTGTGTCTGATGCCGCACAGAGCCTTTCTTCTGGCGAGCTGCTTCAACTTCACAACGTGAATAATCAGACTATCGACGAGGTTGTTTATTTTGATATCATTCGCAATAAGACGGCTGCGCTCTTTGCTGCATGCGCCGAAGCAGGGGCACTTTCTGTTTCGTCGGACAAATCAGTACGACGAATTATGGCTCAATTCGGAGAAAATGTTGGCATTTGTTTCCAGATTCGTGATGATATCTTCGATTATTCCTCTGATGCAGCGATAGGAAAACCTACTGGCAACGATATGAAGGAGGGTAAGCTCACGCTTCCCGTTATTCACGCTGTGCTCGTTTCCGGAAGCGACGAAATGCATGCTCTGGCACGTAAGGTGAAATCACGCATGGTATCTCAAGCTGAGATAGACACTCTTGTTGAGTTTACAAAGGCGAATGGTGGCATTGAATATGCGGAGGCGGTGATGAATAGCTATGCCCAAAAAGCAAAGGATTTGCTAGCTTCCTTCCCTGATTCAGATGCTAAGCAAGCATTAATTGCCTACGTTGACTATGTGATTGATCGTTCACTTTAGTCTGAACTGTGATTCACCCTTTTCAATAGAATATATAAAGAAAGCAGGCCCGAAAGCCTGCTTTTTATGTTCTGAAAACGGTGTGACTCACACCGAGGTTGGTGGTCTGAGTCACATCGCCTATCCCGGTCTGAGTCACACCGATTATGTGGTTGTGTGTGTCGCTCTGTAGAAGTATAGGAAATACCTTCTTCGTGTATGTTTGTGAGCTTTTTCCCTGTTTATTGAAGTAGTTCCTTGGTGCTTTAGGGCATCACTCTTTTGTGCTTGTAGGCAAGCTTTCATTGTGCTTGTGAG
>Ga0326512_10003606_pt1 | contig 11323 bp, 26 predicted proteins | sample 1_2617_0518_D_FD_203652 | JGI IMG/M metagenome (GOLD analysis project Ga0326512, IMG submission 203652) | Bovine rumen microbial communities from UC Davis, California, United States - 1_2617_0518 | ecosystem: Host-associated > Mammals > Digestive system > Stomach > Rumen | place: USA...
AATTTAAAAGATTGTGTTATAGTTGATATGGATGCTACTATTTGTCTTAATACATCTGGTAGGCCTTTTTATGGCCCTGGATGTGCAGAAGGCATTAAGGATGATATTCCTGTTGAAAATCTTATTTATATATTAGATTTATTATCTAGTGTAGAAGAAGGAGCTCCAGAAATATTTATAGTAACTGGAAGGGATGAATCTACAAGAACAGCAACTACTGATTGGTTAAGTAAACATACTTATTTTCCTTTTACTTTATATATGAGAAAGGAAGGAGATTATAGAAAAGGAGATATTGTAAAGAAAGAAATATATGAAAATCATATTAAGGGAAAATACAATGTCCTTTGTGTTCTTGAAGATTCTCAGAAATGTGTAGATATGTGGAGAAATGAAGGTTTAATTTGTTTACAACCAAACAAAGGAGTATTATGATAGCAAAAGTTTTAAGAGATTTAAATGGCTATACAAGAAGACTTGTTTGGGTAGATTTAAATAAAGTAATAGGAATTTCTGATGTTAATAATGACGGGGAATTTTTCCTTTATTTTATTGATAATTCTGCTTGGAGAGTTTATGAATTTGATGAAGATAATACATATGCTTCTATTTTAAACAAGTGGGAACAATGTCATGGACAATAAATATAGATTTCTTGAAAGTGATAATATAAATGGAATATCTTATTTAAGAGTTGCTACTATGACAGCTTTTAATAAGTTTAATGAAAACAAACAACCTATTGAATTAAAATGTATTCCAATGCCTATTATAGTAGAATGCATGAAAGCATTAGAATGGAAGCTAAATGATAATTATGATCCAATAGAAACTAATGGATGGCAAGTAGATTGGTGGATGCATGTAATAACTCCTGATAATACTAAAGTTCTCTTGAGTGGAAGTTGGTATTATGGGAATTTTAAAATAGAAATTGATGAGTGAAGAAGAATTTTTAAATTCCAGGATACCAGTATTTATAGATGATGATTCTAAGTTAGTAATTCCTAGTAGAAATTATCATAATGAAAAACATACTGATATAATGGATAAATTTGGATATAATTGGCATACTAATATTAGAGGCTATATTAAACCAGATGAATATATAATGTTATATATAGCAGATTATGAAATTCCTAATTGTACTACTTGGTTTATACAATATTTATTTAATAAATTTCCAAAAATTAAATGGATAGGTTTTGGATGTATTAAAGGAAAAATAGGAGAATACTGGAGACCTAGAATGGTAGTAGTTAGAGATAATGAAGAGGTTTATAAACTAACTCCAGCTTATGATCTATTTGATAAGCCCTCAGAGAAGTCTGTGGGAAAGTAATAAATATGAAGTAATAACCCCAATGCTAGCATTAGATTTATTAAATCCTTTAAAAGAATGTGAATGTGATACTGAAACTATGGGACTAGATCCTTATACTAAAAAATTACTCACCGTTCAATTAGGAAATAAAGAAAATCAATTTGTATTTGATGTTAGTAATGGAATATATCCAGGATTAAAAGAATATTTAGAATCTGATAGAACTTTTTTATTTTGGAATGCTCAATTTGATTTAATGTTCTTAAATCATTATAATATATGGCCTGTTAATATTTATGATGGAATGTTAGTTGAGCAGTTAATATATTTAGGATATGATAAAGAAAAAGGCTTCTTTTCTTTAAAAGAATCTTATTATAGATATTTTCAAGAAAATATTGATAAATCTGTTAGAGGTAAAATTATAACTGAAGGTCTTACAGAAAGAGTAGTAATTTATGCTGCTGGTGATGTAATGCATCTTTCAGATATCAGAGATAAACAGATGATAACAATAAAAAAAGAACACCTTGAAAATGCTGTTAGGGTTGAAAATGAGTTTGTTAAATGTTTAGCTTATATAAAGTTATGTGGAGCATATTTAAATGAATCCAAATGGAAATCTAAAATGGCTAAAGACCAAGCAAAATTAAATGAAGCTATTCAAGAATTAAATTCTTGGGTAGTTAATTATTTTAGGGAACATGGAGGAGATGAAAGAACTCTAACTATTGATAGAGAATATATTCTCGATACTCAATGGGAACATGATATTAAAAAGCTAAAAGAATTAGGTATTAAAAAAGTAGACCTTCCAGATAATGTACTATTTTCTGGAACTCCTTTTAAAAGAGATTCAGGAAGACCTGAATTAGGTGTGTTGTATGGAATAAAAATAAAAGAAAAATTTCCATATCTAAAAATAGATTATCAAGGAGATTTATTCTTAGGTTTTAATACCGAACCTCAATGTATAATAAATTGGTCCAGTCCTAAACAATTAATTCCTTTCTTCGAAATGTTAGGTTTTAATTTGGAGACATTTGACAAAAAGACTAAAGAAAAGAAGAAATCTGTAAGTTCAGATGTTATAGAAAGACAACAACATGTTTCTACTATAGCTAAGCCTTATCTTAAATATAAGGAAGCTGCAAAAGTTGTCACTTCTTTTGGGGAAAACTGGTTAAAAGCTATTAATCCAGTAACTCATAGAATACATGTGGATTTCCATCAACTTGGAACTAATACTGCTAGATTAAGTAGTGGTGGAGGACCTTACAAATTGAATTTACAGCAATTACCTAGAGATTCTGAAACAAGAGCTTGTTTTACAGCTGAAAAGGGAAATAAATGGATCAGTTGTGATTATGACTCGCAGGAAAGTCAATTACTAGCCTCAGTGGCTAATGATCCAGCAATGCTTGATTTGTATAGAAATGGATGTGGTGATATGCATGCTCTAGTAGCTTATATGAGTTATCCAAATATAATTCCAAGAGATACAAAGATTGAAGATATTTCTAAATTGTATCATGAAGCAAGACAGAATGCTAAAGGAATTGAATTCGCCATTAATTATGGAGGAGATGATAACACTATTTCTGCTAATGCAGGTATTCCAAAGAAAGATGCTAAAAATATCTATGATTCTTATATGAAAGGTTTTCCTGGAGTAAAGAAATATCAAGATTATTGCAGAAAAGCTGTAATAAGAGATGGTTATATTCTAATGAATCCAGTAACTGGACATAGATGTCATATTCCAGATTGGGAAGAACTTAAAGAAGTTAGAGATGCTTCTATGCAACCTGGATTTTGGGAATATTATAGAGAAGAAAAAAATAGTGGTTATTATAATGAGGATATTCCAAAAATTAATAACTTTATTAAACGTAAAAAACAATTAGAAAAGGACTCAATTAATTATAGGATTCAAAATAGGGGAGCAATGTGTTTCAAATTTGCAGGAATATCTTTATACAACTGGATTAAAAAGAATAATCTACTCGGAGTAGTTAAAATTTGTATTCCAGTTCATGATGAATTTAATGTAGAAGCTCCAGAAGAAATGGCAGAAGAAATAGCCAAGGTAGTGGTAAAAGCTATGGAAAAGGGAGCTGCTCCTTTCTGTACAAGACTACATTTAAGTGCTTCTCCTTCTATTGAAGATTATTGGGTTCATTAACAAATGTTAAGAGTGGTTAATCATTTTGATTTTCCACTCTTTTTTATTATATTAGAATATGAAAAATAAATTAAGTCCAATGGCTAAACTTTGTTTAGCAAGAGAGAAAGATATACTCGGAGATAATCCGTCCCTGGAATTAACTCATGTTTTTAGACAGGGTTTTATTGCAGCATTAGAAGCGGATAAAATTATGTATAATATGATACAAGAAATGGGTTTAATGAAACCTAAAGACATAGAGAACTAATATAACTAAAACTATGAAAGTAATAACAAGAAATAATATTGAGTTTGAAGAAAACGAATTTGTATCAGTAAATAACTTTACTGTATCTGGAAATCTTGTAAAAGACTATGGTGAAATAGAAGTAACAGAAGAAGAAATAAAATTTCCTGAAGAATGAAAGAGTTTAATGTTATTGGTTACAATTTTAATAGTAAAGAATTTGTATCTTACAATATAATTCCATATCTTGTATCTCAATATAAAATAAAAAGAGATAAACCTAAAACATTTGATGAATTTAAAGAATTTATAAAAAATGAATCAATGTATCAATGGTGGTCAAGATGTGAATATGAAATTATATTAAGTCCTTGGCCTTATATTTCTTCTCCAAGTGAAAGATATGATAAAAAGGGGGAAGACGATATAGAAGCTTGGAAAGAACATTGGAAAAAACATCTTAAGGAATGTAAAAAGATAGATGTTCATTATCAAGTAATGATGAATCTTGATATAATAACTACTTTAGTTATGGATAGTGTAACAAATGAATAATTTGATCTATATTGGTAAAGGAATTTCAGAACAGATAAAAAACTTTAGTTATAGTTACCCAAATACTGTAACTAAAGAATCTGTATTTAACTATTGGATGGGTAATTTTAAAGAATTTTATGAAAAATATCCATATGCTGCTAAATGGGATTATGAAGGATTTATAAGAGAAATATTAGGTTATTATGAATAATTTATGGAAAATTCCAATCGGAGATTGGAGTGATGATGGTCATGGAAAATGTGATTGGTTTATTATAAAAAGTAATTTTACTGTAGAACAAGCTAGAGAAGCTTATTTTAAATCAGTAGAAAAATCTGGAGTAGATGTTAGTAAGGAAATTGCTTGTGAGTATGAAGATAATTCAGTATCAGAAAAATTCATGAAAGTTTTTCCAGAATTTTTAGAAGAAGGTCTTATTAAACATTACCCAGAAGATACTGAATATTATATAGAAGATTTATATGATTTAGCAGAAATAGTTTGTCTATTTATTCAAAAATATAATCCAGAATTTAAATACGAAATACTTAATATTCCAATGTTGCCTTTTTATGGATATGATGAAAAAGATAGACATATAGGATATTTTGGTTATGGATTATTTGATTAAATATTAGAGTATGATTAAATATAATTTAGTAATAATAGAAGGTAAACAACGTATTCCGTTTTTAAATCTTACTGAAAAAGAATTTTACGATAAGCTTTGGGAATGGACTTATGAAGATGATTTATGGGATTATTTAGAAGAAAGTAATCCTACTAACAAAGAACTTGAAGATGCCTTAAATCAGTTTATAAGAGACAATATGTTTCATGAATATGAAGATGATGATGTAGATTGTTTTGCTTTTATAAATGATGGGGATTGTATAAAAGAATATCAAATTGATGAAAATATAGTTAAATTTGTGCATGGCAAAATAAAAGAATATAATTCGAAAAATGGATAAAAAAGAAAAGGAATTAGCTGAATGGTTTTTTAATCTAGTAGGATATTTTAATCATTATTCTTTCTTCACAAAAGAATTGTGGAGAAAAGTTAAAGGATTTAAAAATTATGATGAAGCTGAAATTAAATGTGCATTTATGCATAAATGGTTTCACGATAAATTCAATTATTTTACTTGTCCAGTTGGAATGGAATGGTTTTGTGAGGTAAGTGAAAATTCTTATAAAAATTATATAAAAGATTTTGAATTAGTTTTTGACGCTTTTATAAAATGGAAAATTGAACAAAGATGATTGATAATTTTGAATTAATAAAACCTCTTCTTACATTTCCTAATGATGATATTTATTATCATTTACAAATTTTAAGAAGAGGTAAAGACCATTCAGAACTTCCTGCTGCAAATAGAGTAATTGAATCTTATTTTATTATTGATATTAATGATTTAGATTTTTACGAACAGGAAATAAAAGACTTGTGTAAATTCTTTGAAGCAAGGGCATACATCAATCTTGCTCCTAAATCCATTAAGAAAACTGCAATGCTTCAATTAAAGTATCTTGCAGAAAGAGTTTATATCGGAGATTTTAAGAAAATCTGGAAATCTTGGAATACCTGTGCTGGAGAAATAAAAGGAGAAGAATCTAGATGGATTGTTGATATTGATTACAATGTTGATGATTCTAATTTAGAACCTGCTTGGGAAGATATTGCTTATTTTATTGATTATAAATGTGATCCTAAAATAGATCCAATCAATACATTTTTTGATACTAAGATAATTGCAGATATTCCAACTAAAAATGGTTATCATTTAATTACAACTCCTTTTAATCTTCAACAATTTAAAGAAAAATATCCAGATATAGATGTTCATAAAAATAATCCAACAATACTGTATATACCATAAAAAAGATGTTAAAAAAATTAGGAATAAATAGCTTAAAAGAATTTTTTAGTGCATTATTAGTTTTTATAGGAATTATTATGATAGTAGGAACACTTCTTACTATATGTTATTCATTTCATTGGCTTTTAGGGTTACTTATAACTGGATTTCTTTTTATTGTTATAGGTATTGGTATAACTAATTTAGTATGAAAGTAACAGTTAGTGTTTGTATGAGTAAAGAATTTGAGATTGAGCCAAATTCCGGAAATGTATATAAAGATTTTATGGAACAACATCCTCTTCCAACACAGATTTTGGACGGTTGTGTAGTTCCCGCTAAATTTAAATGGGAAGATGCTAAAAATTGGACACTTGATAATGTAGCTATAGTATGAAAAGTTGTATAGTTTTAACACCTGAAGAAGTGGATAACTTATTAAATTGTATAGATATATTACCAGGAGATAAACCTATTGCTATAATTGAATACGAAAATAATAAAAAGTGTGTGCACAGAGCAGACACTGAAGAAGGGGAGTATTTAGAATTATGAAAGTTTATGTAGAAATGACTTGGCCAGAAATTCAAGATTATATGGATAATCCTGGATATCCAGAAGAGGTTGGGTTTGACCCGCAAAGAGACAAATGGTATATTCCAAAAGAATGGTATGAAACAAATAGGAATTGATTTTCAAGGTTGGCCAATTAATGCGCTAACTTTACGAGAAATTCTTCATAAGTTAGGATTTGAAGAAACTCTTTCTGGAGAATTTACTTTTACAGATAATCCAGAACTTTTAGATTCTTATCCATTAACTCTTGAAGATGATGGTATGGCATATGGCATTAGACCGATGCTTATAACAGAAGTAGATAATGAAATTTATGAAGATGAAAATTCTAAGCTAAAAGTATTTAATTTATTTAGAGATGGATATAGACAAATTGATTAAATTAGCAACTCTAGAAAAAAATGGGGCTGCTAAAGAAGCTTTTAGAGCTGTTAAAGCTGAATTACTTTTAAATAGTTCTGCTAAAAAACCTAAACCTGAAGGAAAAGAAATCTTTAGTATTTCCTTATGTCCAAAAAGAGAAGGTAATTGGGATATTATTATTAATGAACTTGATTTATCTATTATTAGAAAACTTATTAAAGAAAAGGAAGAACAAATTTCTATGTACGATGCTAATAGTCGTAAAGATTTAGCTGATATGTATAGGGAACAAATGAAATATTTAAAAGAACTTCTTCCTCCAGAAATTTCTAAAAAAGATATTCAAGAATCTCTTTATGGTCTTTATCCTAATGGTTTTACTCAAAAAGAAATGGGTAAAGTAATTAAATCTATTAAAGAAATTTATCCAACAGCAGATAGTAAATTAATCGCTGAAGTAGTTAAGGAAAATATTCATGAATAAATGAATAAATAATGAAATTAATTAAACCAAAAGCAGAACTCCTTCTACAGCAACCTGGCTTAGAAGGAGTTTATAAACAAATTGAATTAGCAGGTAGGACTTGTTACAAATCTACAGATAAAATAACTGAAGATAGTGCCAAACCATTTGTTGATAGAATGATTAATAGTAATCATTTCGCAATGCTCGAACATGGTACTGTATATTTATCATTTGTTTGCGGTCAACCTTTAAAAATAATTCACTCTGATGGAAGTACTGATATATATGATGAAACAAAAATCTACGATAATTTAGTAGCTAAATATACGAAAAATCCCCATTCACTAGCTATTGAACGTTATATGGGATTAGGAACTTATGGAGTATATATTACTACTAATCTTCGTGTTTTAGTAGAAAATGACTGGTTAGATGATTTAAAATATATTTGTGAACCAACAGAATATCATGAAAAGAGATATACTTTTAGATTAACTACTTCTATTGGTGTTACTAGAGAACTCAATCGTCATCGTGTAAATAGTATAGCGGAACAGTCGACTAGGTACTGTAATTACAGTAAGGATAAATTTGGAAATGAATTAACTTTTTGTACTCCACAATGGATAGATGAAGAAGAACTTTCTAATATTGGCCCTTATAAAAGAGTTATTAGAAAGAAAAATGCTTCTCCAACTGAAATATGGATTACTAGTCTTTTAAATGCCGAAGAAGATTATCTTGAATTAATTAAAGATGGGTGGCAGCCTCAACAAGCTAGAGAAGTTCTTCCTTTATGTACTGCAACTGAAATAATTCATACAGCGTATGCGTCAGATTGGAAACATTTCTTTGATTTACGTTATTATGGTACTACGGGTAAACCACATCCTAATATGGTGGAATTATCCACTTTGATAAAAGAAGAAGCTGAAAAACATGGAATCTGGGATAATATTCATAATTAATTATGCCTACATTAGAAGAACAACAATTTAGAACTCAAATTAAATCATTGCTTAAAGAATTAATAGCAGAATTAAAAACATTAAACTCAGGAATAAAAAAATTAATAGATGATTAAATGTAAATATAATAAAGAAGAAGCTAAGCACATCTTTTTTACTTCTGATACCCATTTCTACCACACTAATATATTAAAGTTTTGTAAAAGGCCTTTTAAAGATGTTGAAGAAATGAATAAAGCTTTAATAGAAAACTGGAATAAAGTTGTAGGGCCTGATGATATAGTGTTCCATTTAGGGGATGTTGCTTTTTGTGGAAACCAAAAACTAGAAGAAATAATAAATCAACTAAATGGACATATTATTTTAGTAAGAGGTAATCATGATAGGCACCTACAGAAAACAATATGTGATAAATTATTTGATGAAGTAGTACCTCAACTTCAATTAGAAATAGATGGAAGAAGTATTTATTTAAACCATTATCCATTTCTTACTTATGGCGGGTGTTGGAGAGGAGATAAAAAAGCTGTATATCAAGCTTTTGGTCATATTCACTCTACGCCTAATACTTCTGACGGAAAAGACATAGGAAGAATGATACATTTATTTCCATATCAATATGATGTAGGTGTAGATAATAATAATTATACTCCTATAAGTTGGGAGGAACTTAAAACTAAAATTGAAGAACAATGCAAAAAGAAATTGAATTGGAAACAGAAATTCCTGAAGTGGTTGATATGCGAGTTCCAGAAATAAATGAACAAATTAGGAATATGGAACTTATTGACAATCCTATAGATAAAGAAATTACCGAAGATGAAATAAAAGATGGACATATTGAGAGAACTGCTAAATTCCAACAGATTTGGCATCAATCTCATACACCTTGGATGAGAATTAATCAAAAAATTAATAGAAACGCACCTTGTCCATGTGGTAGTGGTAAGAAATATAAACATTGCTGTTTAGGTAAAGAAGAACATATTTATAGATTAAAAGATGATCCTACATATAATTAATTATGAAAATAGTAGCAATAAGTGATATGCATGGATTACACGAATATGTACATATAAATGAATGTGATATTCTGTGTATCTGTGGAGATATTGTTCCTTTAAAAATGCAACGTAACGTTCCTCAATCATTATCTTGGTTAAAGAAACAGTTCATTCCTTGGTGTGAAAAACAACCATGTAAACAAATATATTTAGTTGCAGGAAATCATGATTTTGCATTTGAAAAAAGAGATTTAGAAATAAATAATTTATTTTTAGGAACAAAAATTGTCTATCTTAATAATCAGTCAGCTGAATATTTAGATGAAGAATCAGGAAAATTATATACGTTATGGGGTTCTCCACTTTGTCATATATTCTTTAATTGGGCATTTATGTATAGTGCAGAATATGAAAAAGAACAATTCGAAAAAATGCCTAAAAACTGCGATATAGTAATAACACACGATGCTCCTTATGGTACTAGTGATGTATGTTTTGATAGTTGGAATAAAGAACATATAGGAAATCTTGAATTAGCAGAAGTACTTAAAGAAAAACAACCCAAATTATTATTACATGGACATTTACATTCAAGTAATCACGAATGTGAAATGCTAGAAAATACAAAAGTATATAATGTTTCTGTAGTTAATGAAAGATATGAAATTAGTTATAAACCTTTAGAAATTGAATTATGATAGTAAGTTTTCAAATTAATAATATAACTGTCCAATCAAACGGTGATGATGAGATTATGATCAAATCAGGAATCTTAGCACACTTGTTAGAAATCGAGAAAATTGCAGCATTACTTAACGTTAAGCAAAATGCTAAACCAGTCCCTTCTCCTAAGAAAGATATTCAAGATTTAGATTATGATAATGATAAAAATCCTGAAGATGAAGAAAAGAAAGATTTTGACCCTGATTATGATAGTATTGGGTAATTAATCATCTGAACTATTATAGATGAATCTGCCGAATGATAGGTATCTTAAATCGAAAATTTATACCTATTGTTCGGTAAATTTTTTATAATTTTTGAAAAAATTTTTTAAATGGAAGAAGACTTAATGAAAGAGTCAACTGCTCCTATGGTTAAAATTGGATACTCAGAGTATGCAGAACTTAGGAGATTAGGCATTTTACATGATCCTGATGACTCTAGAAGTTTTAATGTAGGAGCATCAGATTATTCACATCATACAATTCAACCTTGGAGTATTTGGTTAGATTATAATTTAAATGCTTGGGATGCTGATATAGTTAAGAGAGTACTTAGAACTAAAAGTGGTGAATCTCGCATCCTTGACTATGAAAAGATAATACATATTTGTCAAGAAAGAATTAGACAATTAAATAATGAACGCAATAACTTATGAGATATTCAGAAATAATTAAAGAATTAGAATATTGGAAAAAAATTTCTGGAGAAGAAGATCCAAAAATAGTAGTTGCAGACTCTTATAAAAGTGATGAATATCCTATTAAAAAAATAGAGCCATTTTATGGTAAAATCGGCATAATTATAAATACATAATGAAAAAATTATCAAAAAGTACTATTCTTAAAAGAAAGGAATTACCCATTAAACTAACTAAAGAAGAGTTAGAATTATAAGTACTTTTAAAAATTATTTTATAATATTAACTTCTATAATGCGATGACTGATAGAGAAGAACAATTAATTAAAAGAATTGAAGAGTTAGAAAAACATCAAAAGAATCAAGATAAGAAAATTAAACAATTAGAAGAAAAGGTAAAACTTGCTTCTACAGGTTTTCCAGTAAATTTTCTTTAAATGAAAAT
>Ga0326512_10003607_pt1 | contig 11319 bp, 23 predicted proteins | sample 1_2617_0518_D_FD_203652 | JGI IMG/M metagenome (GOLD analysis project Ga0326512, IMG submission 203652) | Bovine rumen microbial communities from UC Davis, California, United States - 1_2617_0518 | ecosystem: Host-associated > Mammals > Digestive system > Stomach > Rumen | place: USA...
CCTTTTCTGTTATGTCGTCTATGGCGTGCCCTACAATGAGCTTAAGTATATACTCGTCTACGCCGCTTTCTTTCGCCTTAGTTATGAACGTGTGGCGGGTATCGTGGGGCGTGTGCTGCATTTTAAAGCGTTTCATAATCTTTTTAAAGCGCCCGCGCCACTTATCGTACGTAAGCTCTTTACCAGTCTGGCTGCTTTCATCATAAAAGAGAGTATCGCAGCCAGCGGCAGCAGCTTTTTTATAGCAGCTTTCGACCAGATCATAAACGCGGCTATGTATCGGTACTACTCTATTGCGCCCTGCGTCAGTCTTAAGCCCGCCTATTATGGTACGCTCTTTTAAGTCTACGTCGCTTAGTTTAAGTATAGCTAGCTCTTGTGGACGAAAGCCGCTATATATCCCTATAAGCAGCATGTCTACAAACGGGTAAGCCAGATTACTAAACAGCGTTTCTATTTCATCATCAGAGAACGGCACGCGCTTAATAACCTTTTCGCCCTTTTTAACGCTATTGCACAGCGCCGCGTAGTCTTTGTCGCATATTTCATGCTTAAGAGCGTACTTATACATGAGGTTATAAAGGCTTTTCATACGCTGCTTAGTGGGCTGCCCTGCTGCCGCGTCTTTAATAGTTTGCTCTAAGTGGTTTACGCGTATATCTCTAAAGCGCATATCGTGCAGCGGGGCGCTATGGTTATACGCGCTTATCCATGTACGGCGGGCACTGGGTACTATTAGCTCGAAATGCTCTTTAGACCACTTTTCGTACACTTCTTTAAAGGTAATAGTATTTACTTGTATGTCGTAGGGGTTTGCGTTGAAGTCTGCCAGCGCTTGCAGTGCAGCAGCCTTAGTAGGATAATAGCCGACTGTTACGAAATGCTGCTTAGCTTTGCCGCTATCATCAATAGACCAGCCCGTAGTTTTACGGGCTATATATGGGTTACGCCGTTTGCCAGATAGTTTATAAACAGAGCCGTAGCCGTTTGGTAGTTTCATATAATCACGCTTTCGTATGTAAAATGTGTAAAAACGCTCTTAAAAGTGACTAAAAAGGGGATATAGTGACTAAAAAGGGCGTTAATATGTCTGTACCGCAAAATATATTAAGAAAGTGAGGTACTAAGACATGAGTAACAAGGAACTTAAGCAGCAGATCATAGACGCGCTGGACGGTATTAACGACCAGAGGGCGCTTAAAATCATACTGCAGTTTATCTTAGGCATAAAAGACAAGCTAATAAGGTAAAAAATAAGCGGCGCATTACGTGCCGCTTTTAATTTTGTCTACAAAGTCTTTTACTAGCTGCCACTGCTGCGGGCTAAGCTGCCCTAGTGCTAAGAATGTCTTTTTAACGAACTCGTCGCCGTCTGTAAATACAGCGCCCAGCAGTTTAGCTAGCTGCTCGTCGTCGGACACTTTAACGAACATGTCGCCGCTGCCAGTCTCTAAGTATTCTTTATTAACGTTAAACTCCCTGCAGATACTAATAAGCATTTGAGGGGTAACGTTATTAACGCCGCTTTCTATTCTGGAAATAGTAGCGCGCGTAACACCGAGGCGAGCGCCGAAACTTTCCATAGACATATCTAACGCTATTCTAATTGCTTTAACTCTTTCTTTCATAGTCTCAATTCCTTAATAAGTATAAAAATGCCTTTTTCTACCTAGATTATAAGGCGTAAAGTTACTAAACGCAACACAAATATAAATTATATGTTGACACGCGTACGCGACGTAACTATAATGTTACATATAGAAACACAGCAGCACTACATTTAGTACATGCGGAAACGCAAAACCACAATTTAACTTACGAAAGAGAGGTAACAACATGACACAGTACAAGACATTAGAGGCACAGCAGAGCGCGGCAAAGGTTATTACAGGCTGCATAGACGCTATTAACAACGAAAAGGGCTTACCGTACCAGCTGGGCACATTAACAGTAGAGTACATAACGAAATACTTAGCAGAGTATAGAAAGTTAATCGAAAAGGACATAGAAGAGAGCCAGAAAGCAGCAGAGGCAGCAGGCGACGCAGAAACAGTTATTAAGATATGGGCAGCGAACAAAGAGAACGGCTACAGAGCTTACCCGCCAGAGTATGAAGTAATGTTTTGGAATGTTGCAGGCGAGGCTTTAAGAATACCAGACGGAAAGCCTAACCATGAATACCAAATTAAGTTTGGCTTTGACACTTTCGAAGAGGCAGCGCTTTTTATTGAAAGCGTAAACGTACCAGACGCAGTACAAGTAAGCATTAACGACGAGTGCTACGACGTTTACCCAGCAGAGCTGCAAGTAAAGGGCAATAAAATGCAAGAACGTAGCCGCCTAGACTTTGACGACGTACGCAGCTTTTGTATAAGCAAAAACCTTTACACACGAGGCACTAACGAGGAATACACACGCCTTGCTAATATGCTTTTCTACTGGCAGGAAACAGGGCAGAACATAGACACAGCTAAGCTACAGATAGTAGCGCAGAATATCTTAGACCACAGCGACACAGAGTACGAGCTAGAAAGCCTTATGTTTTCACTTAAGCGCGAGGCAGTTATTACTAGCTACTGCGTAGCAGATCACTAAGCGACAGAGGGGGCAGCGGGTATGGAAAACTACAGAACTTTAGAAGATATACAAGCATATAGCGCAGGCTATGCAGCAGCAGTAGCAGACATGGTAGAAAGAGACGCGAAACGCAGAAAGCGGCAAAGGGCAGCAGCCCAGCGCCGCAAGTACTTTTTAATACAGCGCAGCGTAGGGCTTGTGCTGGTAGCAGCAAACGTACTAGCCGCTTACGTATTAGACGGCGACATAACGGCGGCAGTATTCCTAGTACCGTTAGGCATTTACTTAATGCTTACCAAAGAGCAAGTGCTAGACATTTAATACGAGGTTAAAAGGAAATGAGAAAAAAGCAGAACGTAGACCAGATCATAGAAGAGACACAGCAGAGGACATTTTTAGAGAATAACCCGCAGTACAAAGAGTTTAACGACCTTGCAAAAGAAGTAGCGCAGCTGCCAAAAGAGCAGCAGGCAAAAGTAGCTATTTTCGCACAGGGCGTTATAGCCGCAACGGCAGCAGGGGTAGGAAATGCAACAGAGTAAGAACTTAACGCCAGCAGAGGCGGCAAAGATATTAGGCGTAAGCCCACAATATGTACGCGTAGGCTTGCAGCAGGGCGTATTACCGATAGGCAGCGCCGTTAAAATGTCTAGCCGCTGGGCGTACAACATACCAGAGGCAGCACTTAAAAACTACATAGAGTACGGGGGAAAAATGCAGCATGAATTTACAGAGCCAGCTAGAAGTAATTAACCATAGCTGCCGCATACGTATTATAGACAGACGGGTAACGGGCGACGAGTTTAAAGTATTCGACGACTACAAAACGTTTGCAATAGACGACAGCGGCAAGCTGGGCAGCCGCTTAGACAGGCAGTACTTAGGCTATAAGGTTATAGCACTTTATATGCGCCCAGAGATAAGCCACAAGAGAGCTAAAGAGCTGGGCTTAATTGAGCCACTGCACCCAGAGGACACGCCAGCATATAGCTTTAGCGACTTAGAGCTAAGGCTTTACTACGAAATAGTAATAGAGAAAGACGAGGCAGTACATATTTAAGGACACATGCGACAGAGGGGCGCGTAGATCATGGCAACTAATAAGGAATTATTAGAGCAAGTACGGACGCTTAAAGGCAAGCTCGTAAGAGCAAGCCACGAGAAAAGAAAACTAGAAGAGAAAAACGCAGCACTGGCTATGGAGATAGACGCAGCAGAGCAGCTGCTTATTAACACCAGAAACAACTTAGCAGAGTGCGGCGAGAAAATGCTAAAAGCGCAAAAAGAGGCTTACGACTGGCAGCAGGCAGCAGAGGGGCTGGCACGCATGTTAGAAGAGCTTAAGGCGCAGGGCAAGTGGTAACTATAAACACGCAACGAAAGAGAGGTAGAAACATGGCACAGTATACGGGCTGCTGCGTTTATTGCGGGCAGACACAGTTAGTAGTAGCAGGCGAGGACTTAACCGAGGAAGAAATTAACAAGCTGGCTACTTTGCAGTGTAATTGCGACGAGGCACAGGCACTACAGAAAGTAGAGCAAAAGAAAACATACGCAGAGGCGAATATAAAAAGGCTTTTCGAGGGCGACTGCGCAGGGCTTAGACATGTGCTACTAGAAAGCACAGGCTGCCTAGCAGCACAGAACATTAAGAAAATTACAGTAACAACCGCAGACGGCGTAAAGGCAACGCTTACAGCTAAAGAAAATAGCATTAAATGCGAAAGAACGGTAACAGATAAAAAGAGCTTAGAGGACTAAGCGCCAGATCATTAACACGCGAGAGGTAATAAGTATGCAGCAGTATAAGCAGCTAAGTATATGGGATATTTTAGGGAATGAAGAGCAAAACCCAGCGGCAGCGCTGCCTTGCGATAAATGCGTATTTAACAATACTGCAAGCTGCTGCGCCTACGAGACAGAGGGCAACTACTGCGTAGACGGCGACAAAATGCTACTTAAGCAGGACGGCTGGCACTTAGTAGAGGACGGGCGAGACATACCGCATAACAAAGACTGGCAGCTAGCAGAGTGTATTACTTATTACCAGCGTACAGACAAGTACAACCGTGAGAAATGGCTAGTAAAAGACAGCACCTTTAAAAGTACACAACAGTATAAACCTAACAACACGCCAGAGGTAATAGCATGGCGCTACACAAGCGAAAGCGAGGGCTAAAAGCATGGGGGAACTAAGAAAGACAACAGACCTAGTATACGACATTTTAAAGCAGGACGAGGCGGCACGAGACAGCGACAACGTACTTTACTGCAAAGTCTTAGAGTATTACGGCAAGCGCCTTAACGTAGACTTTAACAGGGTTTCTGTAATGAGCTTTTTTAGCAGCGTAAAACGCAGCCAGATACCGAGCATAGAAACAGTAGGACGCTGCAGGAGAAAGCTGCAAGAGGAATACTACGAGCTTAGAGGCAGCGAGAACGTAGAGCGCGAGAGGCGGGCGCGCGAAAAGGACTTTAGGAGCTATGCAAGGTACTAAAAGGCATACATGCCGCGAGTGTATCTACTGGAAACGGACAAGCGACAAGTACGGCGACTGTACGCACCCTAAAGCTGCTAGCGGGTATTTCCTAAACCATACGCGCTGGTGCAAAGAGGGTTACAGGGCAAGACATACGACGCACAGATACAAAGGGCAGCAGGCATGTAAAACACGTTTCAAAAATAAATTGTTGGGAGATATGGGAGAAATGAAAACAGTATATATATGCAGCCCTTATAGGGCGACAAGTGAGGCACAGCTAGACAATAACATAGACTATGCGCAGGAACTAACACGCACAGCCTTAAACGCAGGACTAGCACCGATAACGCCGCACTTGTATTTAACGCAAGTTACGGACGATAGCAGACCAGCAGAACGCGAGCGAGGCTTAGCAGCTGGTACAGCGCTATTACTAACTTGCGATTTTTGCGTTATGGGCAACCGTTACGGCATAAGCGCTGGCATGCAGGGCGAGCTAGACGCGGCAGCAGGCGCAGACATACCAGTAATAGTTATAGACGGCGAGGACGACTTAGGCGTAATACTCCATGCCGTAGAAAGGTACACACATGGCGAAAAATAACAACATGGTTACAGCAGATCATATAAAAATAGTGCTGCTTAAGTTTAAAGTCGAGCTTACAGACAGGCGCAACGGCAAGAACAGCAAAGCAGAGGCTATAGAGATTATGGGCGCAGACTTTAACGTAGACGCAGCCCAGAAAAAAGTAGAGCAGAAATACGCAGCGCTGGGCTACGACGTTTACGACATAGAGATAGCAGGGCAGCGTACATACGATACTACAGCCTTAGAGCTTTACGAGACATTACAAGACGACGAGCTAGGCAAGCCAGTAAAAGGCATTACAAGCCTTTTTAATAGCGCCGACAGCTGGCGCACAGCTGCAGAGGACGCAGCACGAGAAGAGCTTAAGGGGGATATATAGACCTATGGAAACACAAAACCTTATTACGCTGCTAGGAATTGCAGAAACAGACGCAGAGCCGCAAGAGTTTATTAACGGCACTAAAGTTAAGTGCTGGCATATCCTGCTTAGGACAGATAGACACAGCGGCACGCCAGATTATGAGCACATCTATTTTACAGAGAAAGCCAACAGCAACGACTTACTACCATTTATTAAGGGCATGCCCGTTATGGTTATAGGCTGCATGCAGACGGCTAAGGACTTTAAAACAAATAGAGTGCTTACTTTTGTGTCTGCAGATTATGTGGGCGTGGTTAAGGGGGATAACTACGAGCTACAGAACGACGTAAAGATAGTAGGCAAGCTGGGCAAGGGCATAGAGTACCGCGTAAAGAAGAGCGGCAAGCGCATTACTAACTTAATGCTAGAAGTGCCCAGCGTATTTAGAGTTAACACTAACTGCTATATACCTTGCATTTGCTGGCAGTCACTAGCAGACAAGGCTAAAGACTGGCAAGTAGGCGACACAGTAGAACTTACAGGCAGACTGCAGAGCCGCGACTTTATCAAAAAACAAGAGGGCGCAGAGGATATTAAGCGCACCAGCTACGAGGTATCTATATGCAATATGACAAGGCTATAACAGCACAAGTAATTATATACGCAGAGCTATTAGCACCAGTAGGCGGCATAGAGACTTTTATATATAACCTATGCTGCGCACTCCATAAAGAGTACGACATAACGGTTATATATAAGAACGGCGACGACAAGCAAGTAGAGAGGCTGCAGGGCTTAGTAATGACATTACAGTTAGGCAACGAGCTAGAGGCTAGCTGCGACTTGCTTATTATGAATAGCATTTTTGACAAGCCGCCCGTACAGATCACAGCTAAAAAGACACTGCAGCTAATACACAGCTGCAAGCTGCGCGACTTTTACATAATACCAGAGGGGCGCGACGAATATATAGCAGTAAGCCAGACAGCAAAGGACAGCTACGACGACGAGATAGCAGCGGCAGCAGGCGTACTGCACAATATCGGAAACAGCAAAAAGCCTAGAAAGCTGCTTAAGCTCTTAAGCGCTACTAGGCTTACCGAGGAAAAGGGCGCAGACCGTATTAAAGCGCTGGCAAAGGCATTAAACGACGCGCACATACCTTTTATATGGCTGGTATTTACTGCTAACGAGTTTAACGGCACACCTAAAGGCATTGTAGTAATGCAGCCAGACTTAGAGATTAAGCCATATATTGAGGCGGCAGACTACTTAGTGCAGCTTTCGGACAACGAGAGCTACTGCTACAGCATTGTAGAGGCGTTTAGCTTAGGCACGCCAGTAATTACTACCCCTATTAGCGTAGCAGACGAAATAGGCGTAGAGGACGGCGTTAACGGCTATGTAGTGCCGTTTGATATGCAGGGCATAGACGTTAAAAAGATATACGAGCATATACCTACTGGCTTTGCTTACAAGAGCGAGGACAAGGAAATATTAAAGCGCTGGCGGCAGATCATAGGCAAGCCAACTAGAAAGCCTACATATAAGCCAACAGAAAAAATGCACGTAGAGGCGGCGCAGGACTACTACGACAATACACTAGGCAAGCTGGTAGCAAAAGGCGAGAGCCACTACATGAGCATACCGAGAGCAAACAAGCTGCTAAGTTTTGGCTTAGTAAAGCTACTCGAAAATTAACTACATATATATAAGAAGAAACAGGCGCGGTAAGCGCTCTTAAAACACTTGATAAAAGTATTAACTTACCGACAGGGGGATAAAAAATATTATGCCTTATGTTAAGAGAACAACCCAAGCAGGAAAGACTATAGAGGTAGAGTACTACTACACCAGCCAGTACAACCGTAAAGGGCAATGCAGAGCCGATAAAGTAAAGCCTACTAAAGAGGCACAGAAAAAAATAAACAATAAGCAGGCAGAGAGAAAACTAAGGCTACTGCTTAATGCTAACTTTGGTTATGGAGACTACCACGTAATACTTGACTACATCAGACAAGAGGGTAAGCCAGATCGTACCAAAGAGGAAATGCAGACAGATATAGCTAAGTTTCTACGAGAGCTTAGAAAGCTATACAAGAAAGCAGGCAAAGAGCTTAAGTACGTGCATGTAATGGAGATAGGCAAAAAGGGAGCACGCCACCACCACTTAGTAATCAATAAGCTAGATACAGAGCTATTGCAGCAGGCGTGGTACAAAGCATACGAGGGGCACAACCGCGTTAAGGTATTCCCACTAGACGACACAGGCAACTACGCAGACCTAGCGGCATATCTGATTAAGTACACCAGCGAGCACCGCAGAGACGAGGGCGCACTTATGGGCAAGCGCTATAACTGCAGCCGCAACCTAGTACACCCAGAGCCTAAGTATGAGATATGCACAAGCAAGGCATACTTTAGAGTGCGCGAGAGCATCAAAGCACCAAAGGGCTACTACATACCAGCAGACAGCATAGAGCAGGGCGTAACTAGCCCAGAGTATTACGGCTACGGCTGGTTTAGGTACACAATGGTACGGCTAGAGTAAAGAGAGGGGCGTAACATGACTAAGGCAAAGAGAATAATAGCAATAACGGCAGCAGCACTACTTGTACTGGCATTACTGGGCAGCTGCTTTGTATCAGATCACGAGAGCAACGAGGCAGCAGAGATTAAGAGCGAGCCTATAGACACGGTAGAGCTGGTTATAGTGCAGCAGGCAGTACAGCTGGCAGAGGCAGCAGAAACAGACGAGCTGCAGACAGAGTACGAGTATATACCAAGCACACAAGCAGACGAGGGCTACATAAGCGAGCTAGAGCTTATAGAGATTACCGAGGAATACGGCAGACAGTACAATATATGCCCAGAGCTGCTGCAGGCAATAGCAATGCGAGAGAGCACGCTATACTTACAGGCTACTAACGGCGACTGCAAAGGACTTATGCAGATTAGCGAGCACTGGCATAGAGAACGCATGGAGCGTTTAGGCGTTACAGATATATACGACGCAAGAGGCAACATACTGCTAGCGGCAGACTACATAGCAGAGCTAAGAGACACTACAGAGTACGGCTACGACTTAGTATACGTGCTTATGCGTTACAACATGGCGACAGACACAGCAAACAAGCTGTATAAACAGGGCGAGTATACAGACTATGCGCTACAGATCATAGAGGAAAGCAAACGCCTAGAGAGGTTACACGGGAAATGATACAAGGCTTTATAACGATTAGTGCAGCAGTATTTATAGCGCTGCTACTGGCAGCAGGCGTGGCTATAGCGAAAGCAGGCGCGCAGCAGGCAGCAGAGGACGAGAGCAGACACTTAGGCAGGCTAGGCTACTGGGTAGCAAGGCGTAAAAAGGACTGCCATAGCTGCTGCTTAACATGTAAATACTACGACGAGTGCAAAGAGGACGAGGGGAAAACATGAGACACAATTATAGGCTAGACACAGAGGCGGGCGCGCAAGAGGCTATATTTAGCTGGTGCGACATTATGCGCAACACTTACCCAGAGCTTAAGCTACTGCACCACATACCTAACGGCGGGCAGCGTAACAAGTCTACAGCCATTGCGCTAAAGAGGCAGGGCGTAAAGGCTGGCGTACCAGACTTAATGCTACCAGTAGCAAGGCTGGGCTATCACGGCTTATATATCGAGCTTAAGAAGAGCGACCACACAAACAAACCAACAAAGCTGCAGAAAGAGTGGCTAGAGGCACTAGAGCAGCAGGGCTACTTTACCGCAGTATGCTACGGCTACGACGAGGCAGTACAAACACTAACAGACTACTTAGAAAGCGAGGTAACACTATGAACACAACAGCAATAGCAATTACTGGCATTATCTGCTTAACGCTTTTAGCGTTTCAGATCATTAGCGAGGTAGGCAAGACAAAGAGACATACTACAGAGCTTGCAGCAGGACTTAGAGAGAAAGAAAGCGAGGGCAAGGCATGAACATAGCGGCACTTGTAGGCAGGCTTACCAAAGAGCCAGTAATAACCTACACACAGGACAGCAGAGCAGTAGCACGCTTTACGCTGGCAGTAGACGACTACAAAGACACAGACTTTATTAGCTGCGTTGCTTTCGATAAGCAGGCAGAGTGGTTAGAGAAGTGGGCAAGCAAGGGCACAAAGGTAGAGCTAACAGGAAAGATTAAGACGGGCAGCTACACAAACAGAGACGGCGCTAAGGTTTACTACACAGAGGTTAGAGCTAATAGCGTGGGCTTTGGAGAGAGCAAGGCAGACGCAGAGAACAGAGGACAGGCACAAGAGCAGCAGCCACAGCAGGACAACGGCAGCGGCTTTATGGATATACCAGACGGGCTAGACGAGGAACTACCGTTCAAGTGAGAGGGGGCGCGCATGGAGATTACGCAGAGCGAGTTAAGCCAGATCATAACCCAAGCTGTAGCAGCTGGCGTAAGAGAATACAAGCGCCAAGAGAAAGCAGAACGGCTAACGCGTGACAGATACCAAGACACGTTTAACCTTATGAAGAGCTACAGGGCTGCGCTATTCAGTACAAAGCAAGAGCCTACAGAGGGCAAGCTATTGCAGCAGGCTAAGCTAAGGGTTAACAGGCTTAAGACAGAAATAGCAGTAGAGCATATCGACGCTGCGCTAAAAGAGATAGAGGCAGACAAAGCTAAAGACGGCAGGCAGTTAGAGTACGAGGCGTTTAGGCTTTACTTTATCGAGGGGCGCACGTACCAGTACATAGCAGAGGCACTTAACGTAGGCGAGGCAACACCGCGCCGCTGGGTAACAGCAATAGTGCAAGACCTAAGCGTAATGCTATGGGGGATAGACGACAGCATAATATAACCAGCAAATAAAATGGCAGTTGTGATTTTTTCTTGATATTTTTTAGCACTAAAGTATTTAATACAATGTTATTGAGTGAGAGAGTATGAAAGAGTGGGCAAAGGACTTTTACACAAGCAAGAGCTGGCGGCAATGCAAAGCAGCTTACCTAGTAAGCCAGCAGAATATATGCGAGCGCTGCGGCGACATTGCAAAGGTAGTACACCACAAGAAATACTTAACACCTAAGAATATCAACGACATAAACATAACGCTTAACTGGGATAACCTAGAGGCGTTATGTCAAGACTGCCATAACAAAGAACACCACCAGCACACGAGGCGCTACAGTTTCGACGCAGACGGCAACGTAATACAAAACGAAAAGAATAAAAAACAATGATTATTTTTTAAAAATCTTTTCGTTTAACCCTGCTGTAGATACTCCCCCCAGTATTTTAAAAATATTAAGGGGTACAGTAACA
>Ga0326512_10003608_pt1 | contig 11312 bp, 8 predicted proteins | sample 1_2617_0518_D_FD_203652 | JGI IMG/M metagenome (GOLD analysis project Ga0326512, IMG submission 203652) | Bovine rumen microbial communities from UC Davis, California, United States - 1_2617_0518 | ecosystem: Host-associated > Mammals > Digestive system > Stomach > Rumen | place: USA: California...
CGGAAGTGAAGACCCCGCCCCTGCCCGAAGACCTCGACAGGTCGCTCTACAGAACCCTGTTGTGGCATTTTTCCATGCAGGACAATTACCAGAGCACGCATGCCGAACTGGAACGCGTGATACAGATCCTGGCCGAAACAGACGAACGGCTCACCTCCATTAAAACACAGCTGAAAACGATTCTGTCCCTCATCGAGACCCAATGGCAGCTGCAGCCCTCGGAAGAGGGCATCTGGCGGATGAGCCTCAAAATAGCAGCAGGCGACGACGGAAGAACGACTCCTCCCCCGCAGTTGAAGGAACTTGCCGATCTGGAGGACAGAATCAGGAAGTACCTGGTGCCCGAAACAAAAAACTCTTAAGGTCAAGCGCCTTAAGAGTTTTCTTTTACAGCATTGAGATCCCGGATGATTATCCTGCGTCCGTCCATCCGGATGATACCTTCCTTCTCGAAGGCCGAAAGAGTACGGATGGCATTCGATGTCGTCATGTTGGAGAGGGCTGCAATCTCTTCACGCGACAGATAGGCATTCACGGTCGTTCCGTCACTCTCCCATCCGTATTTGTCAATCAGGAAGAGCAGAGCGTCGGCCAGACGGGCACGGATGTGTTTCTGGGTGAGGCTGACGGTGCGTTCGTCGGAGACTCCCAAATCGAGACTCAGCGCCCGGATGAAATACATGGCCAGATTGAGGTTCTGGGTGGTAATCAGTTCTATCAGCTTCATCGGAATCAGGGCCGCAATGGTATGGTCGATGGCAACGGCCGAGGTGCTGTGGGCCTGGGATGCAAAATAGCTGCGATAACCGAAGAACTCACAGGTGCGCAGCAAGCGGATGATTTGCATGCGTCCGCCGGCGCCCGCCTTCTCGAGTTTCACACGACCTCTCAGGATGCAGACCAGATATTCAGAACCGTCGCCCACTTTATAGATGTGTTCTCCCTTCTCGTAGGTGCGCTGGATTGCTTCGTCCAGCAACAGCTCCTGCTGTTCGATAGTCAGGATTTTCCAAATGTCCTCAAGACCCATCTGAAGGGTGACGCCGATTACATTTTTCTTAGGTGTTGCAGCCATTGATATCAAGTGATTTTTAAGAATATGCTGAAGAACGTATTACCATGTGAAACTGAGTCCGAGCATCGAGGTTTCCTTCATCTGCCAGTTGTCGTCGTTGGTACTGTCGTCGAATCTCGGATACAGATACAACTGGGCCGAGAAGATGTCGGACAGTTTGAGCGTGAAGGTATTTTCGAACTCGCCTAACAGGGATTCGTAACTCGTAAAGACATAGAGACGTGACGACCATTGGAACTTCTTGGAGAACTTCCATACGAGTTTGCCCGTAAGGGTAGAACCGAACTGGTTGAGCGAACGGCGGTTGGCACTGATGCCGAAAGAGGTTACATCCACCCGGTCGGGGAACTGGATATACTTCAGGTTATAGGACAACGGGGCGAGCATCAGCGAGAAAACCACGCCCTTGTCCTTGGACGTGAAGCTGTAGTCCATACCCAGACCGACGTTCAGTTCGAGAGGCGCCAGGAATGTGGATCGCAGGACGCTGGAATTGGCTTTGTAATACTCGAATACCGGCGTCTTGGCATAAAGGTTGGCCGAATAGTACCACTTCTTCCATGCCTTGTAACCGTATTTCATATTGACCGTGAACTGGTTGTCGTTCACACGGAGCGGATGAATGGTATCCGTCTTGGTGTAGTAGCTCGACAGACGGAGTTCCACGGTAGTTTCGAACGTTGTGATTTTATTCTCGTCGTAACGCGAGATATCGAGGATGTTGTCGGTGAAGAGCGTCATATTGCTTTCGCCGCCCTTATACCAGTTGTCGGACAACGAGGTCTGGGTCATCTGGAAAGATGTCGTTCCCTTCCAATGCCATTTGTCGGCACGGATCTTGGGAATATTCGTCACTTCGGAATAATTCAGGGCAACATTGTCGCGAATCTCAATCTGCTGGTTGTTCAGCAATCCCCTTTTGGTGATTTTCTTGCGTTCGTAAGGAATCTTGGCACGGTTGCCGCGCGCCAGCTTCATCTCGCGCAGGTGCTCCATTTCGTATTGATGGGAGGTCCATTGTCTCAAACGTGTATATGCCAACTGACGTTCGAAAAGATTCTCCCCCCCTATCTTGTCCCGATTGGCGAGATCGCTGAGCGACACGTCCGGACTGGCGGGCACCACTCCGCTGACGACGAGCGGCAGCCGATAGGAAGGCTGGGCGTAGGCAACCTTCTCGTCGCGGGGAACGCTTCTGACCTGGGCCATCAGGGAATCGACATTTCTCTGGAGATGGGCCAGTTCGAAGGCTTTGGTTGTCTTGACGCTGTCGACGGGATGGAAGGGATAAAGCATTCGCCACGACCGGGCCAGCACCTGGAGGCCGGTAGTGACGGACGCTATCGAATCCCTGACATAAGTTTCACGGATGATACGGGAAGCTTCCTCCACAGAATCGCGCAACCACGCTATTCTGACGGAATCCGCATCCGGGATGAAGGTGGAGTCAGCAACGATTGAGGCAGTATCCGGCTGTGGACTAAGCGTGCCCTGGGCCCGAAGGCTCAAGGCAGTACAGCTGATGAGAATACCTGTAATCAATGTTATTTGACGCATGCTATAAGCTTGTTTACCAAACACTCGGTGGAATGGGTCGGCAGTTATAGTTGGAGGCCATAATCTGACCGTAGGCGCCCGCTGAACGCAAGGCAACCAGGTCGCCGCGCCTGGCGATGGGCAGAAGCTCGTTTTCGCCGAAACAGTCGGACGACTCGCAGATGGGACCTACTACATCATATCGCGTCAATTCAGCGGAGGTGGAGGTCAGCACCTCGATTTTGTGGTGAGCCTGATAGAGGGCCGGACGAATCAAATCGCTCATGCCGGCATCCAGAATCATGAACTTTTTGTTTACTCCTTCTTTAATATATAATATACGCGAGATGAGAGAGCCGCATTGGCAAACGACAGAGCGTCCCAATTCGAAATGAAGTTCCTGGCCTGCGCGAAGCTTGAGATGGGCGGCATAGTTGGCAAAGAAATCCGCAAAATCGGGAATCGGATTATCATCCGGAGCCTCATAGTCGCAACCCAGTCCTCCCCCGACATTGATGGTCTTGAGACGGATTCCCAGGGTTTCCACTTCATCCTGCAGCTTGTTGATACGGTCGCAAAGCATCGTGAAGGGATCCAGCTCCAAAAGCTGCGACCCGATGTGGAAATGAAGACCGGTGAGTTCGACGTTGGCCAGCGTCTTGATTCTGTCAATCACCTCAGGCAACAGCTCCATCGCAATGCCGAATTTGTTTTCCGACAATCCTGTTGTGATGTATTTGTGGGTATGGGCATCCACATTCGGGTTGACTCGCAGGGCGACTCTGGCCTTGCGGCCTGTCTCCCCTGCCAGCTGGTCAATCACTTCCAGTTCGGGCACGCTTTCGACATTGAAACAGGCGATGTCTTTCTCCAATGCCAGTTTAATCTCCCAATCGCTTTTGCCCACGCCGGCATAAACAATCTTAGCGGGATTGAACCCGGCGTTGAGACAGGCCTCGATTTCCCATCCGCTCACACAGTCGCAGCCCAGTCCGCTCTGCTGTACAATACTCAGCAGGGTCGGGTCCACATTGGCCTTGACGGCATAATGAACGTGGAAATGAGGATAGCGCGCAGCTTCCCGGTTAATGGTGTCGAGCGTGGATTCCAACAGACGGCGGTCGTAATAATAGAACGGAGTCGGTAATGTCCGGAACTTGGAAACGGGGAAATTCATCGGCTGGAATTTGAGGGGAATAATTATTTGAAAAGATGTTCGGAAAGGAGACGGAGAGCACGTTCCTTGTCCTCCCTGCGGATGAGGATAGAGATGTTATAGTTCGAACCGCCGTAGCTGATCATGCGGACGGGAATGTCCTTCAGGGCTTCTACGACAGAACTTTCGAAACCGAGGTTATCCCATTCCATATCGCCTACGACACAGATGATGACCAGGTTCTTGTCAACCGTCACCGAACCGAATTTCTTCAACTCGGTCACAATCTCGTCCAGTTTGTTCTCCTTGTCGATGGTCAAAGAAACGCCCACCTCGGAAGTGGTAACCAGATCGACGGGGGTCTTGAAATCCTCGAACACCTCGAACACCTTGCGCATGAAGCCGTAAGCCATCAGCATGCGCGACGACTTGATTTTGATGGAGATGATACCGTCCTTGGCTGCCACAGCCTTGATTTTGTCTTTCTCGGTCTGGTTGCTGATGGTCGTGCCGGGAGCCTCGGGCTGCATGGTGTTAAGCAGACGCACGGGGATGTTATACATTCTTGCGGGGGTGATGCATGTGGGATGCAGTATCTTGGCACCGAAATAAGCCAGCTCAGCCGCTTCGTCGAAGTTGAGCATTCTCACAGGCTTGGTATTCTCTACGTAACGCGGGTCGTTGTTGTGCATACCGTCGATATCGGTCCAGATCTGAATCTCTTCGGCACGGATGGCTGCGCCGATGATGGATGCGGAATAATCGGAACCGCCGCGCTGAAGGTTGTCGATTTCGCCGTAGGCATTGCGGCAAATGAAGCCCTGCGTGACGTAAATCTGTTCGTCGCTGTCCGATTCGAGTTTTGCCTTGAGGTTCTCCTCAATGAACTTGAAATCGGGTTCGCAGTTCTTGTCGATGCGCATGAAGTCAAGTGCAGGCACAAATGCAGCCTTCACGCCCATCTGGAGCAGGTAGCGGTACATCATATTGGTGCTCATCAGTTCGCCCTGGGCTACAACGCAACGTTCCTCAAAAATCGTAAACGGACGATTGGCAAACGAACGGAGGTAGTCGAGAATACCGCGGATGGTTTCCAGACAGTCCTTCTTGAGGTCGGCATCGGAGAAGAGTTCGTCGATCACGCCCTCATATTTGTTCTGGAGTTTGTTGATCACGTCCGAAGCACCGACAGCGTTCTCCAGACGGAAATAATCTGCAATTTCGAGCAGGGTATTCGTAGTGCCCGACATAGCCGAAAGCACGACAATTTTACGCTTGCCATCCTCGGTGATGAGTTTGGCCACATTCTTGATGCGTTCTGCGGAACCTACTGACGTCCCGCCAAACTTTAATACTTTCATTATATGTTTGTTTTGTTTGTTATTTTATTCTGGGCGCAAAGATAGTGTTTTTTTGCCAAATTTGCAAATATTTTCCGTAAAAAATCTATTTATTCAGTTTTTTTGCACTCCAGATTCATTTTCTGCCGACATTTCGTCACTCATATTGACCAAATACAGATTTTTGCGGGCTCGCGTGAAGGCGGTATACATCCAACGGTAGAAGTCCATGCCGAGGTGTTCGGGATTGATGTAGGACAGATCCAGATAAACGTCCTGCCATTGTCCGCCCTGACTCTTGTGACAGGTCACGGCATATCCGTACTTTACCTGCAGGGCATTGAAATACGGATTCTCCTTCACTTTCCGGATGCGGTCCCGTTGGGAAGGGATGTCGGCATAATCTTCCATCACGGCATAGAACAGACGCGACATCTGTTCCTGGCTCAACGACGGTCCTTCTGACATCAGGGTGTCGAGCAGGACAATCACTTCGAGGTCGATGTTGTAGTCTGTCAGGGTGACATCCACATGGGCAAAGCGGAACCCGTAGAGCGTTTCTTCCCGACGGACGCGGTTGACGGCGACGATATCGCCGTTGGCGATGAAGGGCACCTGGTCGTAATCCCTCGCCCACCAGTAGTTGTTCTTTACCACCAGCAGACGTTCGCCCGTGGTCAGTTCTTCCTCGCGGTCCAGGATTCTGTTGCGGATACCCAGGTTCAACTGATTGGCTTTTTTGTTGCTGCGGGTGATAAAAATGGTCTCATCGATTCCTTCGCGGCTATAGCTGCTTCCCAAATCGTCGGACATTGTCATTCCGTCGATGCGATGCAGGTCGCTGTAGTCTTTATATATAATGTGTGGAAGACGGTTCACTTCTCCACGGGAAATGTGGTTGCGGAGAATGGTGGCGTTGAAGAGAATGCCGGACTCCAGTTGCTGACGTGCCACCTCGGTCAGTTCGGCTTCCATCACCTCGAGCCCGTAGCCTTGCAGGTGACTCACGCTCAATGCATAGCTTTGCGTCTGGCCTACGGGAGGAAGCTGCGCGCCGTCGCCCACCAGCAGCAGACGGCAATCCGTACCGCTATAGACATATTCTATCAGGTCGTCGAGCAGGTTGCCGGTTCCGAACAGCGAGCCTTCCTGAAGCGTGGATATCATGGAGGCTTCGTCGCAGATATAGAGCGCCCCCGTCTGTTTGTTGTCTGTCAGTTGGAATCCGCCGTCCAACCCGAACTTCTTCTGCCGGTAGATTGTTTTGTGGATGGTCAACGCGGTTTTTCCGGCCATAGACGCAAACACCTTGGCCGCCCTGCCGGTAGGAGCCATCAGATGGGTCGGAACCTTATGGGCCTGAAGAGTCTTGACCAATGCGCCTACCAGCGACGTTTTGCCGGTACCGGCATAACCTCTCAGGATGAAAACGCGGTCCCGGGTGGTCGGCTCAAACAGGAAGTTACCTAATTTGACAAGAGCTTCTCTTTGACAATTATTAGGCAAAAAAGGCAGATTTTCGGTCACGTTTGTGACAAAAAAGTCATTTATCATCAACTTTTTGTAATTTTTTTCGCCAAAGATAATGTTTTTTCAAAAAAGTTTTGTATATTTGCAGCGGTTTTTTGTGAATAGGATGTATTATTTCCCCTTTTCGCTATCCGCACTTGTCGAAATTAAAACAAAATAAACATTATAATTGCTCAGTAATGAAAACGATTCTTAACATCATCCTCGTTGTAGCTGCTTGTTTGCTTGGCTACATGTGCTACAGAAGCGTTCAGCTTCCTGTAGAGTTCAACACCGAAGTAGCTCGCCGCGAAGCTGTTATCATCCAGCGTCTCAAGGACATCCGTACCGTCCAGGAGGCACATCGCGACAAGTATCAGGTTTATGCTTCCAGTTGGAAACAACTGATTGATTTTGCCAAGACTGCAGAAGTGCCGATTGTAAACAAGATCGGTTCGCTTACCGACCAGCAGCTCGCCGACGGTCTGAACGAAAAGAATGCATGGATGTATCTCTGCGATCCCAAAAAATACAGCAAGGAGATTGAAAAATTCGGCCTTTCCAAGGAGACCTTCTCCCGTGATACCGTATTCGTACCCCTCCTCCAGAAAGATTCGTCTCTGATTCGTCCCGGCTTCAATATTGATTCCATCTGCTATATTCCCTTCGCTGAGAATCCCTCGGATACCTTCCGCCTTGAGGTGGGTTCTGTAACGACCCAGTCCGGTTACGAGATGTCCCTCTTCCAGGCTCAGGCTGACTACAAGACCTACTTGTGGGATCTCGACCAGCAGGAAGTCGCCAACAAGATTGACGACAAGAAGCAGCAGGAGAAGTATCCCGGTCTTCAGGTTGGTGATGCTACAGAAGCTAACAACAACGCCGGCAACTGGGAATAATCTTCTGGTTTTGCAATTACTGGGCCTTTATTCGCAGGTCCCCGTAGCAAAATGACAAATAACGACCAACTGTCCATCCGGCTTCTGCCGGGTGGATTTTCGTATACATGGGGCGACCGGCCGGCGGAATTCATCTCTCTGACCGGCAATGATTCGGTTGCGGTTTTTGAGGATGCCATCCTGTCCCGTCAGGAACTGTTGCGGACATGGGAACTTGTCATATGCGAACTGCACACATCCCGCGTGGCCGTCTTGCCGGCAGACCTTCCGATGAGCGAAGCCAAAGCCCATTATGACCTTCTCCTTCCGGAAGCCGACAGCGAGGAAACGGTTCTGTGTGATAACAACAACGGCATTTCATTCTGGTTCGGAATGAATGCACGCATTTACCATTTCCTTCAGCGCACGTTCCTCAATGTCGTTTACCGGCACCCGCTATGTTCGCTTCATGCCTATTGGCAGACGAAAGTATCATTCGGCACCAATGACAAGATGATTGCAGACCTGAGTCTGGCTGCCTTGCAGTTGCTCGTGTATCGTGACGGGGACTTGCACCTGGCCATACGCCACGAAACCGGCGATCTCCGGAACATGACCTACCTGATTCTGAATACCTGGCATCAGTTGCAGATGAATCACCTCAGGGATTTGCTCATTCTGACGGGAGATACAACGCTCTGCTCCAAACTGCAGGAACAAACTCAGGAAATCATAAAAAACGTAACTACAGAACAATAACAAACATATCAAATGAAATATATCCCCACCCTCCTGCTCACCGGTTATCTGGGCAGCGGTAAAACAACACTGGTCAATCGGATTCTCTCCAATAAACGCGGCATCAAATTTGCCGTTATCGTCAACGACCTCGGCGAGGTCAACATAGATGCGGACCTTATTCAGAAAGGCGGCATCGTAGGCCAGAAAGACGACTCTCTGGTAGCCCTCCAGAACGGATGCATCTGCTGTACGCTCAAGATGGATCTGGTTCAGCAGCTTCGCGAGATAGTTGATATGCGCCGCTTTGATTATATCGTAATCGAAGCATCCGGTATCTGCGAACCCGCCCCTATTGCCCAGACCATCTGTTCCGTCCCGCAGGTCTATCCGGATTTCTGCGAGAACGGTGCTGCACGTCTGGATTGTATCGTCACCGTGGTTGATGCTCTCCGAATGAAGGATGAATTCAAGAACGGCGGTGATCTGCTCCGTAAGGATATCGGCGAAGACGATATCGAGAATCTGCTGATTCAACAGATTGAATTCTGTAATATCATCCTGCTGAACAAAGCTGACGAAGTGTCAGCGTCTGACAAAAAACGTCTCTATGACATCATCCGTGGACTGCAGCCCAAAGCTGAGATTATCGAATGTAACTATGGCGACGTAGATCTCGACAAGATCGTCAACACCCGAATGTTCGACTTTGACGATGTGGCCGGCTCTGCCACTTGGGTGCAGGAAATCGAGAAACATCATGACGACGATGACGACGATGACGAGCACGATGAAGATCATGAGCATGAACATGAGCACGAACATCATCACCATGATGAGCACGAACATCATCACCACGAACATCATCACCACCATGAAGGCCTCGAAAACGAGGAAGAAGGTGAAGCCGAAGAGTATGGCGTCGGCACCTTTGTATATCAGCGTCGCCGCCCGATGGAAATGTCCCGTTTCGATGATTTTGTCGCCCGTCTCTGGCCCAAGAACATCATCCGTGCTAAGGGAATGTGCTGGTTCAAGGACGAAGACGATACCTGCTATCTATTCGAACAGGCCGGACATCAGGTCTCCCTCTCCAATGCAGGAAAATGGTTCGCCACAATGCCCGAAAACCAGATAGAACTCCTGTTGGAACAGCAGCCGCAGGTGAAAGCCGACTGGGACGAGAATGTGGGCGACCGCATGCAGAAGCTGGTCTTCATCGGTCAGCATCTCGACAAAGAATACATCGCCCAATGTCTCGACCGCTGTCTGGTTGACGCATAAAAGACCGTAGATAACAATTACGGCAGGCTTTCCTGATGGATTGCCTGCCGTTTTGTTTTATTTCAAATTATCTGTTATTTTTTCAATACTTTCTTGCCGCCGACAACATACAGGCCTTCGGGAAGAATGGAAAGTGCTGTATGGTGACAGGCTCCGTTAAGATCGAAAATCGCAGATGCGTTCCAGGGAGCATCTTTCTCTGCAATCGGGATTGCCGACTCTCCGGCTTTGTATTTCTGTACTTCATCGCCAAGCACTTCTCCCCCGGTTGTACAGGGTTTGGTTACCAGATTCTGCACCAACATATTCAGATAGTACTCGATATTGTCATAATCCGCCGAGGCGTCATGACCATGGGTTGCCACCTCTTCGCCGTCAAAATACAAGTCGATATAATAGGCGGGGATATCGGGCTGCCCCTTGATATAGGTTGTCTGACGGCTGATTTCAGAACTTGTGGCCGTCAGTTCAGGCCAGGGGTCTTGTTTTGTTCCGTCTTCGCCGATGTATTTGCCGACGCAATCATCCTGATCCTTGAGAATGCCAGGCAGGTTGTTGCTGTTGCCGAAGGTAGCTACACCGTTACGGGTATCCGAAACCATGATGGAATCCAGATGATCACGCACCACCTTGGCGCTCCTTATTTTGACGCAGCCGGCATAGTCGAGCACCTTGCCGTAGGTATCGTTGGCCGAGAATGTTGTCGTATAGGGAAAATGCAGAGGCTCTGTAACCCGGAGCGTATCTTTAGTCGCTTGGGTGAAGGTGTAATCAACTTTGGAATTGTCAATCTGGTTATAGATGCCGTAGGTCCAGTTGTCGCCGGTTACCTGGCTGTATTTGCTGTTGACATTTCCATCCACATAGTAATCGCCCCAAACGTGCCACATCACGTCCCATTGGTTGGGGCTGGATGTGTCGTGATGGGTGTATTCCGACGTGCGGATACCGGGCGAGGCGATTCGCTGCTGGATTGTTGCGGATTTTTTATTGGTAGCCGGACCGGGCTTATAATAATTGTTGACGATATTGACATTCATGCCTTCGCCTCCATAACATCCGTTGCCGGCCCAGTTATAAATCACATTATTGCGCAAGTCGAGACGTTCGTCGGTCTGAGTGCCGGGACGGGGACCCAGACGGGGTGTCCGGCTTTCATGATGGCAGAGCAGATTGTGAGCGTATGTGCAGCCCGAACCGCCCCAGTTGCCGCCGTAGCCGTGTGTCCCTTTCTCATGGCCGGCATCGCGGAGCGATTGGGAGACGATGCTCCACTGGACGGTAATGTTTTTTCCGCCATAAACCGAACAACATTCATCAATACTCCATGAGATGGAACAATGGTCCACCATAATATCGTCTGTATCCATAGCACCGAGACCGTCGCCTTCATGATTGGCCACATATACATTCCCGAGACGGAAACGGACGTAACGGATAATTGTATTTTTGGAACGGATTTCGAACGGATAATCGGCTATGCAGATACCGTCGCCTGGAGCCGTCTGTCCTGCAATCGTGACATTGGGGTTCTTGAGTCTCAATGCCGATTTGAGATGAATGGTACCGTAAACGTCAAAGACAATAATACGGGCTCCGCTCTGCTCGCAGGCCCAGCGGAACGTGCCTTTCGAACCGTCGTCTTCAAGCGAAGTGACATGCAGAACTTTGCCTCCCCGCCCGCCTGTAACATAACGGCCGAAACCTTCTGCGCCCGGGAATGCCGGAACCCGTGTTTCGGCCTGAAGCGACATCAATCCTGTCAGAAGGAACAGGAGTGTTAGAATTTTCTTCAT
>Ga0326512_10003609_pt1 | contig 11312 bp, 10 predicted proteins | sample 1_2617_0518_D_FD_203652 | JGI IMG/M metagenome (GOLD analysis project Ga0326512, IMG submission 203652) | Bovine rumen microbial communities from UC Davis, California, United States - 1_2617_0518 | ecosystem: Host-associated > Mammals > Digestive system > Stomach > Rumen | place: USA...
CACGGTTGTTCTTCACCTCGTCCAACTGGCTCTTATAGCGAGCCACGCTTGCCTCAGCATCAGCAATCTCGCCCTTCTTCTGAGTAATGGCAGCTTGGAACTCATTGATGTCGCTCTTAATCTTTTCAATACGAGTGGTCAGACCTTCGATTTCATCTTCCAGGTCCTGTACTTCGAGAGGCAGTTCACCTCTCAGCGCTCTTTTCTCATCAATTGCAGAGAGAGCCGACTGAAGCTGATATAGGGTCTTCAGTTTCTCTTCTACTGACAAATCTGTAGGATCTTTCTTTGCCATAATTTTACTATATTAGATATACAATATTGGATTCGTACAAGTCTCAGCAATATATGTCTTTACGCCTGGGCATTCCTTCTGTATAATCTCCTCGAACACCTCAGCCGTATACTGTTCGCTCTGATAATGGCCGATGACGCAAATCTGTATCTGCTGCTCATAGCCGAAGTACTGGTGATAGTGCATCTCGCCCGTGATAAAGGCGTCGGCTCCTGCTTTCACGGCTTCATCGAGCAAAAAATCACCTGCCCCGCCACAGATAGCAACCTTTTTGACAGGGCGACGGAGCAGTTCGTTGCACATGGCGCACTCCACTCCAAAGGTTTTCTTTACCTGAATGATGAAATCGTCGGCAGCCTGAGGTTCTAGCAGTTCGCCTGTCACGCCACTCCCTGCCTCGATACCATCTACGCTTTTCTGAGCGAAGAAACCAACGTTCTTCAGTCCCAGTTTCTGAGCGATGCGGAAGTTAACACCCCCACGTGCATTGTCCATGTTGGTGTGCATCGAAACAACAGCGACGCCATTCAGTATAGCCTTCCTCACCGTGCGTTGCACATCCGTCAAGTCGCTGATTGTTTTCAGGCCGCGGAAGAGCAACGGATGATGGGATACAATGAGATTGCACCCCTTCGCGATGGCCTCGTCGACAATACGTTCGTTGACGTCCAAACACAATAATGCCCCTGAAACCTCCGTCTCTGTCAGTCCAACCTGCAAGCCAGCATTATCCCAACTTTCCTGCAAGGGCAGAGGCGCGAAACGTTCAAGGGCGCTCAGCACTTCTTTTATTTTCACGCTGCAAAGGTACAACAAAAAGCCGAGACTGCGCCTCGGCTCACCTATTTATTAAACGTTTTTAACTCTTTACCAATCACTTAGCTTAGCCTGAGCCTCTACCTTTTCCTCTATCTGATCGTCAAGGGAAGGGAAAAAGTCTATACCCGTCAGGCGTTCTATTTCGTCGACAGAGCGCACCGCCTCAACCATTTTCTGCTTCACGCCCTCGTTGCGATAAACGAAACCAATGGCTTTCACCCTACCCTGGCGGCAAAGCACCACCTTGAAAAAGGCCTCAGGCACGCGCACCTTATTCTTTCCTATCGTCTTCCATTCACCTTTCGAGCTGTAAAGCGGTCCGCACACAATGTCGATGGCGCCGTATTTCCTCGCCCAATCGCGACAAAGTATCTCGAGATCGTTCCACTCATACTTATTGAGCCCGTGATTCTGCGGACAGATGTTCGTAAACAGGAACGACTGCGCCATCGCCTGCTTGTCCCACTTATTATCGCCAGCAGGACACATATGTCCCCTGTCGTAGCGCGAGTTATAGTAGTCCATATTCGTGGCGCGACGTCCTTTGGCGATATCTTCATCCTCGGTAAACACCTCCTGTTTGCGCTGATGTGAGCCATAGGTATGTGCTTTCGTCAGATGCCATGCCACCCAGTTGGGCGTCTTCGTCTGTTCATTGTACGACGTGGTGTAGCCCACACGCTGAAGGATCCGCTCTGGGCGGTCCTTCAGTTTGGCGGGCAGCTCATATTTCACGATGCTCTGCCCCTGACAAGCCGTAAAGCTTACCATCAGAGCCAGCATCAATATTATGTTTCTTCTCTTTCGCATTGCCTGTTATCAGAAGTTCTTGCGGACGCCTTGCCATTCTGGGAACTTCAGCTTCAGATAGTCATCATCGAGGAAGAGAGCCGACTGACCAACAAGTCCCTTCAACTGCCAGTCGAGCCACTTCACGACAGCCTTGGCATAATTGCCGCCAAACTTCTCGTAGTAGGTGCCGCTGTGGCCGTCCTTCGAGTTAAGCATCACCACAGGTATGTTATCAGCTATACGCTCATAGTCTTTCTGGGCATTTGCATAAGCAATGTCGCCAGGACCACCAATCATATAGAACATGGGCTGATGCAGATTCTTCAGATTCTCCTTCGTAGAACCCATCATCTCCATATCGCCGATACCTGAGTTAAGCATCACGCAGGTCTTGATACGGGGGTCGTATGCCACGCCCAATACTTGAGCGCCACCACACGACTGGCCCATGGCAGCCACGCGCTGCAAATCGAGGCAATGATAGTACTCTGAGCCTTGAGCAGCATTCTGCTCTGTCAGCCAGTCGAGCACCTCAAGCAGCATTTTGGGATATGTGCGGAACTGTGGAACTGCGGGCTGCTGTTTCTTGGCTTTCTTGGCGGCCTTGGCAGCCAGCTCGCGCTGACGGGCCTGCTCCTCCTGACGGGCCTTCAACTCCTCAGGCGTCAGAGGCAGGATCTTCTCACCATTGGCCATCACCACCTCACCTTTTGTTTCAGGATAGGCCGACTTGAGCACGCCACGCCACTGGGCCATCACATCTTCCTCATCATAGGGACCGATAGCTGCAGCCACATAACCATAAGAGGCCACCTCGCTGAGCAACAGACGCATCTCGACGTTGTTATTGAAGCAGGCGCCGTTGGCATATACAATCACAGGCAGGGCACCCTGACGGGCCACCACATCCTTCAGGTTCTGGGGACGATAAACGGTGAAGCCTGGGCATGAAGCGTCGCCTACAACCTCAGACTTAAAAGGACCTGTACCGCCCTCTTCTACCACTTGCTTCTGAACGGTCTGGGCATCCATCAGCCCCACACTCATAGCGATCATCATCGCTGATAAAAAAAGTTTCTTCATTTTCGTAATATTTTAATTCAGTTTTTTATTGGGTTTATAATTAATTCGTTTAGTTTGCAAAGTTACTAATAAGCAAACAAATATCCAAATAATATCTGTTTTTTTTGAGCAAGCTCCCACTTCGAGCGCAACTCGACATTTCCGAGCAAGATGATTCTCCGATGCGAAAACTCCAGACAAAGCAACGCTCATAACTCGCGCAAAAGTCAGAAAGCAATCAATCGGTCGCAAATACGCGAGTTTTGAGCTGTTTTGTATCTGCCTGAATACATGGCTGTTACAAAATATTGTCAGGACATCATACTTGGAAAACCCTTAAAATGCCCGATTTTCGACCTTTTTTCGCCCTAAAAAGCCACAGCTTTAGACCGACTAAAGTGGGACTTTACTCCGAGCAAACCCCTACTTTACTTACTTGAAACTCCTACTTAGTCGTAATACAACTCCAAAACGCCCTAAAAAGCCTCCCAGTTTCTCTAGATTAAGAAAACTGGGAGGTAGTTTTTCTGACATATATTCTTTACAATCTGCTATAGGTTTTCGCTAAAAGACCACACTTTCTTATCTGTCAAGAGAATGGTAAGTCCCAAGACAAGCACGGAAGCTGAGATGCAACCTATCGTCATAAAGAGCATCATCGCGAAAGCGTTGACAGGAGTGAGACCGCCCAACAGCAGACCCACCAGCAGCAAAGGCATTGAGGCGAGAGCGAGCTGAGAGAGATTTACCATCGTGGGCTGAACAACAGCCAACAGAGCGCTACGCATAAAGGGCTGGAGAGCCTTAAAATGGGGAGTACCATTGCCACGCAGGAACTCGTAGTGCTCTTTATCTGTTTGTAGGGCAGAGAGATAGGTGCTGAGTCCACGAACAAGCATCGAGACAGAGTGGCCCATCAGAAGCGACATCACGGGTACGAACCAACGGACATCAAAAGCTTTAACGGGCAGAACGACAGCTAACAGCCACATGCCTACCAGAAAAACGCCTAGGAACAAACCTAATGCCACAGCAGGCAGCATAGCCCTACCCTTCAGCTCACATCGTTTCAGCACGAGCCACGATCCTCCCAAAGCCATTGCCACAAGCCAAGCCATAGACAACCAGACGCTGTCGACCCTTATCAGCACCCACACCAGAAGGCAGAGCGCCAGCAACTGGGCTGCCATACGGCCAATAACCATCAGGAATCTGACAAGTTTCTTGGGCTCAAAAAAATAGAGCGCCCCAGCAGGAATCAGCAACAGCAGAAGGGCGAGAAAAGTATGTAATATCAATATCTTCATTATATTTATATAGGTCTTATAATCTTACAATCATATCTGCATATTCTATCATCTGAGGATGACGGCTTGCAACAAGCACCGTCTTGCCCATCGCTGCCTGCGCCTTTAGCAACTGAATCATACGCATCGTCAGCTCTGGCGTAAGAAGGGCCGTTGGCTCATCGGCTATCACAATAGGATTATTCTCTGCGTCTCTCAGCGTCTTCTCAGCCAGCAGCATGATTTCTTCTGCGCTAAGAGGTTTTGGAGCAATAGCTTTGTCTGCTGAGGGCAAGACGGCGTTCCAAACGGCATATTCGTCTGCGGTTTGCTCTTCAACAGGCTCAGATTCCGTGATAGCATGCGCCAGAAGCTGCATCTGCTGGGGCAGATAGACCATCATCTTGCGGAAGGCATGGGCAGACAAGACTGTCAACAGCTCACCATCGACGCTCACAAAGCCCTCTTTTACTGGCTGAAAGCCCATCAGCGCACGCAGCAACGTAGTCTTGCCAGAACCCTCAGGCCCTGTGACACAGGTCAGCTCGCCATCTTTGGCAATCAGCGAAAGCCGTTCCACCAGCACTCGCTCGCCCACTTCGATTGTGGCATCCTTAAATTCCAGCATGCTTAATATTTTCTGCAAAGATACACATTTTTCACTATTCACTATCTACTATTCACCAAAAAAGTTGTACCTTTGCACCAAATTAATGATAATGGACGTAAAAGCCGATACAAAGAAGTGGCGCTTACCAGCAGAATGGGAGCCTCAGTGGGGTGTGCAGCTTACTTGGCCGCACGCAGGAACAGACTGGGCTCCGATGCTCGAAGAGATAATAGCCACCTACAAGGAGATGGCCTGCGAGATTGAAAAACGCGAAGAACTGCTAATTGTCGGTGAACCATCTAACGACACTTGGGCTAGAGATCACGGGTTCATCACCCTCGTTGATGACGAAGGCCACGCCCGTCTGCTCGACTTCTGCTTTAACGGCTGGGGCGAGAAGTTCGCCGCTGAACTAGACAACGCCATCAATCGCAGACTTTATGACGAAGGAAAACTGAAAGGCGAATATGTGGACTGTCTCGACTTCGTGCTCGAAGGCGGTTCTATTGAGAGCGACGGCAAGGGCACGGTGTTCACCACTACGGGCTGTCTGCTGGCACCTCATCGCAACCAACCTCTTAGCAAAGAACAGATAGAAGAGCGATTGAAACGTGAACTCCACGCAGAACGCATACTCTGGATAGACTACGGCAACCTGACGGGCGACGACACCGACGGGCATATCGATACATTAGTACGCATCTGTCCAGAAGACACCTTATTATATATGGGGTGTGACGATCCTGACGACGAACAGTATGAGGACCTGAGACTGATGGAGGAACAACTGAAGACCTTCCGCACGCTTGAAGGCAAGCCATATCGTCTGATGAAACTGCCAATGCCCCGCCCTATCATCTTTGATGGCGAGAGACTGCCCGCCACGTATGCCAACTTCCTTGTAGTGAACGGAGCAGTGCTCTGTCCCACCTATGCACAGCCCGACCTCGATGCAGAGGCCCTTCGGGTGATCAGCCAGGCATTCCCTGACAGAGAGATTGTGGGCATCGATTGTAGAAGTATCATTAAGCAGCATGGCTCGCTCCATTGCTGCACCATGCAATACCCTAAAATATGAAAGAACTGAAGATTGGATTTCTACAGCAGCACAACACGGCTGACACGCAGAATAACATACTGCGTCTTGCAGAAGGAGTTAGCGACCTTGCCAAGCGAGGCGCCCAGTTGATTGTATTGCAGGAGCTGCACAACTCGCTCTACTTCTGTCAGACGGAGAGTGTTGACAATTTCGACTATGCAGAGCCCATCCCAGGCCCTTCAACCAAGCTCTTTGGCGAGATAGCCAAGCAGTTTGGGGTGGTTATCGTGACCTCGCTCTTCGAGAAACGGGCATCAGGGCTCTATCATAATACGGCTGTTGTCATCGAGAAAGACGGCTCGATAGCCGGCATTTATCGGAAGATGCACATTCCCGACGATCCAGCCTACTACGAGAAGTTCTACTTCACTCCTGGCGATTTGGGATTCCATCCTATACAGACCTCAGTTGGAAAACTGGGTGTACTTGTCTGTTGGGACCAGTGGTATCCGGAGGCAGCACGTCTGATGGCCCTACAGGGCGCCGACATGCTGATTTATCCCACAGCCATCGGCTATGAGTCGAGCGACACGCCCGAGGAACAGCAACGCCAGAGAATGGCTTGGCAGACAGTTCAGAGAGGACATGCCGTTGCTAACGGTCTGCCCGTCATTACCGTCAATCGTGTAGGCCATGAGCCCGACCCTTCTAGTCAGACAAACGGTATCCAGTTCTGGGGTACATCGTTCGTAGCAGGCCCTCAGGGCGAAATCATCTACGAAGCCTCTACCGATGAGGAAGAGAGTATCATCGTGGAGCTCGACCTCGACCACTCAGAACAAGTACGTCGCTGGTGGCCATTCCTCCGCGACCGCCGCATCGACAAATACAGCGACATCACCCGCCGTTTTATAGACTGAAATATTTAAGAACTAAATCATAATTATGAGCAATCAACTAAGATTCCAAGTTGTAGAAGAAGCTTTCAAAAAGAAGGCCCTTGAGGTGGCTACACCTTCTGAGCGCCCATCAGAATACTTCGGGAAATATGTATTCAACCGCCAGAAGATGTATAAATACCTGCCTGCTGATGTGTATAACAAGCTCATCGACGTTATAGACAATGGTGCCCGTCTAGACCGCAGTATTGCCGACGCCGTTGCTTTAGGTATGAAGCAGTGGGCACAGGAAATGGGAGTCACCCACTATACTCACTGGTTCCAGCCCTTAACGGAGGGAACGGCCGAAAAGCACGATGCCTTCGTGGAGCACGACGGAAAAGGCGGTATGGTAGAGAACTTCAGCGGAAAGTTGCTTGTTCAGCAAGAGCCCGATGCCTCATCATTCCCCAACGGCGGCATTCGTAATACCTTCGAGGCTAGAGGCTACTCTGCATGGGATCCGACATCGCCCGTATTCATTATCGACGACACACTCTGTATCCCAACGATTTTCATTTCATATACAGGCGAAGCACTCGATTATAAAGCCCCGCTTCTGCGCTCTCTCCACGCTGTAGGAAAGGCAGCGACCAACACTTGCAAGTATTTCTATGACGACGTTAAGAAGGTGCAGGTGAACCTAGGTTGGGAGCAAGAGTACTTCCTTGTTGACGAAGGTCTCTACTCTGCCCGTCCTGACCTAGTAATGACAGGTCGTACGCTAATGGGACACGAAAGCGCAAAGAACCAGCAGATGGATGACCACTACTTCGGCACAATACCTGATCGCGTACAGGCCTTTATGAAGGATCTGGAAATTCAGGCCTTGGAACTCGCCATCCCTTGTAAGACCAGACATAACGAGGTGGCTCCTAACCAATTTGAACTCGCACCAATTTTCGAAGAGTGTAATCTGGCCGTCGACCACAACATGCTGCTTATGTCGCTCATGAAACGTGTAGCCCGCAATCATGGTTTTCGCGTCTTGCTCCACGAAAAGCCCTTCGACGGCGTCAACGGCTCGGGTAAGCACAACAACTGGAGCCTATCTGCTGATAATGGTATCCTGCTCCATGCACCAGGCAAGACACCTGAAGAGAATCTGCGTTTCGTGACCTTCATCGTAGAAACCCTAATGGGTGTATATCGCCATAACGGACTGTTGAAAGCCTCCATCATGAGTGCAACTAATGCCCATCGTTTAGGGGGTAACGAAGCACCCCCATCCATCATCAGCAGTTTCCTTGGCAAACAGCTGACGGAGTTGCTTGACCACATCGAACTCTCAGACAAGGAAGAACTCTTTGCGCTGAAAGGCAAGCAGGGCATGGAAATCGATATTCCACAGATTCCTGATCTGATTATCGATAACACCGATCGCAACCGCACATCGCCTTTTGCATTTACTGGCAATCGATTTGAGTTCCGTGCTCCAGGGTCTTCAGCCAACTGCGCCTCAGCCATGATTGCTCTGAACTCTGCAATGGCAGAGGCCCTGAACTCTTTCAATAAGCGAGTTGACAAGCGTATCGCTAAAGGCGAGAATAAATTGTCAGCCATCGTTGACGTGCTTCGCGAAGACATTAAGATATGTAAGCCCATACGTTTCGACGGCAACGGCTACAGTGATGAATGGATAAGAGAAGCTGCCCGTCGCGGACTTGATGTAGAGAAGTCATGTCCCAAAATCTTTGAGCACTATCTCGATGACTCAAGCATCAAGATGTTTGAATCGACAAAGGTGATGAACCGCAAGGAACTTGAGGCTCGCAACGAGGTAAAATGGGAGACATACGTGAAGACTGTACAGATTGAAGCTCGCGTCATGGGTGACATGTCGATGAATCATATTATCCCTGTATCTACTCATTACCAGTCACAACTCATCAAGAACGTTCAGGGCATGAAAGACGTATTTCCAACTGATCAGGCTAATCGTCTCTCGGCACGTAACATGAAACTTATCCAGGAGATTGCTGAACGTACTGAACGCATTGAGCAACTTGTAGAGGATCTGACCGATGCTCGCCGAGTGGCTAACCGTATATACAACATACACGAGCGTGCTATCTCATACCACGATACGGTATGTCCGAAAATGGATGCTATCCGCTATGAAATCGATCATCTAGAGATGATTGTAGAAGACGGACTCTGGTCACTCCCCAAATACCGTGAACTACTCTTCATCAGATAATAAGAAATCCCGCTCTTTTGGAGCGGGATTTCTTATTTTACTAGAATACTGTAGGTAATCCTATTCATATATCTTTCGATGGTTCTTATGAATGAAATAGTTAATCGTATAATCGAAAATTAACCATACACCTAAGTCAATCAGAAATATCCATGTACTTCCCAGGTGTAACCATACACCCAACATCGTCACAAGAACAATGAGCAGAGATGTCATAATGAGCACAGCCATGACCCAACGGGCACTTAATCCTGTACGAAGTAGTTTATGATGTATATGATTCTTGTCTGGCAAGAACGGATTATGGTGATTCTTCATTCTTGCAATAACCACCCTTACTATATCAAACATAGGAAGAAGCATCGTTGAAAGACCGATAATCAGGATATCACGAGGGAACGCTTTGCCCGACTCACTTGCCATTGAGATCAGAAGGAAACTAACAAGATAGCCTAAAGTCAAGCTACCTGTATCACCCATAAATATCTTATGTCCTTTTTGTATGTTACCATAGACATTATAGACCCAGAAAGGCAACAGGATTCCCAACATACCAAAAGCAAACAGGATGAAAAGACATTGACCTGTTACCGCAGCCGCCAAACCAAACGTACTAAGGGATATCGCACAGATGCCTGCAGCCAAGCCATCAATACCATCAATCAAATTGATAGCGTTAGTAACATAAACAACTGCGAATACCGTTAACAAAATACCTATGCATGCTGGTATCTCATTTATCCAGAAAAGTCCTGCCAAATCGTGAATCCATACACCTGACAGAGGAAAGAGCAAAGCACATACAATCTGAACTAGGAACTTTGCTTTATACGTAACACCTATCAGATCATCAACGACACCCACAAGGAAGAGCATCATCATGCCAACAAAGAGCAAGACAAAACGAATGACTAGCATCACCCAACAACCAACTATCAAGCAGACACATATTAGGAGAATAGGCAGAAAAGTAATGCCTCCCAAACGTGGAACAGGCGTATCATGCATTTTACGAAAGTCTGGAATATCAAACAACCGTTTACGGTGACTCAATATCAATACTCTTGGGATAAACAGCCATCCCAATACAGCCGACAGCAATAAAGGTGCTGCCACCGACAACAATGTCATCATCATATCATCCATTCCTGCTCTACCCAACTATCACGATTTTTATTCTTAAAATAACTAATCACCACTTGCAGCACAAGCCAGCAAGCTACGTTTCCTACCAACAACAAGGACAGGTTCCAGTCAAGCCATACACCTACAACATTCAACACGATAAAGAATGCCGATACCAGCAGAATGGTGATAAGGACATTAAACGGTCCCATTCCTCCCATCATCAGACGATGATGAATATGATTGTTGTCACGAGAAAATACACTACGATGATTTACCGTACGCATTACAGCAACGCGTAATACATCAAACATTGGAATCAGCAAAGTGCCAAAACACACCATAATTATACCTTCTGGCAGGGTATAACCGCCTTGACGACTTAGTGCTATCACGACAAAACTCAGCATGTAGCCAATGGTCAGGCCACCAGTATCACCCAAATAGATGTTACGCCAACCGATACGCCAACCCATCACATTACGAAAAAAGAATGGGAATAGCATACCTACCATTGCTGAACAAATCATTAACAAAAATGGCATATCAGCAATCAGTGACAACGCCCCCAATACAGAAAAGGCTATCATAGCCATACCAGATGCTAGACCATCGACATCATCCAACATCGGAATTGCATTAGTAATAAACATCACCGTCATCACCGTTCCAAATAGGCCTATCCAATAGGGAAGTTCATATATACCCAATAAACCATGCAAATCATCTAACCACAATCCCGATAGTGGTATCAGCAATGAAGCCAAGAACTCAATAACCATCTTAGACACTAATGATACCCCTATAAGGTCATCCATCACACCCAACAGATACATAGTTGTGAGCCCTGCTATAGCAAAAGTAAACTGTACAAATGTGTCTTCATCTTCGCCAGATAACAATGTACGCCAATCGAACATCAAACACGATACAGCCGCTAAGCCAACACTAATAACCAAAATAGGAAATAGCGACACACCACCTAAACGGGGTACATTTCGATGTCCTTTATCTGTATAGCGAGGCGGGAGATTTAAATCCTTTTTCACACTAACCACCAAAATACGCGGTATGATATACATTGCTAAACCAATAGATAGTAGCAATGGAACAAAAAGTGATAGATATAACATTTAGTTCTTGATA
>Ga0326512_10003611_pt1 | contig 11311 bp, 17 predicted proteins | sample 1_2617_0518_D_FD_203652 | JGI IMG/M metagenome (GOLD analysis project Ga0326512, IMG submission 203652) | Bovine rumen microbial communities from UC Davis, California, United States - 1_2617_0518 | ecosystem: Host-associated > Mammals > Digestive system > Stomach > Rumen | place: USA...
CCAACCGGGAAATCGAAGTACCTGTTTGCGATGGCGGCGTTCAGGATGATCAACGTCTCCGGGACGCTTGCATCCATCTCGTCAAGAAAGAACAGGCCGCCTCCGACAAAAGCTTTGTAAAACTGCGTCGGATGGTACTTCCCGTTTGCGTCGATAAACCCAGTGAGCTTGTACTCCTGCGTCACCGCGTTTGTGAAGTAGAAGTCAAGCCCCAGTGCTGTCGCTACCTGTTGACAGATAACGTTTTTACCAGTGCCAGCCTTTCCAGTGAGATATACCGGGATGTCCGCGCCGACCATGCGCAGCACTTCCTCGAATTTCTCGTGCGTAGCGCCCTCAACAGTTTTTGACTGAAATTCAGTCTTCACCTCGATGCGCTTCGGGATGACCCCGATTTCTTCTTCAATCCGCTTTTTTACGAGCGGAATCGTCGCCTCAACGATTGCATCTGCGTTCGTCTGGCAGACGATGTTCATGATCGCATTTACGATCTCATTGACTGCCACGTTTGTCGTCAGCTTCTTGCCCGTTTTTGCGCTCTTGACAGGCTTCTCGACGGTTTCCTCGAAGCCTTCAATGAGCTTATCAAAATCTGCCATAAACTACATCACTCCTAGCAATTTCAAAATTTCTTCAACGGAGCATTTGACTCTGTGAATGTCCCTGATGTTGATGAGCTTGGTATTCTTGTCCAAACTTAAAATGCCTGAAAGTTCTTCCGAGCTCTCAGGAGTTGGACGCCCATACCCTATGGAGAAATCCGTTTTCACATCTGGCGAAGTTTCTAGCCATTTGAATCCGATGCGCCGAAACATACTGGTGTGGGCAAGCGGGAAACTGACCTTCTGTAGTGAAAATCTTTCTCCGTAGTTTTTTATAACTACGGTAGGAAACAGTAGCTCATCGTTCTTTTGTGCCGGGAAAAAGCAAAGCTTTAGCTGCGTTTGTATGCCAGCCATCTCGATGAGATTTATAGCGCTCAAAAGCGCGGCTCCGGCTTCCTCAAAAAAGGACGGCTCTTCATTCGCGCACGCTCCCATTTGATACAGAATTGAGAGTGTCTTTCGCTTCATCGGGACGCGCTCGACAGTAATCATACTGTTTGGCAGCCCCAAGATGGCATTTGGGACACACGGAGAATATCCCACAATAGCCGTGCGAGGAATCGGGTGGTTTACTGTTGCCATGCTGTTCGACGTTATCTTGCTCTTTGCTTTTACGTCGCTTTTCATTTGCGATAATATGTCAGTATACCCATTTGCAAGTAAATCTATCGCTTCTTCCCAGCTTTTTGTTCCGGTAAATCCTTCGTCACCCTCTTTAGAGCCAAACTTATTGCGCATAAATTTATTGTTCTTGCGTTTCCCAAGCTCTCTCAAGAGCTGATCCAGGGAGGAAAAATCCTCCCTGGTGATATACTTATAAGCCATAGGGCTTGCCGATGTGAGAAGCCCACAAATGCTCCTCAAGTTCCTCAACCAAGACATTCTGCCTTTTAAGCGCCTCAATTGATTCGTTGTCGTAAGAGCAGTCATAATCCGGGTTCTTTTCAAGCTCCCCTGCCATGTGTTCCTGATACCACTTGATGCTCGCGTTATTTGTTCCGATAATATCGGCGAGCTCGCTTGCGGCACTTTTGATAGTTCTAATGTCGTTCAGGAGATTATCGTACTTTTCCAGAATATTGGCCATGTTCATTGCTCCTTTCATAATTCCGGCTGAGTGATGAACACTCAGCCGGTGCAGATTTTCTTAGATTTCGCCGTCTATGAGACCACTCAGGCCAACCACAAGCGACAGCATCGCGCCGCTTCCGCCGGTCTGGACAATGGTTAATGCAGCGGATGCGAGGGACGAATAGAAGTCCTCACGATTTTTCGAGTGACTTTTTGCGATCTTGACGATCTTTTCGATTTCGCCGCACATTTCGTTGGAGAAATCATCATCAGGGCCAGGATCTTCTTTTTCGCCATCCGCCTGCTCATCGTTATCCAGGATGACGAATTTGCCACCGCTTTTGGCAATCTTGAGATTGCCGACGTCGATGTTTCGAGCCACTGTACGCAGGGTCGCATACAGGGCGGAGTTGAGCGCTTCTCTGGACTTTGCTCCTGTAAAGCCCTCCACCATCGGGCACAGGGTTTCTGCTACGAAATTGTTCGTAGTGCTGATGAGTTCTTCGATCTGGCTGTTTTTCATTTTGTTCCTCCTCAATTTTTTTTGTTTGCATTTGAGATTATAGTACGGTTTACCGAACAAGTCAAGCAGAATGTTCGGCATCAAAAGTGGCAGCCCATTCGGACTGCCAATATTTGCTCACCTCCTCCATGTCCTTCTCATACAGCTCCCAATCATCAGGGACTTCAACCCAATACGGCAAAATGCTCATCCTCCCTCATACAAAGTAATGTCAGGAATACAGTTATAAGCGTTCTCATGCGATCACCACAAAATCCTTTCCGGCCTTGCCGTAAATACTCTCAATAGTCTTGAGAGCATCGTTACGATTCTTGCCCCATTCGGTGCGCTCAATATGCGCACCATCGGGGAACTTGATATGGATTTTGAACATACTCATTTTTCATTTCTCCTTTCAATTGCGAGAGACCAGGAATTACTTCCCGGCCTCTGCAAGTGTGACCACAGCTCCAATGAGCTCTATTACATCCTGGAATACGGGCTTGCCGTATTCTTCGTGAACCAGGTGCTTCCAATCGAAGCCATCGAATGAATGAACCTGGATTACGCTGCCATCCTTGATCCCGCTGGGCAGCGTCGGCAGCCAAATCTTGACTGTTGATTTACTCTTGCTGGGACGCTCAAGCCCGTCGGGCTGGTTTTCGTACTCAACCATTGCAATAAGCCCATAAGGGCTTCCATCTTTTTTGAAGCCGGAACGAGCATACTTGACGATATATTTTTCACCGCATTTGATTCTGAACATATTTATTCCACCTTTTTGTTTTATTTTTGCCTGTCTCAACCGGTTGACAGGCGCTATATTATCAACTTCCGGTAAAGTTGCGTTGTGTCAATTATCAATTACGCTTCGAGAATAAGATCAAGCTCAATAAGCATTTCGAGCAATTCTGCTGCTGCCATTTTCATCAATCCTTTCATCTATAGATTTTGAATGCGATGCTCTCTATTTCAGAGCGCGTGAGCTTCACTTTCAGCTCTCTGCATACTGCAATAGCAATATTTATTGCTTTTTTGTAGCGGATAGTTGCTCTCTTTTCTCTCTTTATTTTTTCCATCCGGTTTTCTCGGATTTCATTCAATACCAATATTTCTTCAATTTTCATTTTTTTCTCTCCTTTTTGAGATTCACAATTTACAAGCAAAAATAATTTTATTATTTTATTTTATTTATTTTTTATTTTTTATTTTTTATTTTTTATTTTTTATTTTTAATTTTTTATTTTTAATTTAAAAGCAAAAAAGGCAGCCGGTTTCCCGACTGCCTTTCTGCTTAGAAATATTTGATTCTTACCGGTTTGCCTAGTTTCTGCATATACTCGATCATGTGCCTCGTGCCTCTCGATTTGCCATCCCAGAACGCGATTAATACATCTGCATAATCACCCATCTTTTCGTTCCTGCGATAGCCTGCACCTTTACCCTGGCTCCAGTCAGCCGGAAACTCCTTGATTCTGTAGCCTTTCTCCTCTGCGTACCTGATGCCTAGCGAATCGGCTCCTCTTGCGCAGCCACTGACGATTTCTACCTGCGCCTCCTGTGATACCCTCGACAGCATTGCATCACTGTACCACTTGAGCAAATTATAATCGCCGAAGTCCCTCGAACCTGCGATGATAACCTTGATCATGACGATCAACTCCTTTCAGAAATTCACCAAAAAAGAAAGCCAACAACAACCGACTTACCGGCTGTTGTTGGCTATGTCTATGCTTAGAAGGGCTTGTCTTCGGCAGAGAGCTTGTAGCTGATTGCTTCAGCGCTGACGTCTGCCTCAACCTCGTCGGGGTTCAGGCCCATTGCCCGAAGCTCGTTGTCCCGGTATTCGGCAGCGGCGTTCCTGATTTCCGCCGCACTCTGCCGCTCCAGGAACTTTTCGTACATCTCTCTGTCGAGATATACGGTGATCGTTCCGTTCGTCTTCTGGTAGGTGTAGATGGTGAACGGCGTCTTTCTGAGCAGGTTCACCATGTCCTCCTCGGTCATGTGCTCGCCAAGGTTATTATTATTCCTGGCGATGGTTCTGAGCTGGTTTAACCGGCATTTCCAAGCGTCGTGAGGGTCAACAGCGCGGGGATGTGCTAGCGTCCAGCTGGGTAGCCACACATGCTTGCCGGTGTTGATCTCAACCACGTTCACAACGGCATAGTTTTCTCTGCCATTGCGCCCCGGCTTCTCCGCGTAGTAGCTGATTGTGACCTCGTGAGGGCCGTTCGTCATCGGGCGAGTGTCCTCCAGGTCGATGGTGTCGTTGGACTTCACGGCTTCGATCTCTGCTTTGTCCAACGCTTCCAGCTGCTTTTGCGACATGTTGGAGCGGTTGGAGTCGGGGACGAAGTATTCACCGTCGCTGGTGACATACATGCGATCACCTTTCAGCAGCTTCCCGACTTCTTTGTTGAGGAGAGTCTGGTATTCCGGGTTGAGCTCTCCATCAATGAACATCTGGACACCGCGCTTCATGAGGTTCTGAACAGCGGCGTTCTGTGCGCGGGTGAGCTTTTCTTTCGCCTCGCGCTCTTTGCGGGCTTTCGCCTCCGCCTCTTTCTTTGCACGCTCGGCAGCGACCAGAGCGGCATCAGGGTCGTCAACGTACTCGTCTGCCTTATCGGCAAAGTAGTAGTTGAGAGCGACAGCAATCTTGCCGATCTGCTCGGGGTCGGCAGCCTTTTGGATAAAGGCGAATTTCTGATCAGCGGGGATGTCCACGTCATTCAGAGCAGCAATGATGTCGGCGATGGTTACGGTGTTGGGATTGATGGTAGTCATGTTCATGACCTCCTGATAAAGATTAGCGTTGGTTCTCTTGAGCCAACAAGCGTCTGTCATTGACGATGACCAGCTACCGAAACTTATTAACAAGTTCACAAAGCAAAGAAAGCCAGCACAAACCATGTGACGGCTTGTGGCTGGCTTTCAATAGTGGCGATCAGCGCCGGAGTTCAGCGCGTATCTCCATCAGGAGCTTACCAAGGTTATTTTCTCCAGTGCCTCCGCAAACTCCCCAATATCTATCACCCCAGGTATTCTCTTCTACCAGCTCTATATCACCAGTAGCCAAGAGCTTTTCGGCGAGTTCAGGGTGCTGTGCAAACTTTCTTCTCAACAGTTGCTTCATGTAACCACGTTTCCGCAGGTTCCAGTCAGCAGCGAGGGGAACCTTTCTCCCCAACCTTTTAGCGTCAGGCCCGTTCAAGCGAGTAAACTCACCAGCGCGGGCAGGGCACTTACAAGCCTGAAACGCAGCCTCAACAGAGGCAAACACATATTTTCCACACTCAACAGTGCAGGGATACATATTACTTAGGAACGCATACTCATCACGGAATCTCATACAATCAACTCCTTTCAAGAGATTCACAAAACAAAGAAAGCCAGCAACAACCGGCTAACCGGCTGCTGCTAGCTTTATTGGTTCAACGGCTGAAACGGGTGTTCATTCTGGCACCGTAGCCATATACAGGGCCGTCCCCGTCGTCGGAATAGATTACCAGTGGGCTATCCCAATGGCAGCCGCTCCAGCCGCGTCTCATTGCTTCGCGGCGAATCGCCCTCTCAATCCTGAGAGGGAATACAAGTTCCCCTTTTGCTGTTTTGCCATCCCCCACCCAATAGTCGGTAGCTCCCAACAGATAACGGGCAACGTCGCCTCCATCAAGATAACGCTTTGCGATCTTCTTTGCTAGTCTTCTCGAAACCTTTCTGTTCATGTTTGATTCCTCCTGATTATGTATTTGCGCTCCTCAACCGGTTGGAGCTTGCTGTGGCGATCTATCCGGTAATAGATTCACAAATACAGGAAAGTCAGTTTACCCAGATGGCAGCCATCCCAACCACGCCGCTTTGCTTCATGGAGAATAGCCCGTTCAATTCTGCCTGGGAATACGAGTTCCCCTATTGATGCTGTGCTACTTGCCCAATAGTCAACAGCTCCTAGCAGATACCGGGAAACGTCGCCTCCATCAAGATAACGCTTTGCGATCTTCTTTGCTAGTCTTCTCGAAACCTTTCTGTTCATGTTCATGACCTCCTATGTGAAGTGAAGCTCCTCAGCCGGTTGGAGCTTGCTGTGGCGATCTATCCGGCAATAGATTCACAAAACAAAGAAAGCCAGCACAAACCATGTGACGGCTTGTGGCTGGCTTTCAATAGTGGCGACTGGCTCAGTGCTGCTCGACGATCTCCAAGCCCCACTCGAATTGATTACTGTCGATGAAGTACCAATGATTCTCGTCGCAGAACTCACAAGCTTCTCTGTATGTGAGGTCGAAGAGGTAATCCTTCTTCACGCGGCCTGCAACAATTCTGACTTTGTACGTCGCCGTCGGGTCTTCGCCCTCGTTAAGAGCACGAGCAATGTAGAGGACAACAGCTTCTTCGTCTGCTTTTGTGTCGAGGTTCTTGAGCATTGTGTAGATGTGATTACCAAGCTTCGGCGTGACATCCCATCTGCCAATGTATTTCACTCCGTCACGGCTCCAAATGCTGATCTGAGGAACGAGCTGGCCGTCTGTGCCGTTCTCTTCGTAACCTTCGTCACGGAGATCAAAGGAAACGGAGAACTTCTTGCTTTCGAGCTTTTTGCAGTGATGAAACATAACTAATTACCTCCAGTAATTAAAATAAATTCATAAAAACAAGAAAGCCAGCCACTACCAGCTAACCGGTAGCGACTGGCTTAACTTGTTACTGCTAAGTAGGATTAGCAAGGGCGGACTTCCATGTCGCTCACGTCGCACGTCCAGTGCAGACGGTCAACGCACTTTGCAATCTGGTTGATGACGTTCACCGCCTGCTCTTCAGCGTAACCAACGCCGAAGCGTTTCAAACCAACGAGCTTCGTGTACGTCATGTTGCCATAGTCACGGCTGACGTCCCACTTGCCGATCAGGTGGTTTCCGCGCATATCAACAGCGGAGATGAAGTTGTGGTGGGTGGGGCGCTCGTCAGCGCGAACGAAGTTAAACTCATAGCAACCAACGCGGATAGTTTTCATGTGTACGATCTCCTTTCAAGATCAAATAAAATTCACCCAATCAGAAAGCCAGCATTGACCAGCCCACAGTCTGCGACTAGCACACAAGTATCTACTACCAGTGTATAGTAACTACGGGTTAGATATGCAGCAAAGATATACCAGTCGCAGCTTGTCTCGTCTTGCACCCACCGTTGGTACTGGTAGCGACTGGTGCAACAGCAGCAGCTTGCCGCTGGCTGCGGGGCAATCATAGACACCGGCGGGCTGGTTGGGCGACTGCGTACAACAGTGGTTTTTGGGTAGGGGTAGCCACCACCACCCAGGCAGAAAAAGAGGCGACCATGTTATATATACTAGTATATAAATATCTGACACACGTTCCTGACGGCCAAAAAAATCTGGTCGGAAAACCGTACAAAAAGCTTGACAAGTACGGGACAAGGGTGTATTCTGTATGTGGCCAGACGGGACTGCCTCCTTTCTACGGTGGTACTTGCGGTTTGGCTCCTCCAGCGGACTGACACACCCGCTGCCTGACCGCAAGTATTTACATGCAGCACAAAGGGCTGGGACTCAAGGCCACGGTCTCAGAGGGAGTGCGACTCTTCCTTGCTGCACCAGCGTGTAAGAACGCTCATTGCATTTCTCCTTTCATTTCATCGCTCCTGGCTGATGTAGGCACACGTCAGCCAGGGGCAACCGGAAAAACAGGGGGCTGGGTATTGAACGCGACGACAGAAAAAAATACCAGAACCCCGAAAAAGATTCTGGTACAAAATGGAAGGATGTTATGCCCGTACTGCAAGAGCTATCTTGGACGGGCTGTATACGGGGCGAAGGCTGCGGGAATTGAGATATTCTGCAAATCGAGCCGATGCCACCGTCATTTAAGAATCGAGCTTTGACGCTCGTGGAGATACAGGGCGATAAAGGCCGTGGGTTATGAGCCTGCGGCCTTTTCGTGTTTTAAACGCGGGGAGGCCGAGTTGAGAGTTTTAGTAGCTTGCGAAGAATCACAAGTTGTATGCAAGGCGTTTCGAGAAAAGGGCCATGAGGCGTATTCCTGCGACATACAGGAGCCGTCAGGCGGGCATTCGGAATGGCACATAAGGCATGATGTGCTCGGTCTATTGAATGGTAATTGCGAGTTTGATACTTGTGATGGATTGCATCATAAGGTGGATGGCAGATGGGATATGATAATAGCGTTCCCACCATGTACGCATTTAGCTGTTAGTGGTGCAAGACATTTTGAAAATAAGAGATTAGATGGTAGGCAGCGTGAGGGTGTAGAATTTTTCTGCAATTTCCTTGAAGTAGAGTGCGAGAAAGTTGTTATTGAAAATCCGATAGGAATTATAAGTGGAGATTACATTCCTAAATATTTTCCAGACATTGCAGAAAGATTTAATCTGCCTAAAAAGCCAACACAAATAATTCATCCATGGATGTTTGGAGATAACTATGCTAAATCGACTTGTTTATGGGAAAAGGGTGTAAAACCATTAGAACCAATAGTTAAAGTGCAACCAGAACTTGATTGGTTCGAGTTTATAGGCAGAAAAACAGGGAAGAAAAAAAGACAACCGAAGTGGTATGCAGATGCTTTGAAATTACCAGCAGAAGAAAGAGCAAAAGTAAGAAGTAAAACATACCCAGGAATCGCTAAAGCGATGGCAGAACAGTGGGGTTGAGCCATGCCGAAGGCGAGAAAGACAATTTCATCAGACAAGGACATTGTTGTTGACCTGGGAAAGCTGAACCCGAAGCAAATAGAGTTCTTCAATTCGACGACGTATTTTACTTGCTATGGTGGCGCGAAGGGCGGCGGCAAGTCGTTTGCGACTGACACGCTTGCGATCAAATACTGCATCGAATATCCGGGCATCAAGGTACTGATTATCCGCGCGCACTACCCGGAGCTTGAGAGAAACCACATCAGGCCGATCAAGGCGAGACTGCCCACTGACATATACGACTACAACGGCAGCTCGCACATCCTGACGTTTTATAATGGCTCGGTTATCATCTTCGGACACTGGAGCGGTCAAGAGAGCGAAAACGAGTATCAGGGCCAGGATTATGATGTGATATTCATGGACGAGGCGACGCAGTTTTCAGAGCGAACGTTTCGCCACCTGGCGGGCTGCCTTCGAGGCTCGAACGACTTCCCAAAGAGATATTACCTGACATGTAACCCCGGCGGAGTCGGGCATTTCTGGGTGAAGCGCCTGTTTATCGACAGAAAATTCAAGGTTGATTACGCTCATCCTGAAAAGACGGAGAACCCGGAGGATTACAGTTTCATCTTCGCCAAAGCGGAAGACAACATCATCATGCTGGAGAAGAACCCGAACTACCTCTCCAACATCTCCATGATGCACAACTCAGACGCCATGCGATATGGCAACTGGGACATCATGGGCGGATGCTACTTCGATAACTTTGACCCAAAGATTCACACGATCAAGCCTTTCAAGATCCCGAAGCACTGGCAGATATACCGGAGCTTTGACTATGGCCTTGATATGTTCGCCTGTTTTTGGTGGGTGATTGACGAAGACGGGCGAGGTTGGTGTATCCGTAGCTTTGAGGCCGAGAACCTGAGCATCCAGGACGCGGCAAAGGCGACGCTGGACAACACGCTGATGTATGAAAACGTCATCTGCACCTATGCGCCGCCGGATATGTGGAACAGGCAGAAAGAGACCGGGCGGACGATTGCACAGATTTTCACAGCGAACGGCGTTCCGCTAATAAAGTCGGACAACAGCCGCGTGCAGGGCCACATGGTCATGAGATCGCTGCTTGAGATGGCTCCGCTGCATGATGAATACGTTATCAAGATGCTGGGCGGGCCGGAGAAAGCGCCGAAAGAGCTGCCAATGCTGATGTTCTTCGATAACGTCGGCGGCGTTCTGGAGGATATTCAGTCGATTCAGAGGGACGAGGTAAACCCGAACGACTGCGCGAAAGACCCACACGATATTACCCACACGGTTGACGGTGTGCGGTATTTCTGCATCAACCGCTCCCTTGTGAGCGAGAAGCCGCAGCCCGTTGTTCAGCACGATGAGCTGATCGACGGGGCGGATGAAAACTATGACGATTTCATGACAGGCGGAGAACCCTCTGCCAGTTACATGAACTATTGAGGTCGAGATGACGAACGTTACATACTCTCTTGAAGATTTCGAGAAGAAAGTGAAGTATTACTTCAAGGACTGTGAAGAGACCAGAAAGGTTTTCCCCGACGAATCGGGGATGCTGAACTATCTCGACATTGAGGATGAGGAGTACGAGGCGCTGAAAACAGCGGAGGGCTACGACAAGATCATCCGCTGGGCGAAGAGACGGCGCACGAGCTGGCTTGAGCGGAAGATGGTGACTGACCCGAGAGCCGCCAACGGATGCAAGAGTGCCTTGCAGCAAGAGAAGAACGGCGGGTATTCCGACAAGCCGATGGAGAGAAAAGACAGGCAGCTCATCGTGAAGCTGGATATGACAGGAGAGACGAAATGAAAATTCTTTTTTTATGTTTGGGCGGATTCGGCGTACTGGTTTTACTCGCTGCCTTCGTTGTTGACATTCGCGTTCTCGCTGAGATTGACCGTCTTAACCGCCGGATTAACGGCGTTGAGAGCGAGATGGAAGTCCACCTCAACAGCATCAGCGCACTATCCGCAAGCGTAGCGAGGCTTGACCGCTTCAAGAGCCGGACTGAAGTGCTCGAAGAAAGAGTTGACGAGCTTGAGTGTAAGCTGTCCGATAGCGTCAACAATATCGAGAGCCGCGTGGCCGAGAAAATGGAAAAGAGATGGGACACTGGGCTTGAGAAAATGATGGCCTGGAACCCATATCTGACGATGGAAAGCGACGGTGAAGGCAACTGATGGACGAGAACAGACTTGGCCTGTTCAAAGGCAAGGATAAGCCGACGCCGGAGATCGCCTACGAGTTCTACAACAAGGGCCTCGGCTTCAATGCGCAGATTCAGCTTGAGGAAAACGTAAAAGTCAACCGGAATTTTTACATTGGCAAGCAATGGGAGGGCGTCGAGGCGAACGGCCTGCCCACGCCGCAGATCAATATTCTCAAGCGCGTCGTCGGCTTCATTGTCGCCAGCATCACAAC
>Ga0326512_10003612_pt1 | contig 11310 bp, 7 predicted proteins | sample 1_2617_0518_D_FD_203652 | JGI IMG/M metagenome (GOLD analysis project Ga0326512, IMG submission 203652) | Bovine rumen microbial communities from UC Davis, California, United States - 1_2617_0518 | ecosystem: Host-associated > Mammals > Digestive system > Stomach > Rumen | place: USA: California...
TATTCTCAAGCTCTCCAAACTGGGCAATACGACACATACTTCCATCAATATCCAAACGGAAGATATGTTAAAGCTCTCAATCAGTTGATTGATGACAAGAGGTTTGAAGCCTGTAAAACAAAAGAGGACTATAAGAATTATGTGAAGCTTTATCCACAAGGATCTCATGTTCAGGAAGCTAAAAAATACTTAAAGGAAGAACGACGAAAAATAATAATAGTAGCATCTTCGATTGCTGGCATTTTGTTTCTCTTTGGATTCGTTGCAATTACAATCCAAAGAGCCAGAGAATACGAGCCTCCAGTATCTACGGTAAAGGCTGTTGATACTTCTAATCCAAGCAATCAGAGCGAAGAGGATGTTAGTTCTTACGATAACGAATCAAATAGCGGAGCAGTAACGGATGATAACTCAAACTATAGTGTAGATAGTGACAACGAATCTAGCTACAGCACTGAACATGAACCTAATGAAACTACTTATAATTCATACAACGAATACCGTAACAACTCATTAACAACTGGTGCCAAACCGTATGCGTCTTATTTTGGTAAAGCTCAAACCGGTAAAAACTTCATTGATTTCAAAACATCTGGTTCAAGCGATTATGTTGCGATTGTCAAAAGACACAGCAACAACAAATATGTAAACCATACATATATCAGAGGTGGAGATAATGCGCGTTTGTATGTCCCGAGTGGTACCTATGATGTCTATTTTTACTCTGGGAGTGGCTGGAATCCCAACATGGTGGTAGGACAATTTACGGGTGGCTTTGTAGAAGGTGGTACAATGCAAAAAGATGGGCCAATACAATTGGTTTCTGAAACTATAACATTGGATGATGGCAGTACTCAGTTAAGAACTGCATATATGGAATACACTCTTTATCCTGTATCTAATGGTAATTTGGTACTGCAAAGCGCAGATATTGACAACGTTCTAAATTAAGAAGGTATGAAGACAAAAGAAGAAATAGAGATATTACGAGCTGACGCTATAGCTGGTGATGCTGTTGCACAGAATGATCTGGGCTGCGCATATTCGTCTGGAGATGGAGTTGCAAAGAATCTTAAGGAGGCTTTTACCTGGTTTGAGCGATCTGCAAAACAAGGAAATAAATATGGTCAGTACAACACCGGCAGATATTACCAGTATGGTTATGGCGTTGGAAAAAATATTTGCCTTGCTATCGAGTGGTATGAGAAGTCTGCAAACCAAGGATTTGGTAAAGCAGCTAACATGTTGGGGGAAATCTATGAGAAAGGATACTATCCCAATATCTCAGTTTATTCCTTTAATTCAGATGACATTACGAGTATTGAACCAAATCCAGAAGAGGCTTTTTATTGGTATAAAAAAGGGAAAAACAGTGAAGATCTTGCAAAGTTTAATTTAGGAAGATGTTATGAACTTGGAATTGGGACTCCCAAATCTCTCTTTATGGCATGCAAACTATATACTGATTGTAAAGACGAGAAAGCTCAAGAAAAGCTAAATTTAATTAAGCAAACATACAATCCGATCTTAGATACTTCATTACAAAATATTGAAATATTTGGAAATAATCCCTATAGGATATTGGGAGTTTGGAGTAACTCATCAGAAAGAGAAATCAGAGCTAATCAGAGTAAGATAGAAGCGTTGTCAAAAGTAGGCAAGGTGACATCATTTGAATTAGACCATCTTATACCTTGCGACATTGCAGATTTCATACAACATTACAGCAATATAATAAAGTATTTAGAAGATGGATTAGATAAATCATATATTGCTAACAGAGAAGCTGTAGAGAATAATATTAAAAGATGTAAGGAAACCCTTAATGAATGGAATAATGTTGAACAGCATAGTCCTATCTGGAATATTTATCCAAATAGAACCATAGAAAACTTGACTAATGCTAAAACCAAATTAGCTTCCGCGAAGGAACGAATTAAATACGCTTTATTTTGGTTTTGCAATTATACATCAAATGACGAACAGGCTTTGAAATTGTTATCAGAGCATAAATGGTATGAAGCAGGGAAAATCTGGTTTCATAAGATAAATTTCTCTGCATACATCAATGATGCTGTTTTACAATGGGCAGAACGGAATTATTTTAGTGCCATTATTAGCATTCTGAATCTTATACACAAAGAGTCTTTCCGCAAAGAATTTGTATCTACTATCTCTAATGGAACTATTGAATTATCGGAAGAAGAATTGTCCCAGATGTTTTGGGATGCTTTGTATGAATTCCCAGAAACAGAGCTTTCAACACAAGATATCTTAAGATATGGATGTGAAGTTAATCTTAATCCAAAGATTCTTACAGAGAAAGATAAGGAATATATCCGGAAAAAAGGATTTGACATTATTGAGTCTCCTATTAAAGATATGCTAAGAGCTGCGTCAAATCAAGATGAAAATAACTTTGAAGAAGGTCGAAAAATATATGATAAAATTGTAAAAGAAGCGCCGAATGTTCTTACCCGAATCAAGAGACTAGCAGGCGATAATAATTACAGATACAAATTACTCTGTAATGAGATTGCCGAAAAGTTATTAGATTATGCGATTCATTATAACAATGACAACAAAGATGAATGGAATGCATCAGCGATTGCTTTGGGTTATGCAAATTATGCTTTAACAATAGTCAAAGATGATAATCTTCGAGAGAGATGCGAAGAGAATATTTCAATATTCAAAACTAACAAACAGTCTGCTACATTACATTATATTGAAACCAGATTTAACGAATTTCGTGCAAGCAACGTTAATATATCCGAAGTTGAAAAATTATATTCTGACGTGCATCTACAAGTTGGAAGGATTAAAACACTTGCCGGTAAAGAGTCAGAACTTTATAAGAATGTATCTGATAGGGTTGTAAACGAAATTCTAAACATCCTTATCTCAATATGTAATAAGCACAAGGATGCTTCCACGGCAAGTTCCGCCTCCTCAATAATAAAGAAGATGAAGGAAATGTATATGTCGCAAGAAACAAAATTAAGAATAGACAAAAACTATTCTATTTTGTCCAACAATATGATGGCAGCCATTAGGCGTGGAAATTTTGGTGATCTTGGAGATTCTGGAAAAACTTATTCCAAGGAAGAGAACAAGTCTCGCCGCATTCATAAAGTATGGGCAACAATTGGCTCTGTGGTAGCGTTTGCGTTAATGTGGTACTACATAAGTTGGAATAACAATTTGCAGTATTTCATGGAAACAATGCCATTATGGGGATATATTTGTATAATAATTATGGTCTTTATAGCTCTCTTCCCTATTATTATGTGGGGATTAGAATTTCAAAAAGACCCACATAACACAAGATTGTATTGGTTAGACAATAGTGTAGAAAGTCTTTATAATTTGTCAAATGATATCATGAGGGCTGGCGTACAGGGAAGAAAAACTTATTCTTGGCCTTTCGCTATACCTTTCCAATTATTAGGTATCGCAATATGGATATTAAGCTTTCCAATTAAGGGAATGGCTAAACTTGCTGCAATGATAAAATGATTTTGATATGGAGAATATGACAGTAACAAACCATGATGTAATTCTTGCAATTATCAATGATATAACAAGAATGCAACAAAATCTTGAATATATGGATGATTCCGTGAAGGGAGTGTCCCAGTTAAAAAATCGCATAAAGTCCATATATGTCACATTAAATAGCAACCAGTACGAAATTCCCGATCTAGTCGGGCATTCATATCACGAAGGAGACAATATGATTGGGACGTTGGAACTGAATCCGGAACTACCGCCAGCTACTAATCGCATTAAACGAGTTATTAAGCCACAAGTGTCCTATCAAGGGAAACTGATTCAAGCTGCAGAGGTAATTATCGAATATAACGAATAAAATATAAGGATATGACAAACAACAAGATTATTTATGGCATTGATTTGGGTACAACGAACTCTGCCATAGCAAGATTTGAAAATGGTCAGGCCGTCATTAAAAAAAGTCCAGTTCAGGGAGATACCACGCCTTCCTGTGTGACAGTTAATCCGAAGGGGCGTATGCTTGTTGGAGCAAAAGCATACTCTCAGTTAGGAAAAGACTGGGCTTTAAGTTTTGTCAAAGAGGGGTATCAGCGCAATACATTCGTCGAGTTTAAGCGAATAATGGGAACTGACGAGACCTTGTATAGTTATAATCTGGAGAAAAGTGGCCAATCCCCATACGTCACACCAGAACAGCTTTCTTCTGAAGTGCTAAAGACCCTACGAAGCTATGTTTTGGATGACGAAGTAAAGGAAGCAGTAATTACCGTCCCTGCACTTTTTAACAACAATCAGAAGGATGCCACAAAACGTGCTGCAGAAATGGCTGGATTTGATCACTATGAACTAATCCAAGAACCAGTCGCTGCATCTGTGGCGTATGGATTGGCGTCTAAAATGAAGAATGCATATTGGTTGGTTTTCGATTTTGGAGGTGGAACCTTCGATGCTGCCCTCATGCATATTGAGGATGGCATAATGAAGGCTGTAGATACTGCAGGAAACAATCATCTTGGTGGTAAAGATATAGATATTGCAATTGTCGAGCAAATTATCATTCCTTATTTGTCTCGTGAATACGACATTTTGGAATGTGCTAAGAAAGATGCTTTTATCACGATGTGGAAACCCAAGGCAGAAGAGGCAAAAATTGCATTATCATTCCAGGATACATATGCTTTGCAAACTGATTTAGGTGACGAATATGGCTGTGACGATAACGGTCAGGACTTTGAACTTGATCTAACTATTTCACAGGATGACATTGAACCTATTGCTGCCCCGATTTTCCAAAAAGCAATCGACATAACAAATAAGTTATTGGAACGTAACAATCTTACAGGGAAAGATCTTGGTGCTTTGATTCTTGTTGGTGGCCCAACCCATTCTCCCATTCTGAGAAGGATGCTCCGCGAACAAGTCACTCCCAATGTCGATACAAGTATTGATCCAATGACAGCCGTTGCATGTGGAGCCGCGCTGTATGGAAGTACCATAGATGTACCAGAGAACTTGATGGAACAGCGACGCGATTCTTCTAAGATTCAACTACAAATCGCAGTCAAAAGCACATCTGTCGAGGAATTTGAATTTGCTGCGGTTAAGTTCCTTAAGGAAAAAAGCGAGGGGTACGAAGAAGATGCCGTATACGTTGACTTGGTTCGAACCGACGGAGAGTTTAACACAGGTCGTGTCTTGATTGACTTGAACGGCGATGCATTAGAATTAAGACTAAAAGCAGATTCGACAAATTTATTTGAGATTCGTTGCTACGATTCAAAGGGAAATAAGTTGGAGTGTGAACCGCAAGAAATCACTATAATACAGGGAATTGACGGCATTGGAGACGCAATTCTTCCACAGTATCTCGGCATAGCAACCGTTGACGATGATGATGATGTGGTATTCACTCCCTTAGAAGGTCTTAAGAAAAACCTACCACTGCCTGCATATGGTAAAAACGGGAAGATAAAAATGGTTACTGATTGTGAAATAAGGCCGGGTATGACTTCTGATAAAGTCATCTTCCCAATCCTGCAAACAGACCAAGATATAGACAGCCTGAATAAGGAGCATAAGAAACTTAAGAGAATTTACTGTACCCATCTCTATGATTGTTATTTCACTGGTGATGATATTCCTTCTGTATTGCCTGTAGGTAGTACAATAAATGTCACCATCCATGCTGACAAATCAGGAACAATTGACAACTTTATGATTGATATACCATACCTAAATATGGATATTGATATCACTGACAGGATTACCAATGTAACGTCTAAAATAGCTGATGCATCCATTTACCTGGCAGAAATTGAAGAAGCAAGAAAGAAACTTAAATCATTAAATAATGCATCTCTGAATCAAGAACTTGACGAAGCCTCTGAAGGTTTTGAGGCTGCAGAGAATAAAGACAGGGATCAAAAGGAGCAAGCACTGGAATCTCTTAAAGAAATTTTAGCTAAGATAGATACAGAGTATTCTCTTGGTGATTGGCAGCGAATGGAGAATAAACTACTGAGAATGTATCGTGAGCTATCTGAAGACAATAGGAAATACGGAAACGACAAAACCACAGCTATTATTCAGAACCTGAAGCAAGACGTTGATCGTGTTGTTGCTGCTAAAGACATAGCAGCAGCAGAGCAATTGTATGATCAATTGTGGCAAATGGATTATAAATTGGCTGAGGTGGAGTTTTATGTGTCATGGATAAATCAGTGGAACAGGAACTTTAATCAGAAGAAATGGTCAAATCCTTCTCGCGCAAGGAGTCTTATCAATCAAGGTCTTGAAATTATCAAATCAGGTAAGGCAACAGCAGAAGAATTAAAGCCAATTGCTTTCGAACTTGCAGATATGCTTCCTCGCAGTGAAAAGCCACAGAATGCGGGTTTGCTGCGCCAGCAAAAATAGTTTTTGAATTCAAAAATGTGTATTTATGTCGAATATAACTGCAATAGAGCAATATAAGGTAGTCTTTCTTTTAAGGAAAGGCGCATATTACGATGTCTATAGAGTTGTTGATGCCAAAGATGGGAAATATTTCTTGAAACTCATTAATTTGGCTAAGTTGGATAAATTGCAATTAAATCCAGCAACTGGCAAAATTTGTGAGATTGAAATAAAACGAGAAATGTCTCACCCAAATATTATGCGACAAGTTGATTCTGGGGAAACAATTATCGATGGCCAGCGGTATGCATATTCTGTTTCCGACTTTATACCAGGAGAATTGTTGTCAGAAAACATCTCAAGGAAAGGCGGATGCTCTATTTATGACATGAAACACATCATTACAGGAATTCTAAATGCCTTAAAATACCTTCATTCTCAAAAGGAACCGATTATTTTTAACGGAATTTCTCCGAATAATATTATGCTAAATCTTAGTGCTGGTTCCCCTATATCACTTCTTATGGATTTCGATCGTGCAAGAAAATTGAATAAGGAGAATTTGAAATGCTATATGAATGGCTTATCGCCTTTCTATCTCGCACCAGAGATGTTTAAGGGACTTTACTCAACACGTACAGATTTATACTCTGTTGGTGCGCTAATGTATCATATGGTATATGGAATGCAACCATGGGAAGTAGACCTTAAAGATGTTCCAGTAAAAGACAGAGAACAGATTATTCTATCTGCACGAAAAAGACCGCTTCCAATTCCTGACATTAAAGTGTTTGAAATGGATGAACAGCTAATAAATGTAATAGCGAAATCACTAATGCAGGATGTCGATAAAAGATTCCAAAACGCTGATGAATTTTTGAAAGCATTGGGTGGTGAAAGTTCCATTGTTTGTTCGAATTTCGAGAAAATCGATATGTCTCCAGCCAAAACAAAGCCCTCTGAAGCAACAATGCAGAAGAAAAAAGGCAATGGCTTCGCTGATGTCGCTGGTATGGATGAACTGAAGAAAAGGTTGAATGAGGAAGTGATTGACATTATCAAGAATCCAGAAAAGTACAAACGTCTTAGAGTTAAGATACCCAATGGAATACTTCTATATGGCCCTCCAGGTTGTGGTAAGACTTATATCGCTGAAAAATTTGCTGAAGAGGTTGGATGCAATTATATGTATGTTCACTGTTCTGATGTTGCTTCACCCTATATTCATGGAGGACAGGAGAAAATTGCAGCCCTTTTTGATAAAGCAAGAGAAAATGCTCCCACGGTTCTTTTCTTAGATGAATTGGATGCAATGCTAGCAGATCGATCTAAACATAATAATGTGTCTGAGTACGGAGAGGTAAATGAATTCCTAACTCAACTGAATAATTGTGCTGACAATCACGTATTCGTAATAGGAGCAACTAATAATCCCAAAGGAATTGATAGTGCAGCTCTACGTTCAGGCCGACTTGATATAAAGGTATATGTACCGGCACCAGATGAGTCAGAAAGAATAGCTTTATTTAAGTTATATTTGAAAGATATCGTTGCTGATGATGTGGACTATGAACTGTTGGCTCAAAAGACGGATGGCTACGTGTCAAAGGATGTATGTTCACTTATTAATAATGCAGCTCGTGAGACAGCCAGAGCAGATCAGGAATTTATAAGCATGCAAACTCTACTCGATACGATAGAAAGATACAAGAATCAATTCCCATCTGTTTCAAAGGATGTGTTGAAACAGCATGAGAGGTTACGTGAAGAGTTTGAGAACCATATAGACAGGAAACCAGTAGGGTTTACACAATAATTTATACGTTACATTAATTGAATAACAATATGGCGGTGAGACTATACAAAGATGATATTGAGGCAATTGCCAAACGAGTTGTCGAATTACTATTGGAGCAAAAAGAAGCTCCTATCGTAAGCGATGACGACGATTGGGTTTCTGCGGAAGAAGCAGCCAAAATTCTAAATATTTCTCGAGGTAGAGTTTATCAAATAAAGAATCATCTAACTCACAGAAAAGGGAATACTCCACAGAGCAGGGTGTTTTTCAAGAAAAGCAGACTGCGTGAAGACTATTTGAATATGTAGTTTGACATGAAGTATAATATCGAAAGAAAGTGATATGGCAACAAAATTTCGAAAATGTTTACCTCCGAATGTATTAGAGATGATCTGCAATACTTTAGGAGACACAAATCAAGGATTGACTGGTTCTGAAATCCATCATTTTTTGTTACAAGCAAACATTGAGGATACAGACCCGACAATGACTAAGCGATATCGCCTTTATAATGCTTTAGCAAACGAACAAAATAAGAACAAATGTTCAAATCAGATATTGATTTTCGTAAGTCTTGTTCTTGCCCCTTCAAGGTTTGTGAACGCTCAAAAAGAATTTGAGAGATTACGCATAGCCATCAATCAACAATTAGCCTTTGTCGGGTATGAATTAAAAGCTGATGGTCAGTATCGAGAAATACAGGTTGCGAGTACTATTTCTGACGTACAAATAAAAGTAGAGAATCTTAAACAAGAATTAGAAAATCGGAAAGCTCATAAAGAGGTCTTTAAATACTGCAAAGCGGAATTGTTGCAAAACAATTATTTTCATTCTGTATTGGAAGCAAACAAAGGCTTATTTCAACGAATACGTGATTTGTCAAACATATATACTGACGGGAACACCTTGATAGAGCAAGTCTTTAGTTCTAATCCTATTCTAATTATCAACAATTACCAATCATCTTCAGAGAAAAATGAGCACAATGGATTCTGCAACCTCTTGAAGGGACTCTGTGCTATGTTCAGAAATCCGACAGCCCATGAGCCTAAAGTAGATTGGAATATTACAGAACAAGATGCTCTTGAAATATTGGGAATTATATCCTATTGTCACAGGAGATTAGATAATGCGCAAAAAATAAGATAATATATGGCATTTACATTTGAATTGGATAGCAGAGGGTACTTAAAAAAACGGGAAAGTTTTAATTTGGAGTACAAGCAAAACTTTCAGTTAGGTGATAATCTTCTGAAATATATTAAGACATTGGTTGGCATGGCGAATAATAAAGGAGGCCAAATTATCTTTGGTGTCCAAAATAGTCCTCATATACCGACAGGTATGACCAATATGAAACTTCATGAAATAGATCCGAAAGAAATAGATTCAAAAATCCGTGAGTATTTTGCACCAGGAATTAGATGGAATGTGGCTTTTCAAGACTTTCAAGGCAAACCATTCGGTATGTTGTCCGTTGAAGAAGCTTCTGCAAAACCTATTGTGTGTAAAAAGAATAAGTTGGAGGTTTTGCGAGAAGGTGCAATTTATTACAGATATAGAGGAGAAACAAAAGAGATTGAATATCCTGAGTTGAATCGTATATTGGAAGATGAAAGGGAAAAAGAACGAATTCTATGGATGAAGCATATAGAAAGGATATCAATGGTTGGTCCAAGAAATGTCCATATATTAGATAGATATAATGGCGAGATAACCTATGGAGATAAAAAAGTCCTCATGGATAAATCATTATTAGATCAGTTGACATTCATACGGGAAGGGCATTTTACAGAAAAAGAAGGAGAAGGATGTCCTACATTAAAATTGGTAGGAACAATAGAAGGACTAATTGATGTTGACAATGCAGTGATTGATCCAAATACTATGTATCCTTTAACGACAAAAGAACTCCAAGATAAGTTGGGATTGAATTCATATCAAATACAAGCAATAATTTTCTGTTTGGATTTGAAAAATAAGCCCAAACGTCATACCGAAATAAAACAAGGGACAAAATCGAATCCTATCCATAAGTATTCAAATTCAGTTTTTGATGTCATACAAAAACTTATGGAACAAAGAGGACGCGATTCTTATATACAAGAATGTGTTCAAAAGTATAAAAGTCGGCCTATTGAAAAGAAGGATAAGAAAAGGAGATAATGTGATTGGATTAATATGTTAATACAATTACCTATAATTCAGAATAAATGATTAATTTTGCAACGAAATAGACTATGGCACTGGCAATTAACATAGAAGACCTGTTGAATAAGCAGAAAATAGAGTCCAACAGAATCGAGTTCAAGAAAGGTTGGAATCCGGCAAACATATACCATAGTGTATGTGCTTTCGCCAATGATTTTGATGATCTTGGCGGAGGATATATAGTGGTAGGTGTTGACACTGATGATGATACGGGTATGGCTATCCGCCCCGTGGAAGGTGTACCCGTTGAGAAGATTGACGGTATTCTTCAAGAAATGGTTGGATATAATAACAAGATGTCCCCCTACTACATGCCCAGAACGAGCGTTGAAGAGGTTGATGGAAAACAGGTACTTGTAATATGGTGTCCCGCTGGCATCAACAGACCATACTGCGTGCCAGAGAATGTGACAGCGAAGAACGGAAGCAAGGAATACTTCTACATTCGAAGCGGGACGAGCAGCATCATTGCCAAGGGTGAGGTGCTGGATGAACTTCGTGAACTGGCCAATCGTATACCATTTGACGAGAGAGGCAACCCAGACATCAAGTTGGAGGACATATCCACGCTGTTGCTTCGCGAGTATCTGGTGAAGGTGGGTAGCAAACTGGCTAACGAACTTTATGAGCGGCCACTGAGCGAGATTCTGGAGCAGATGGACTTGTATGTGGGGCCATCGGAGAATCGCATGTTGAGGAATGTTGCTGCCATGATGTTTTGTGAGAATCCAAGTAAGTTTTTCAAACGGACACAAGTAGAAGTGGTCTTTTTCCCTGAAGGACGATTGGTAAATCCCAACAATCTCTATGAGGCTCCTGTCATCACAGGTTCTGTAACACAGATCATTGAGCGGACGCTGGAGTATCTGAATCGCATGGTGGTGATGCAG
>Ga0326512_10003613_pt1 | contig 11310 bp, 9 predicted proteins | sample 1_2617_0518_D_FD_203652 | JGI IMG/M metagenome (GOLD analysis project Ga0326512, IMG submission 203652) | Bovine rumen microbial communities from UC Davis, California, United States - 1_2617_0518 | ecosystem: Host-associated > Mammals > Digestive system > Stomach > Rumen | place: USA: California...
GAAGAAACAACACTTGTATAAGAAGTTGTTGAATAGAGAACTGATGCGTATTCGTCCTGATATCACTGTCAGTATGCTTCGTCGTGAGATTAATTTTATTAATGATATACAGGATGGGAGCAAAAAGATTGGCGAAATCCATATAAATCGTGCTAATTTTCGCAATTTTGAGGGCAATAATGCCTTGAAGAATTTGTTCTCGAAATTTTGGATGAATAGTCTTCTTTCTAAACTCCAAAGATTAGATCGTTTTGTAGTATTAACAGAAAAAGATAAAGAGGCATGGGTAGAGCTAAATAATGTCTGCGTTATTCCTAATCCACTATCTTTTACATCTACAAGACATAGTGACCTTTCAGAAAAACGTATAATTGCCGTAGGAAGGTATTGCCATGAGAAAGGATACGATCTTTTATTGAAAGCTTGGGGAATTGTTCAAAATCGTACTACGGATTGGCGCTTGGAAATCTTTGGTGAAGGAGATAGAACTCAATATGAAGAAATGGTTGATACATTGAATCTTGACCGTCATCGTTGTATCCTTAATGGCCGATCTTCAAAGATTCAGGATGAATTTTTGAATAGTTCTTTGTCTGTATGTTCTTCAAAGTTTGAAGGATTTGGACTTGTCATTACAGAGGCAATGGCATGTGGGTTACCTGTTGTCTCTTTTGACTGTCCGTGGGGACCACGGGCTATCATCAGTGATGGCGAGGATGGTATGTTGGTAGAGAATGGGAATGTTGACAAACTCGCAGAAGCCTTAGTCCTGATGATCCAAAATCCAAAGCAACGTAAGGCAATGGCTGATAAAGCCATTGAAAATGTGCAGCGCTTTAGTATTGATCAGATAGCAGGACAGTGGAAATCCTTATTTGAATCGCTATAGGTTTAACAATAGAATCCTGAGCTAACTTTTTGTTTTCAGGAAATTATCTTCAGCATCTTTATAATGATCTGTCTTATAAAAGAGCCTGGAGACACCATATTGTTTGAGTCGATTCCATATTGCTGTCATAATGGAACTTTCTTTCAACGAACCATAACCAGTAATGACACGACAACGCCTATCAAATACGAACTTGATCTTTCCATATTTTTTCAAGGACAATGCCATCGAACCATCTTCACCCCGAAGAATTTCAACTCTGTACCCCTCTTTCATCGCATTGGCAGTTTCATAGCCAAATGCTAAACCTCTGACACTTAACTCTGGTCGATTGATGTTCTGGATACGAATATAAATATCACGAATAAACTCATACATCTTGAGCTGAAAACTGGAATGCTCCTCGTTGGGATAAAAACTCCACATGGCAGCAACAGCAGCAATGCCAGGTTTCATAAGGTTCTCAACCATAATCTCGATGTATTGGGGAGGATATAGAGTGTCAGAGTCTATACACATGGAATATTTTCCTTTGGCCTGATTCAATCCGCATTGCCGTGCATAGCCACATGTATGTTGATGCTCTGTATAGAATGGTATGCCCGACTTCTGATATATCTCAGCAGTTCTATCCTTGGATTCATTATCTACTCCTATAAATTCTACAGGATATTTGCATTTAGTTTCACTTAAAGACCAAAGACAGGCTTGCAGACGCTTTTCCTCATTATACGCAACAATGATGATTGAAATGAGTGGGTTATCACTTTGAAGAGCTGCAAGCTGATCATGTGTCTTATCAATGATTTCCTGAGGAACCTCGCTGAATGGCTTCTCGTAAATGCTAAGATATTTCTCGTACCAATTCATATTTGACAATTTGTTGATGAATTAAAATATTAGCTAATTTATCCTGCAAAAATACATATTTTTTTCTTATTTGCCAAATTTATTCCAATTTTTGTTTTAGATAAAGGATATTTTTAGTTAATCTTCCCAAATTATTCTTTTTTTGTATCTATTATTTGTATTTTTGTAGCGAAAAGAATTATAACTAGTTAGAATGAAAGAAATATGAAATACGATTATCTAATTGTCGGCTCGGGACTGTTTGGCTCTGTTTTTGCTCATTGTGCGAATAAACAAGGGCAACGTTGTCTGGTTATAGATAAGCGGCCTAATCTTGGAGGTAACCTGTATTGTGAAAAGATTTCGGATATCAATGTTCATAAATATGGCCCCCATATCTTTCACACTTCAAACAAGAAGGTTTGGACTTTTGTTAATTCCATTGTTGAGTTTAACAGGTTTACGGAGTCTCCTGTTGCCATCTATAAAGGGAAAGTTTATAATCTGCCCTTCAATATGAACACATTCTCTCAGATGTGGGGCGTGATTACGCCAGAGGAGGCTAAAAATAAAATTGATGAGCAGAGAAAAGAGATGGAAGGAAAAATACCCTCAAATCTGGAAGAACAAGCTATATCGTTAGTTGGAAGAGATATCTATGAACGTCTCATCAAAGGTTATACCGAAAAACAATGGGGTAGGAAGTGCTCAGAACTGCCTCCCTTTATTATCAGACGTCTCCCAGTGAGATTTGTATATGACAATAATTATTTTAATGACATTTATCAGGGTGTCCCTATTGGCGGATATAATAAACTCATAGAAGGATTATTGGAAGGAATTGATACGAAAGTAGATACAGATTTCTTTGCAAACAGGAGGGAATTTGAGTCAATGGCAGACAAAATCGTCTTCACAGGCAAAATAGATGAATTCTATGATTATCGTTATGGAAAGCTGGAATATCGTACTGTCCGTTTTGAGAATGAAATTCTAAATACTTCCAATTATCAAGGCTTGGCTCAGATAAATTATACAGATGCAGCAATCCCCTATACTCGAATCATAGAGCATAAACATTTCGAGGCTTTTGCCGACGATGTATATAAGAATCCTCAGACAGTTATCAGTAGAGAGTATTCTGTGGAGTGGACTGATGGAATGGAACCGTATTATCCAATCAATGATGAGAAAAATACAAATTTGTATAAGCAATATGAGGCTTTAGCCCAGAAGGAAGATGCAGTCATCTTTGGAGGCAGGTTGGCAGAATATAAGTATTATGATATGGGACCGATTGTCGAGAAAGTGTTGAATATGTTTATGTAAGAATGAAGTATGATGTTACCATAGGAATTCCTGTATATAAGGCAGTTGATTACATTGAAAAAACAATGGAGTCAGCTCTTTGTCAGACATTCGCTAACATTGAATATCTGATTGTGGATGACTGTGGGAATGACGGAACGATTGAAGTGGTAGAGCGCTTTCGGCGAGAACATCAACGGGGGAAAAACATCCACATTATACATAATGATCAGAATCTTGGAGTAGGGAAGTCGCGAAATCTCATCATAGAACATGCCCAAGGTGAATTTCTGTATTTTTTGGATTCCGATGATATCATAGAGCCAGAGACCATAACTATCCTGATGCGTGCGGTTCAACAATATCAGGCAGATGCTGTGTATGCTTCATACGAGAAAATAAATACAATGCATAATAATGCGACGGTGCTATATCAAAATTCTTTTCAATATTTCAATGCCCCTGATGAGTTCCCTAAATTTGTCTTCTCACAGTATCGTTCTTTTCAGGTTTCAGTCTGTAATTGCCTGTTGAGAATAGAACTTTTAAGGAGAAGTGGATTGAGGTTTATTGATACAATGTACTGGGAAGATATTGCTTTTACTTATGACTTGGCGACAAAGTTGCAAAAAGTTGTTCTTCTGCCCGATGTAACCTACCATTATTTGTGTCGCCCATATTCTCTGTCACATTATCATGATCGTGAATTCCTTCAGCGTAATGAAATTCTTCAGAATGTGACAACGATTGATTATCTTAAGTCGCAATGCTGTAAGCTCCGTAGTAAGACTTATGCTCCGAACTTATGCCGAGCGCTACAGATGTTCAGCTTTTATATCGTCTGTTATGTTTTAAAGAGTCAAAAGCGAATAACACCGGCTATAACATACCGTGAAATGCGTCAGATGATGCATTATCCATTACGACTTAACGATATAATGAGATTTGGTCAGATGCGTATGCTTAATGTTGCGCTGTGGCTGATACCTCATTTACCTGTTCCGTTTTTTATTCTGACGATTCGATTGTTGGGGAAAATTAAAAAAGTACTATAGAAATTGAATTATGGCTTATAAAGTAACTATTGGCATACCTGTTTATAATGTAGGAAAACATATTCGACAGACGTTGGATTCTGTGTTGGGACAAACCTTTCCTGATATAGAAATCCTAATATGTGATGATTGTGGCACAGATGATTCGATAGATATCGTAAAGGAGTATCAGCAGACCCATCCCCGAGGAAGAGATATCCGCATCCTTCACCAACCACATAATATGGGTATTGGAGCAGGACGAAACCGTATGATAGCAGAAGCCAAGGGCCAGTATTTCTATTCAATAGATGCAGATGATACAATTGCTCTTAATACTATTGAATTGTTATATAATACTGCGCAACAATATCATGCAGAGATTGTTTATGGAAGTTTTGAGAGGGTTTTTGAACATGATGGGCAGCTTGTTCGCAAAGTGCAGTATCAATACCCCAAGAGGGTTTTCGCATCATCTGATGAGTATTCGATGTATGCTTATTATAGATGGATACAGGGCATGAACTGGAATTATTTGATAGATTTGGATGTTATCCGACGTAATCATTTACAGGTGACTCCTGTTGCTCATGGTTATGGTGAGGATTTTACTTACACGATCGATCTTCCAACCTATGTCTCTGGTGCTGTCTTGTTGCCGGATATTACTTATCAATATTATATTCGAAGTTCATCCACTCAGATTAAGAAGAAAAAAATCCTTTCTCGTGAGCAAATGTTACTATCGCTAGATGCATTAGATAAGAAGAAAGCAAGGTTTGAACTGAAAGGAAAGCCATATTATGCTAAGCGCATTTCTTGGTTGATGATGTGGGATTGTTCTTTTGGGTGCGAGATGTTGTTGAGGCGCAAAGACTTTGATGTCCCCTTTACCAATCGTGAGATACGTGACAGGATGTGGCATCCGATGTCGTTACATGAGATTTTAATGTCTAATTCTGCGCGTAAGCAAAATCTTTTTTATTATTTAATAGGAAAGTTGCCTCCTGCATTATCAGTTTTATTATTGAGAGTGCTGGGAAAAAGGCATGGTGTAGGTATATGAAAATCATGTATGTCAATCAGGTCTTTGCTGCTTGGGGTGGATTTGAGCGCGTCTGGACAGATAAGATGAATGCCTTGTCGGATATTCCTGACAATGAGGTATGTCTTGTGACGACAGATCAGGGAACTCACCAATTCCCTTATCCGCTAAACCAGAACGTACGTCATATTGATCTTGGCATCCGATTCGTGCAGCATTATCAGTATCAAGGCCTGAAACGATATTGGGTTTATCTTAAATTGCTCAGATTATTCAAAAGAAAGATGAAAGCCTTGTTAGAGGCTGAGAGACCAGACGTTCTTGTTTCCAATGCTTCTGAGTTTGTTGATTTCCTATTGAACTGTAAAGGGACTGTCCCTTTGGTTGTAGAGAGTCATGGAACGTTCGATCGTCCTTTCCACATGCAAGAGATGACCGTCATCAATCGTATTAAAGGGTATTTCCGGCATAAGGCCTTAAAGAAGGCCGAGAGAATTGTTGCTTTAACTCATGGAGATGCAGAGCAGTGGAAACAAGTCAATTCGAATGTATCCATTATTCCCAACATCGTGACAATGAATCAGTCAGACACATTTAGCAGCTGTGAGGCAAAGCGTGTTATCTTTGTGGGCAGACTGGATTCACAGAAAGGTTATCAGTATCTGAATGATATATGGAGAATTATTGAGAAACGTCATCCTGATTGGCGGTTGGATATCTATGGCGAAGGTGCAGATCTGCAAGAGAATAAAAGTATGATTCCTCAAGGACAGCAGGTTTATCCCCATGCTCAGACTATCAATATTCTGGATAAATACAAAGAAAGTTCCATTCTTGTCCTGACATCAGTTTATGAGCCGTTCGGTTTGGTGATGCCTGAGGCTATGAGTTGTGGTATCCCAGTCGTGGCTTTTGATTGTCCTTATGGCCCTTCTGAGATTATTACGGATGGAACCGATGGCTTCCTGATTAACTGTTATGATGTTGAGGCTTTTGCAGACAAGCTATGTCTGTTGATGGAAAATGATGCTTTGAGAAAGAAAATGGGTCAGAATGCTATCCTGTCTTCCCAACGTTTCACAAAAGATAAAATCATTCCTCAATGGATTAGCCTTTTTGAAAGTCTTGTAGTTTAATCTTATGTAAGTTATGGCCTGGTACGATAAATATTTGTCAATATACGGTAAACCGTTTAGTGAAGTTCCTCAGGAGATTATTGATGGTACTCGTGAACGACTGGCAGCAATGCAGAGTGAGAATCCTGTCGCTTCAATCGTGGTGATCGGTTATAATGAAGAGACACATCTTCAGGCATGTCTCTGGGCTATCAGCGAGATCAAGTGTCAATATCCTGTAGAGATTATCGGTGTCGATAATGATTCGAAAGACCGTACAGCGGAAGTCTATGAGAAGTCAGGAATCCCTTATTACACGGAATATCAGCACTCGTGTGGCTATGCCCGTCGTTGTGGCTTGGAACATGCGAAGGGTAAGTATTATTTCGATGTGGATAGTGATACGCTCTATCCACCGATGTATTATGAACTGATGCTGGAACAATTGATGAAACCTGGTGTCGTAGCCGTTTCTGCAACATGGAGCTATTTCCCGGATGCATTACATACTAGACTTGGATTGCGACTGTACGAGATAGGACGTGATCTGTTCTTGTGGATTCAGCATTTTGAACGCCCAGAACTGAGTGTTCGAGGCCTGGTGTTTGCTTATCAGGCAGATTTAGGCAGGAAAGAGGACTATCGGGTAGATATCATTCGTGGTGAAGATGGCGCTATGGCTTTGTCGCTTAAGAAATATGGTAAGATTGTCTTCCTGCGTGATCGTCGTGCTTGTGCCATCACAGGCTATGGCACCATCGGACAACAATCGCTTTGGAAGAGTTTTGTACAGCACATGAAGATTCAAGGCAAGGGCATTATGCGAATCTTTCACAAGACCGATCATTACGAGGACGCTGAAGACAATCTGGTAAAGAATAAATAACTGCAACAATAAGAAGGGCTAAGGGTAGGGCTTCATACCAAGTATAATAAAATGTGCTTTCAACATTGAAGAGGTACTCATTTATTTGATTGACCACACTGATGAGTGGGGTATGTAGCCCTATTACTGCCAAGGTGCCAATAGAGAGATTGATGATGACCTGCGATTTGCAGTTGTTTAGCATCTTGCAACCATATAGCACACCAAATAGAAACGCAATATTTGAAGGATAGAATATGACTATATGAAGAATATAATCTCCAGTTCTGAAAGCTTGGAGATGCCAGTAGAAGAATAGTATGCTGATGCATAAACAGAGGATGCAACCAATCAGATCACGACTTGACTTAATATCTCTGAATAGTTGTTTCTGCCCCATGACATATCCTATATAATAATAAGGTAAGCGTCTGAGAATCCCCATCGGTGTCAGATTAGGGGCAAAATAGTAGTATTTATTGGCGGCGTAAAGGATAACGGAGAGAATACAAAGAGCTATCATGATCTGATGCAGATATCTGGTTTTTCGGCATAGATCAATGGTAATATGCATAAAGAGAATGGCTGGCAGATACCATAGCGGACCATTGAGCGGTTCGCAGAAAGCATTCTCATGTTCGAAGAGTAGGGCACCAAAGATCGGGCGCATGGCTTGAAAGAGGTCTGGCATGCCGCCATTGAGCATATAGAATTTCACCAGCCAGTAAGGATAGACGATTGCATTATAAAAGAGGTAGGGTAGGATGAGGCTGTTCCAGTATTTCTTCCAATTAGCCTTGTTGCTGCCATAATCTTTCTTCAGATAGCCGGAAATAAAGACAAACACGGTCATCAGAACAGACTGCAGGAATCGATAGTAGAACCAGTCCTGCGATTGTGGTAGATGACAGAATACCACGCAGCATACTGCCATTGCTTTAGCCCAATCAATCCATATCAATCTCTCTTTCATACTGCAAAGGTACATTTTTATACTCAAACAGCCAAGGGTTCCGCTTTTTTTCTGTATCTTTGCAGGCATAATGGCCAAACAGAGGATAGAATATATTGATGCGATGCGAGGATTTACGATGATTCTCGTCGTCTATTCGCATATTTGCAGCCTTTGTCTGGGAGAGATGTGGATGGGTTGGAATGATGTGTTTTTCCTGTTTCGATTGCCCTGCTTCTTCTTTATCAGCGGTTGGTTGTTTGAAAAGGCAGGTCGCCAATGGAACTATGTGTCCATCAAAGCAACAGTCCATCATAAGTTTATGGTTCAGATTGTTCCTACCTTTATTTTCCTGCTTTTACTGGCTCCACCACCTGAGTTTTTTAGCAGACTAGGGGCCACGAAGGGAGGCTATTGGTTTACTTTTGCCCTTTTTGAATTCTTCTTGCTGACCATCTTTTCTGAGAAATGTCTGAAGAAGTGGGGTGGGGTGTTTGCACTATTCATCTCTGCTGCTGCGTTCTGCTACGACATCTATTACAGTCGCTATTTTAATGATATGGGATTGCTGACGGATTTACTTGGCTTCCTAAGTTTTATGACTTGGCGCTATTTCCTGTTTTTCTACCTGGGAACCTGGGGGAAACGACATTTTGATAGTTTTGTATATTGGACAAGTAAGTTGTGGGCAATCATTGCTATCTTTGCTGGATTTGTATTTATCGCCTTATTGCCACATTCAGACAATGCTGTTAGTGAATATCTGATTTTTGCCTTTGGTGGCATCTTTGGACTGATACTGGTCTTTCATTTTTTTCGAACATTCTCCAGCATCTTCACTAAAGACAGATGTTTGGGATGTAGCCTTCAATATGTAGGTACACGAACCTTGGATATATATCTGCTCCATTATTTCTTGTTACCTAAGTTCCTCATTTTGTATAGTGATCAATTGCGTACTTATGAAAGTCGTGTGTTGGAATTTATGGTGGCAATGTCATCAGCTCTCATTGTATTGTGCCTTTGTCTGTTAGTAAGCTATGTTATCCGTCTCAGTCCATTTCTTGGGCATTATCTCTTTGGGGTAGATTATCAAAAACATGATATTACCTGTGAAAGTAATAAAAGCGCAATTTGAGGTTGCGCTTTTATTATCAATAGTGAATAATATCACTAATATTTTAAATACCAATCCTGATTAGTGGTTCCCCCTGAGGTTGACCAATCTAAGAAACCTGGGAAGAACTGGTCGATAGGAATACTCTCATTCTCACGCTTCAGAATTGTCTCCTTAAATGCTTCGATGTCAGCATTCTTCAAGTAGAATGCAAACGGATAGTTGCCTTGACGTACAAAATACTGTTGATGGATCAGATCAGAGCAGTCATCATCTTTTCCAAAGTAACTCGTATTCATCTTGACTGTTGGAGCCTCCATCGGGATATGAACCTCCCAGTTTTGATTGCCCTCTGAGCGATAGATAAATGGCTGAATAGAAGCCATCACACTGGAAGAACTTAAAGGATTTTTATACTCCAATTCCAGAATATAGGTTGTACCTAGCTCAGCCTTAATATCATCAGTCAAATAATAAACACCTCCACTATTAGTAAATACGGTACTTAGGGTGTCTGTTGATTCTGGGGCAACTTTCTTCATTTCAATATTCTTGGGATTAGCCTGCTTATTCAGAGTCAATCCTAAGCCACTCTTTAATTCTACATAGTTCTGATAGGTCGTCAGATAGAAAGTCTCCTTAATGATCTTACCCTTATCATTGAACTCTTTTTCATGCTTGACATCGATAACTGCATCGTTAAGATCATAGTCACCCTTACTGGGCCACTTGTCCTCAAATGCATAGACACCATTTGTAGAAGACTTCTTGTTTGCAATCCCAGGCAAAGATGCAAAAACGCCAACAGGTTTGAGGGCGAAAATCAAATCGTCAAAATCCAAGTCGTCCATTGCGTCTTCGAATGAGATCAGTGTATAGGTATCACCGTTTGAAGCCTTGTAGCTAAATTTTGCACCTCGGCTTTGTCCCTCGATATTGGGATATTTTCCCTGATCGTCTTTTAATTTCCTACCATAAGAGAGACCATCAGTTGTAGTACACCAACAATTATATTGCTTAAAACCTTTATTAGCCAGCTTATTTGCACGAAGAGAATAGCTGCTTCCCTGCATGCCCCAACCCTGGGTCTTCAAAATAAATCCTATTCTTGTTCCTTTGGGGAAAACCTTTGTGGCACCACTCTTGTCGTTATTGGCAATGTTAGGATAGTACATCAACTGAACTACATCGCCACGAAGCGTACCAATGTTTCCATTGTAACTTTGTAGCTGTAGAATATCAGCTCTTGCCCACTGTCCGTCCTGGGTATTAGGAAACAGCATGATTGGATTGATGTCAGTAGGTGTAGTGGGTTTATTATCATCAGTATAGTAATAATAACCTAATGTAGAATTCCAGCAAGTACTACCGCCAAGGAGCGTAAAGGTCACCTCTGAATCTTTTTCAAGAAGGAGATCTGGATACGAACAATATTCTTCATTCATGTCGCTACCAGAAACAAAAGCTGTTCCAATTGCAGCATACAGACCTTCCATCTCTTGGTCACTGATTACCAGTTTAGGATCAGCTGTCGCTTTATTGAGCAGATAATCTGGTTGACCAGATGCGGAGTTCCACGTGCCTAACCAGTTTTTCCAATCATTATACAATTTTTCGCTTGTAATATTGCCGTTATCATCAACGGTATTTGTCAAGTTGAACAGAGCATCTGTTGATTCGCCAGAACCTTCTGCACGAGTTCCTGCACGGCTGGCTGCTACGGCGTGTTTCTCTGCAGCAACTGATGCAACACCGTCCTTCACATCTGCTTCCAAGAGCATCATACCAGTGAAGAAGTTTCCTGTGGCAATATACAGATGCTGGGCATAGGTAGGTAATTCCACCACTGCATTGAACTTACCATTGCCCTCCGTATAATCTTCAAAGATGGGTTTTACATCCTCGTTCCATTGATCATCAGGAGCACCCTCGACTGTAATAAACGGATTCTCTGCATATACACCAAAGAATACAGGACCATAAGTCTTATAAGCAGAATAATCCACACTGAGGTTTACTTTCTGCACTGTAGAGAAGTCGAATGAATTTGGAACTTTCACTCCGGATTCAGGACTACCAGGGGTAACTGTTTCCTGATATTTTGACTTGTCAATACAAGCCGTCAATGAGGCTGCA
>Ga0326512_10003617_pt1 | contig 11307 bp, 16 predicted proteins | sample 1_2617_0518_D_FD_203652 | JGI IMG/M metagenome (GOLD analysis project Ga0326512, IMG submission 203652) | Bovine rumen microbial communities from UC Davis, California, United States - 1_2617_0518 | ecosystem: Host-associated > Mammals > Digestive system > Stomach > Rumen | place: USA...
TCATGGCTTCGCCTCCTGACTGATCCGGACCTCGATGGAGGCCTTGCGGATCTCCTCCAGCTCGGCCATGATCTCATCAAACAGGGGGCGCTCATCCTCGTCGATGACCCCGTCCTCGGCGATGGCCATCAGGTCCCGGTCCCGGTGCTTGTCGGCAAAGGCCAGCACCCGGCGGATCAGGGCGATGGTGGCGCGCTCCAGGCTCAGCGGCTCGATCTCCGGCACCACCTTGATGTCCCCGGAGGAGATGCGGTTGTGCTGGTAGGCCAGGTAGATGGCGTCGTAGATGATGCACATGCCGTCCACCACGGGGCTGGGCGGGATGCGGGCGTAGCGCTCGTAGGCCTTGAGGCTCTCCACGCTGATCCCCAGGGCCTCCGCCGCGGCCTCCTGGGTCTTGCCCGACTTGAGCCGGGCGGTTTTGTAGATGTTCTGCTCGTACATGTTCATGGGCTTGTCTCCTTTTCAGGGTCGTCGGAGGACCCGTTTTTCGTGGTTTGGTGTCGTGCTCCGGCCTGGAGGCCGGGGGCGTCAGGCGGTATACTGGTCACAGAGGCCGTCGGGGTCGCAGCTGTCATAAGGCTGCTCCACAAACAGTCCGTTGTAGTCGCACCGCAGGACCTTGGCCAGCTGGGGCAGGTCGCGGGTCCGGGGGAGGGCGACCTCGCTCTCCCACTGGCTCAGCACGCTGGGGGAAACGCCCAGCAGGGCCGCGCAGGTGATCTGGGCGAGGCCCAGGGCCTCCCGGCGCTTCTTGATATTCAGAACCATATCGTCGCTCCTTTCATTTCAAGTTACTTGAATCTGTGACTTTAGATTATATCAAGTAAGTTGAAATGTCAAGAGAATTTTAAAGTTTCTTGAAACGATATTTACAAATGAGCCCGAAATACAGTACAGTGATTTCAACGAGGTTGAAATGCTATGAAAAACAGGATCAGCGCCCTGCGGGCAGAACACGACAAAATGAAACAGGCGGACCTTGCCGCCATCATCAACGTCAGCCCGGCGGCTCTCTCCGGCTATGAGACCGGAAAATTCGAGGCCCCGCTGGAGACGTACAAGGCCATTGCCGACTTTTTCGGGGTGACGCTGGACTATCTTCTCTGTCGCTCCGACGAGCCGTCGGCTTCCCCCGCCATCCCCCAGGAAGCCGCCCGGGAGGTGCTGGCGGGGCAGGGGATCCGCATCCTGCTGGACGCCGACGCCAACCTGACCGACGACCAGCTCAATGAGATCGTGGAATTCATCAAATTCAAACGGAGGACAGAAAACCGGTGAAAATGTATCGAGACGTGGATTACTTCCTGTTCTTTCAGGACTTCCCCCGGGTCGGCGTTCCCGGCTTCATCGGCCAGAACGCCGACGGGACCTGCAGCATCTTCATCAATACGCTATACTGCCCCAGAAAACAGAAAGAGACCCTGCGCCATGAGCTTCGGCACCTGGCGCTGGATCATTTATGGAGAGACGACCGCCCCCTCCGGGACCTGGAGTCCGAGGCCGGCGACCTGTACGGTCAGGACGTCAGCATCGCCCCGGATTTCTCCTGGGTGGAGGCGAGAGTGGGATAAAAAAAGCGCCCGATTCGGGCACGGAGGAGGAAGCACTATGAAAACAGCAGAAGAACTCTATCAGTATTGCGTGGACAACGGCTTCGGCGAGGGCCAGAACCGCAAGTGGGGCCTCAAGCATTTCGGCATCATCGCAAACGAGCTCCAGCCGGACGAGGACGTCCGCATGGCCTTTATCGGCCTCCACAACTACCAGTCCGCCACCAGTCACGACAGCAATTACGCCTACGCCGTCACCAACAAGCGCCTGATCATGGCCCAGAAAAAGCTGGTGGGCCAGGAGCTGCAGACGGTGATGCTCCCGCAGATCACCGACGTCACCACCAGCACCGGGATGCTGCTGGGGACCGTGACCATCAACACCATGGGGACGATCTTCAACGTGGGCATCAACAAGCAGGCGGTCCAGGCGGTGTCCGACAGGCTCCACGCCCTGCTTGCGGAGCTCCAGGGCGGAGGAGAGAAGACTGCCCCGGCATCCAGCGCCGCCGACAAGATCAGGAAATACAAAGAGCTCCTGGACCTGGGCGCCATCACCCAGGAGGAGTTTGACGCGAAAAAGAAACAGCTGCTGGGGCTGTGAGCTGAGAAGAGATAGAGAGGAGATGCTTGCATCGTGAAGAGGATCCTGCTTCGCGTGCTGTTCATCGTGCTGGCGGCGCTGTCGGCCATGATGGCGATTGACAATCCCGCCATCCTGATCCTGACGGCTCTGAGCATCTTCGCGGCCGTCAAGGTCGATTTCTTCCTCGCCCGGAACGAGGAGACCGGGAAGAAGCCCGCCTACCGCTGGGCCTGGCTCTGGGCGGTGGTGATCTTCTTCGGCACATTTTTCATGACGCCCGGAGTCATCACCGGCACTGACAACGCCACGGCGGACCTGTCCCGCAGCGTCCCGGCCGCGGCGGTCGCTGAGGAGGAGCCGGAGCCCGCAGAAGAGGCCGACGGCTTCGGCCAGGAGCCCGCGGAGGAACCGGTCCCAGTGGAGGAGCCGGAGCCCGAGCCGGAACCCAAACCTCAGCCTGCGCCGGAGCCTGCTCCCACCCCGGAGCCTGAACCTGCGCCGGATCCTGAGCCCGCCCCCGAACCGGAGCCCGCGCCGGAGCCGGTCCCGGTGGCCGAGCCGGAGCCCGTGGCGGCGGAGCCGGCGTCTGTCAATTACATCGGCAACAAGAACACTGGCAAATTCCACTACCCCAGCTGCTCCAGCGTGAGCGACATGAAGGAGTCCAACAAGCTCTACTGGACCGGCAGCCGGGACGAGCTGATCGCCCAGGGCTACGTGCCCTGCGCCCGCTGTCATCCGTGACGGTGCCCGAATCGGGCACGGGCTTTTTGGAAGGAGGGACCCCCATGGACGCCGCCCAATACCTGCGGAAATCCCGGGTCGAGGAGGGCATGGAGACCGACGAGGTCCTGGCCAAGCACCGCAAGGCCCTGGCCGACTACGCCGCCCGCAGCGGCATCCGCATCATCGCCACCTACGAGGAGGTGGTCTCCGGCGAGAGCCTCTACGCCCGGCCGGAGATGCTCCGCCTCCTCCGGGACGTGGAGGCCGGCAGCTATGACGCGGTCCTCTGCATGGATCTGGACCGCCTGAGCCGGGGCCGGATGCACGACCAGGGGATCATCCTGGACGCCTTCCGGGACTCCGGCACCCTGATCGTAACCCCGGAAAAGACCTACGACCTCCGGGACGAGCTGGACGACGAGATGGCGGAGTTCAAGACCTTCATGTCCCGCAGAGAGTACAAGATCATCAACAAGCGCCTCCGCCGGGGCCTCAATCAGGCCATCCAGGACGGCTGCTATGTGGCCAACGCCCCCTACGGCTACCGCAGCGTCTACGTGGACAAGCGCCCCACCCTGGAGATCTACGAGCCGGAGGCCAGATTCGTCCGCATGATGTACCAGATGTACGCCGACGGCTACGGCTGCGTCAGCATCGCCCGGCAGGTCAACCTCCTGGGCGCCCGGCCTCACAGATCTGACGCCTTCAGCCGGAGCAGCGTCATGCACATCCTGAAAAATCCGACCTATACGGGCAAGGTCGTGTGGAATCAAAAGAGCCACATCAAGAAGGGCTCCAAGGGAAACGAGAAGCACATCACCATCTACAACCCCCGGGACCAGTGGACCATCGTCGACGGCCTCCACCCGGCCATCATCGACAAGGAGCTCTATGACCGGGTGCAGGAGATCATCGCGGGCCGTTACCGGCCCAGCCGCCAGGACGGCACCGTCAGGAGCCCCCTGGCCGGGCTGGTGTACTGCGGCAACTGCGGCGGGCGGATGCAGAAGATGCTGGGCAAGACCAAGCTCCCCTACCTGATGTGCCAGCGTCCCGGCTGCTGCGCCGGGACCAAGTACGAGCTGGCGGAGCAGCGGCTCCTGCTGCACCTGCGGGAGATCCTGGAGCAGCTGACCTCCGCCCAGGGCGCGGCCTCCCTCCCGCCGGGGACGGACTGGAAGGCGGTGCTGACGGAGGTCCGCCGGGAGCGAGCGGCGGCGGAGGGCCAGAAAAACCGGCTCTACGAGCTGCTGGAGCTGGGCGAGTACGACCTGCCGACGTTTCGAGAGCGGATGCCGGTGGTCAAGGACAAGATCGCGGCCCTGGAGGCCCGGGAGGAGGAGCTCCTGGCCGCCATGGACGCGGAGGCCCGGCGGGATCCGGCGGCCCAGGCGGAGAAGATCGCCGGGGTCCTGGCCGCCTACGACGGCAGCGACGCCGCCCACCGCAACGCCCTGCTGCACTCGGTGGTGGCGAGGGTGGATTACTACAAGGACAAGAAGACCAAGCCCACGGATTTCCGCCTGGAGGTACAGATCAAGCCGAATTAGGCGGACGGGGTTAAAAGGGGTTATATCTTGCGATAAAGATATACCCCCTTTTAACCCCTTGCTTACCTCCGAAAAACATCAGCAAAATCTAAAAAACCTCTTGACAAATACGCTCAATGAGCGTATACTATAACCAAGCTAAGAGATAACCCCACCCACTAAAGGAGGACAACGATATGAAGATCAACACCCACGGCCTCAAGATCAAAGGCATCAAGAAGGCATCTGGCGAGACCTGCGACTACGGCTACTACTCCGGCGAGTATGTCGAGATCTTCTACGACCGCAGCACCGGCGAGGTCTGGACCAAGTATCAGTACAGCCTCGGCCACAACTGGTGGACCCAGTACGACGACCCCGACATCATCAAGGTCTGCAGCACCAGCCAGCACCTGACCATGCAGCAGATCGCGGACCTCATCGCCGAGCGGCTGACGATGGCCCCCGCCGTCTGACCCTGACCCCGCCCCCCTCCGCCGAGAGGGGCGGCAGTGAAGGCCAGACCCACGACAGTACAAAGGAGGACCCATCATGACCGACACCCAGATCACCCACGCCTTTTCGGAGGCCCCCGCCTACAAGGACCCCGACGCCTTCGTCTCTGACCTACTGTTGTCGGCGGCCTTTGTAAACCCCGACGACCCGGCAGACGAGCCGGACCTGACCCTGATCGACCCTCTCCGCCGCATCTGGCAGGCGGCCAACCTCCCCTTCAAGGCCCTGCTCTCGGAGCTTGGCCTCACCCAGACCGGCCTTTCCAGGCGCTACGGCATCCCCCTCCGCACCGTCCAGGGCTGGGCAGGGGAGACCCGCACCCCGCCCCTCTGGCTCCGCCTGATGCTGGCCGACCTTGCCGGCTGGCTGGAGCGTGACGGCCATGCCTAAATTTCAGGACCTCACCGGTCAGCGTTTCGGGGACCTGGTGGTCCTCCGCCGGGGCCCGGACTACGTTAGCCCCACGGGCAAAAAGACGGTGCAGTGGGTCTGCCGGTGCGAGGCCTGCGGCCGGGAGGTGACCATGCTCCGCAACACCCTCAAGGAGGCCTCCTCCTGCGGCTGCCGCAAGGGGGACAAGCTGAGAAAAGACCTGACTGGCCAGCGCTTTGGCCGGTGGACGGTCCTGGAGCGTGTCCGCCGGTCAGAGCCCCGGCCCAACGGCAGCTGGACCGACTGGCTCTGCCGCTGCGACTGCGGCACGGAGCGCCTGGTGGACGCAAAATCCCTGACCACCGGGGCCTCCCGGTCCTGCGGCTGCGCCACGGCGGAAAAGGCCGCCCGGCGGATCGAGCCTGACAAGGAAAACGTTTTGCAGAGGTACGACGGGACGGTGGTCTCCAAACTCCGCCCAGGGAAAACACTTAACGCAAATAACCAATCCGGGGTCAATGGCGTCTACTGGTCGGCCCGGGAGCAGTGCTGGATCGCCAAGATCGGCCTGCAAAACAAGAGCATCACCATCGGTCGCTTTGCCAGCCTTGCGGAGGCCAAGAAGGCCCGCATTGACGCGGAGGTGGAGCTCTATGACCCCATCATCGAGGCTTTTGACGATGAGAGCCGGGAGGCCGGGCAAAACATCCGGCAGCGCAAATGCCGCGGCTGCGGACAATGGTTTTCCCTGATCTCCGGCCATCTCCGCTACTGTCCGGACTGCCGGGAAAGCAGGAGCAGGTCCGTCCCGCTGTCGGTCCCCGTCCCCTGTAACGTCTGCGGGCGTGAATTTGTCCGCACAAGCCCGGCACAGAAGGCTTGCCCGAACTGCCGGGAGACAGCCCGTCAGGAAGTCGGAAGAAGAATGAACACACCGTACCCCTGCATCCGCTGCGGCAATCCATTTTTGCGAGACAAAAAAGCCAGAAAACTCTGCCCCGCGTGCCGGGCAAAAACCAAAAAGGACTGACCCCCACCGGGCCAGTCCTTTTTTATCGCAAACTTGCTATAACATTGCAACACACTTGCACATCGGGCTCTCAATCCATCCCCATCTCCTCCGCCTTGGCTCTGGCCTCCTCGGCCCTGCGCTGGCGGATGTCCTCCTGGCGGACCATCATGGCCACCACCTCGCACCTTGACGCCGGCGCGCAGGGGCGGGACCCGTCGGTGATCCCTGCCTGGACCCCTCTGGCCCAGCAGCCCTCCTTCCGGCTCCACTCCGGCTCCGCCGCGGCGGCCTGCTCCACGGCCAGCCTCTGGACCTCGTCCCGGACGTAGTCCTTCAGCCGGGTCTTGATGGTCTGCTCCATCAGGGCGGCGATCTCCTTCTCGGTCATGACAAAATCCTCCTTCGGGATGGTAGCGGCCTGGGGCCTCTTAATGCGGAAATAAAACTTGACCTGCTTTTTCAGCAGCTGCCAGGACCCCCGGGTCCTGGACGCCAGCGAGGACGCCGGGTCGTTGACGTAGGCGATGTCCCGCACGGCGTCCACGTCCCACAGCAGGATGAAATGGCCGCTCCTGGTCCAGTTGCCCGGCCCCATGCAGGCGATGACCAGATCCCCGGCCTTGAGGGCCGCCAGCACGGTGGCGTGATAGGCGGACCCCGGCTGACCGTAGATGCTGGCGCCGTTGAGCTGGGTGCAGGTCAGCCCGTACCGCCGGGCGGCGGGGGCGAAATAGGCGTAGTAGGTCCCGTGACCCAGGGCCTTGAACCCGTTTTTCTGGGCCCAGGCGCACTCGGTCTCCGGCGTGACCCGCTTGTCCGCCCAGGTAGCCAGCACCATGGCCATGGAGGTGGGCCCGCACCCGGAGCCGCCGATGGTGGAGGACTCCCCCCTGACGGCGTAGGGCTTGAGGGCCCACCGCTTGTCGGTCTGGTAGTAGACCACGGGCCTGTCATTCATCGCGCTTTTCCTCCCCGTCGGCCTTGGCCTTGAGGACCTCGATGGCCCGCATCAGGACCCCGGGGATGGGCACCCCCATGAGGCCGGCGTTCTCAACGATGGAGAGCGCCTCGTTGACCACAAAGGCGATGACCACGGCGTCCCGGACAAAGGACTGGTCGCCGATGAGGATGTCCAGCCGGGCAGCCACCAGGACGATGAGCAGGCCCACGCCCTTGCGGACCAGGCCCTTCCAGCCGGCCCGGGACTCCAGCCCCCCGCCGGGGGTCTTGGGGGACTTGTGAAAGACCCCCGCCACCAGCATCCCGGTGAGGTAGTCGATGCCCATAAAGATGATGAGGGTCGCCAGAGCCGCGTCCCAGCCGCCGAAGACCTGGGCCACGCCGCTGCCCAGGATCCCCGCGGCGATGCAGATGATCTCTTTCGTCTCGCTCATCTCCTCTCCGCCGGGACCAGCCCCAGCATCAGCGGGACCCAGACCGGCAGGGCGCGGACCGTCTCGACCCACCCCCAGGCCCACACCCCGCCGGGGGCGGGGATCCGGGTCCCGAAGTCCAGAAAGTCGCTCAGGTTGTGCCGCAGATGCAGCACCGCCTCCGTCACATTGTCCTTGACTGCGTAGTATTTCATGCCGCTCACCTCTTTCGTCCGCCGAAGCAGTAGTCCACCTTTGCCGTCCAGACGTCTCCGGCGGCCACCTGCCCGGCCCGGTTGAAGTAGACCTTGTTGTAGTTGGCGCTCAGGTTGTTCTGGATGTACATCCCGGCGGGGGGCTCGATCCGGATCTCGCACAGGGCGTCGGTCTCGGTGCCCATCTCGGCGCACCAGCTGACCCCCTGCCGGTTGTTGGCGGAGGTGGTGATGGGCGTCTCCGCCCCGTCGGAGATGTCGTAGAGGATATAGTCGTAGTCGCAGACGGCGTGGTCGGTGAGGGCCCGGGAGAAGCACCCCATGGCGCTGTACATGGCCCGGGAGCCTGCGGCGGCCCACTGGTACCGGGTCTCGGCATGGACGCCCTCGTCGGTGATGGTGTACCGCTTGAAGATCGCGGCCGCCAGGGTGGAGGTCCCGGGGAGGTAAAGGTTCGCCCAGTAGAAGATCTCGACGCACCGGCACCCGGCGGGGTCCAGATCCGGGAGGGTGTCCCCGGGGGCCAGGTCCGCCAGGGTAGCCCCGTCCACCTTGATGATGCACCGGGTAAAGGTCTCCCAGCCGTGGAAGGTGCCGAAGGCGGTGCCGCTGGGGGCCAGGGTCCCGGCGTCGTAGCCGGTATAGACGGCCCCGTCCCAGGCGCCGGAGACCACCAGCATCTCCTCCGGGTCCCAGGCCCCGGCCTGGAGCCTGCCCAGGACGCCGGAGTCCAGCCGGTAGTGGTCGCTGCTCTTGTAGGCGGTGCTCTCCCCGGGCTGCCAGGTGTCCCAGTGGCCGTGGACGAAGGACACCCGGAGGTGCCTGCCGCCCCCGGCGGGGATAAAGCAGTGGATGAGCCCGCCGGCGCAGTCGCTGGCGTTGGTCTTGGCGGTGGAGGAGGAGGAGACCATCAGGCCCACCGCCTCCCGGTAGGCCTCGGTGAAGGCCTCGTCGGTGCCCCGTCTCCGGGTCAGGATCCGGCCCCCGGCGGTCACAAAGACCTGGACAAAGTCCGCCCCCGCCGCGGTCTGGCTGTGGATGAAAAGGGCGTACTCCCGGATGCCGGTAAAGTCCTCCGTCACCAGGGGCGGGGAGATGTAGTAGCCGATCTCCGTCACGGTGTCCGGCGTGACGCTGTCCCGCACCAGGGCGGCCCGCCGGGCGATGGCGGTGGCGTTGTTGAGAGGCGAAAAGGCCCCGGACCTCAGCCGCACCAGCACGTCGCCGCCGGTGGTGACGATCTGCTGGGTCTGCACCGTCCCCACGGGGGTGGAGAAGTTGAGGAAGATCCCCGGGGAGGAGATCCCCGCCAGCTCCTCCATGACGGCGGCGGTGACGGCCCACCACCCCGGGGCGGTGAGGCCGCCCGGGTCCGTGCCGTCGGCGAGGGTCCCCTGATACTGCAGGGCGCCCAGGGTCAGGGCCCCCAGCTCGTCCTCATAGTCCCCCTCGTCCAGGCTGGACTGCTCCCAGGCGGAGCCGGTCCAGGTGTACCGGCACTTGTCTGCCGTTACATACCATGTGTCGTTGACGGTGTTGCCGGAGGCCGGCAGGTCCGATCTCGTGGCCTTGACCCCCTTGAAGTTGTAGGGGGAGGTCTGCCTCTGCCGCAGGTCCTCCACGGCGTTGTAGACCGCCCGGGTCTGGGGCGGCCTGGTGCTGGTGCCGTTGAGGACGGCCTCCGCCTCCTCCGGCAGGTCGAAGATGACCTCCTTGCCGTCGGAGCCCGGGAAGGCCACCCTCCGGCTGGCCGGATAGGTGATGCCGTTGATGATGATGTCGCTCATAGGTTAATTTCCCTCCTCCAAAGCAATGACTCGGTCCGCCAGCTCCTTGAGGATCCCGGCGATGTCGGTGCTCTCCAGCCCCAGCTCCAGGGCCGGGACATCCAGGTCCCCCACGGCGGCGTCCACCTTCCGCCAGTTGAAATTGAGCATGGTGGAGATATTGAAGGCCTCGTCCCCGTCGGTGGTCGGGTCCACCAGGGTCAGGGCCAGGTTGTCGCTTACCTGTGCCATGTCAGTCCTCCTTGTAGGTGATATGCAGGGTGGTCCCGTCGTCCCGGACCTGCACCCGGCTGTCCGCCGCCACGGTGAGAGCGTCCTCGATCTGCCACAGACCGTCCCCGATCTGCTCATACTCCGGGGCCTCATACCGATAGGACGGGCTGTCCGTGATGTGCAGGACCTCCCCGTCGTCCCGGACGGAGATCCGGGACCGCTGGCGGATGATGAGCAGGTCCCCGAACTGCAGGAGACCGGACCCCCTGGTCCGGTCCGTGGTTCCTGTCCCCCCGGCAAAGTGCCCCAGAGGGATGGTCTCCAGCTCCGCCACGGACACCTGCCGGTGCAGGTCCTTGACCAGCCGGTAGCGCCAGGCGTGGTCCAGGGCCAGGTGGGCGGGCTTGACGGTGTCCAGGGCCCGGACCAGGGAGTCCTCCACCGCCTGGGCCCCGTAGGCGCCCAGATAGGTCAGCACGATGGTGCCGATGTCGGCGTCGTACCCGGCCTCGATCTCCCCGGCCCTCCAGTTGTCGCAGACGGCCTGGATAGTCTGGATGGAGGGCGGCAGGCAGGCCAGCCACATGGCCCGGACGGCCCGCCGCCGCTCGTCCATGGAGGCGTCCGCCGCCGGCGTCAGCCCCAGGATCCTCTCCCACAGGGCCAGGGACCGGGAGAGCATCGCCTCGCTGTCCTCAAAGGAGGCCAGGTCCCGGATGCGCTCCGCCAGGGCGTCCAGCGGCACCCCGGCGGCCAGAAAGATGGCCCGGACCCAGGGATCCTGCCGGATGGCCCAGTGGAGCTGGGCCAGAGGATACTCAGCTACCCGCATCGCTCTCTGCCTCCCATCCGATGACCATGCTCCCGAACACGGGGATCTCATAGTCCTCAAAGTAGGTGGTCCCGGAGGAGCCGTTGACGGTGAGGGTCAGATAGTCCAGCACCCCCTCCACCATGGTTGCGTCCACCAGGGCGGAGTGCCGCAGGCTGGTGCCCGCCAGGGCGGTGCTGCGGATCATGGCCCGGATGGCGTCCTCAATGGCGTCATGGAGGTCGGCGACGACGGCCCCCTCCGCCGCCATGAGCCTGGCCTCGATGTCCAGGGTCTTGGTGACGGCGGCCTGGACGGTGCACACCGCCCCGATGGGGGCCTCCCCGGCCCCGTCCCCGTTGCCGTTGGGGTCCAGCAGCTCCTGGACCTCGGCGATCAGGGCGGCGTCCGCCGGGTCTCCCTCGGCGTCCACCAGGTAGACGTCCACGGTGTTGGGTCCCCTCGGAGTGGGGACCACCACCGCCCTGCCCACGCCGGTGACGGACTGGCACCACTGCTGGTACTGCCAGACGTTGCCCCCGTTGGCCGGATGCTGGAGCACGTCATAGTACCGCGCCCGCAGCTCCTCGTCGGTCTCCTCATCGTAGCCGCCT
>Ga0326512_10003618_pt1 | contig 11307 bp, 9 predicted proteins | sample 1_2617_0518_D_FD_203652 | JGI IMG/M metagenome (GOLD analysis project Ga0326512, IMG submission 203652) | Bovine rumen microbial communities from UC Davis, California, United States - 1_2617_0518 | ecosystem: Host-associated > Mammals > Digestive system > Stomach > Rumen | place: USA: California...
CGGGCCACGTGCCGTCCGCCCTTTTCCCCTGCGGATAGATGACGGGCTTGAAGGTAATGAGCATCTGTCAAAAATTTTTAGTCCGTCAAAAATACGTCAAAAAAATCACATATCAAAACTCCAATAAGTGATGTTCTGGTGAGGGTTGAAAGGGCCTAACCGCTTGAAATCGTGCTTGTAGTGCCGTAGAAGGGCGATTTTTCGGAGTGTTAGGTTAGAATTGCAACACTCCCAGCCGTGACGGTTGGGAGTGTCTGTATATCAGCGAGTTAGCAAAGCGGTAAAATCAGACCGCTCATTCCATCCGTCAAAAATACGTCAAAAATAACAAGGGGAACCTCGCGGCTCCCCTTGGATTGTCAAACATAACCATCCGCCAAAATTGGAAGGATGGGACTACAAATATAGCAATTATTTAGAAACTTATTCCGGCGGCTATTCCGATTCCGGCGTAAGGCTGCCAGCCGGCGGGCGTGAATCCGTATCCCAGCTGCGGGCCTATGGTGACGGACCACCACTTGCGCTTGTATTCGGTGACGGTCACCGTCTGCTGCCTTACGTCTATACTTACCAGCTCCGGGCGGAATCCTTGCACCACGGCGCGGTAGTTCTCGCCCTCATAGGTTTTTCGCTCCATGGGGACTTCGACCTGGACGGAGTCGCGGACTATGACGGTGTCATTTTGTGACAACATATTGTCGTTTTGTGCAATATTTATGGTGTCCCGCACATATACCGGGAGCTTTACGACCACGGTGCCGGCGGGCTTTGTCTCCACCAGCTTGACGGTGTCATGGATCCAGACGCAAACCGTGTCAGCCTGTAACGGTTTGGCGTGCCTGCGCTCCCATGCGCCGCGTCCGATCCAGCCGCCGAAGGCTGCAAGTATTACCAGGATGGCGGCGACGTTTATGGCTAAAAGTGTGCTCGTTTTCATGTGTCTCTCCTTTTGAAAAAGGCTGGCGGAGCTCTCACCCGGCCAGCCGGTCACTAAACCACATAAAATGAAAAAATCTCCGATTCGCGGAGTTTGGTTCAGTTGTTAATAGTAATGCCAAAGGACCTCCTGCGGGAGGGATTTATCCGTGTCTACGTGAATGTAGTTCTTTCCGATGCCTATGCGGCAGATCCCGAGGGCGAGAGCCGCCTTCACTATCTTCATCCGCGTGCCGTTGGCGTTGCAGCGGATGTCCGCGGCGAGTCCGCGTGTGTGCGCGCTGTTGCCGCTGCGCCCCTTCTTGATGTCATACTCCCTGCTGCGGTAGGCGCAGTTCAGTACCAGGGGAATGCCCGCCTGCGCCCTCAATGCGTCGAGGGTGTTCAGGAACCGCTGGTCCATGTCTTCGATGGAGCAGGAGGGTGTGCAGCGCTTGAACTCTGCCGGTGCGAAGTATTTGCTCGTTTTCATTATGCTTATTTAGTAAGTTTTTGTCAAAATAAGGGGCGGCGGGCGTGCTTATTCGTGTCTGCCGCCCCTGGGCTGCTCACCGCTCGTCGACCGGAGACTCGGGAACCTCCGGGCGGGCGCCCGATCTATCGTGAGCCGCCGTGTCGTCGGTGATGTGTATCATGGATGCGTCGGTGCCGGTCTTGTCCTTGATTACCTCCTTTGCGAAATCCTCCAGCCCGGTGATCTTCTTGCCGTGGAGGGCGAGCCAGTTGGACACGATGCTCAAGAGCTCGATGGATATGGCGACGCCGATTATCATCTTGGAGAGCGGGGGCCACTCGAAAGCCACGCCCAGGGTGGCGCCGAGGATCACCCAGGAGAGGTACTCCACGGCCTTGCCTATGGTGCGCCGGATGGCCTTGCTTGCCCTCACGTCCTCGCCTCTCTTGCGGGCCGCCTGGCAGCCGAAGAAAAGGTCCACGAGAATAACTACCCCGGCCACCACCAGGAAAGGGAAGGCCAGGTCCAGGGTATCGCGCAAGAACGCCACCGCCAGGGTGGCGGCGCCGCCCTGAATCACCACTGATGTGGTATCGGTGGGTGCTGCGTGGGTCATAGTTACCTGCCTCCCTTGTAGATTTCGTCGTGGCTTATGGCGATGTCAATGAGCTGCTTGATGGTGTAGATCGCCGGCTTCCAAGCAAAGAACACCAGCAGAGGGATGACCACCCAGACGGGCCACGCTTTGACGGGAATTGAAATGACGATGGCGCTGATGATACCGCCCACCAGGGCGAAGATCAGCAGGATGGCCGCGATGGCGGCCGCGATGCGTTTGACTCTTTCCATAATGTTAGATATTAAATGTTAAGTTAGTCAGTTAGGGGTTTACTACCACCTGTTGAACCAATCAACAACCTCTCCCCAAGCCACCGCCACATTTATAGTTTCGCCAAAAGGAGTGGTATAGTCCATCTTGGGATAGTAACCAGAATAAGTGTCAACTCCTACCGCATTATGCCCTCCACAATTAGCAGGAAATTCCCGCAAATAACACAAACCACCACCATTTAGAATCATTCTGCGGAAAAACCTTGACATTGCAATCGGGACATTCGCGTCGTCTATTGCGTGCCATATCTTTAATGGCGCGGAATAATCTATCCTTGCCCCATTCACAATAGAAACAAGTTGGGAGTTAGCCTCCAAATTGGCAGTATAATTGATAGTGTCAAAATACTTGTCAATAAAATCTGCGACATCAAGGCTTCCATTAAACCAAAAAGGATTGACACCCTTAAATTTGTCTATATTGTTCAACACAAAGGTTTTGACCGCTGCATCAACGACTTGCATTCTGCCGGAAGAAGAAAGACCATCCGGCAAGTTGGGATAACTCATTCCGAGCATATCAAACCAAAAACTATTAAGGTCTCCATCGCATATCCTCATATTGCTAAAAATATCAACCGAACCGGAAAGAGATGCTGCACACTTAATAGGGAATGGCTTTAACTGTGGCAGGAGGGTTGTCATAAGCCCCCCGGAACTTAATCCGACAATATACGCACCTGATTTGTCAAGGTTAAATTCGGTTGTCATATATTCCCAAAGAGCCTGATAGCAAGAGAAAGACACCGGGTGGGTCAAATCTCCATCCGCATTTGCTTGGGCAGCCGTTTCTATATTCAACTCACTACGGGTTGAACATCCTATAACGGCATAGCCACACTTTGCAAGAAACTTGACAAAAGAGTTGTTGTATGGCAACGAATCTTGAGCAAATTTATACCCGGATGTTCCATTACAATAAATTACAACAGGAGAGGGTTTCCCAGTTCGTGTATAGTTTACAGGCAAGCAAATATATCCACGATTGCTTACTCGAGTTGTAACACCTTGATAGTCCTCGGTTGGAGAGACTGTATTGTCGGGAATTATAGGATATTCTATTGGATAAGTCCGGAACATATAATTGCCATCAGTTCCGGGATTTGCCCCATTGAAAACCCATTCCGGCTCTCCTTGCAATGTTGCCGTTAAATCAACAACCCTTCGAGAGAAAGTGTATTGATTATTGTTTGTTTTCTTGACAAGAATTTTTATATAACGGCAATTAGGCAGCAAGGTCAAATCGTTTGCATTGTTCCTTTTGATGAATGAGAAATCCTTATCATATTGATTAACAAAAAAACTTTCATCGTTGCTAATTCCTATGTCAGACAATGCTTCCAATGAACCATTTATCCTTAAGAATCTCGGTGTGCAAAAAAATCGCTTCTGAACATTATCGCAAGTTTCATATACAAGCCCGGTGGACAACCACAATCCCTCCGCAATCATTGGACACGCAAAAGTCTTGGCAGACTGCATAAATGACGAAAGGACTATTGTCCCCAAAAGCCCAACAATATTAAATTTTCCACTACCGCTTGCCCACAATAAAATGTCATCCGTTGGGAGTAGTGTATTTGAGACTTTATATTTTAAGGTTTCATCCGTTGTGTCAAATACCAAGATATAACCCCCACCCGGTGCAGTATAGTCGGCGTTCAATGTATAGACCTTATAACCCAAAGAATCACTCGCAACACGGACAAGAGTAGTTAGGTGTATAGTCCACCCGTTAATACTCCATCCGCTGCCGGGCAAATATATAGCACTACCCGCCTTTTGGAAATTTTGTTCTACCGTATTATAAAGAGACCAAAGCCCAAGCAGCCCTCCAAAGTTGAAATGACCGCTGCCTGCAGCCCATAGCAAAATATCATCATCGGCAGCGACATCTATTTGCGCCTTGATAGAAACCGTCTTTGATGTCCTATTGAATACAAGTATTTGTCCGGTAGTCAATGTGAATGTTTGATTGAGGGTGTAACTCTCTGCGGATGGTGTTCCGCCTCCCGGGACAAGACGGTATAATTTTTTTATCAAAATAGAGTTCCCATTTATGACAGAATCTCCGGATAACAGAAAGGCGCACCCCAAATCTTGGCCTAATTGACTGACTTCGCCCTCGACGTTTGTGAGCCGGGTGTCATAGCCCTGGACGATCGCGTGGTCTGCCTCGGCGGTCTCGTGGTCGGCGTCCGCCTGGATCTTCGCGTCCTTGATGACGGTCGTCAGGACCTGGCCGTCGCTGCGGATGGTTCCGTCGGGGTCGGCGGTCAGGGCGGGCTCGTCGCCCTTCGGGCCCTGCGGGCCGGTCTCTCCCTTGAGGCCGGAGAAGGAAAGCGAGAGCACTCCGTTCTCCACCGAGCCGGAGCCGGAAGGGGTGCCGGTGGAAGGGGATACAGCCACTTCTACGGACGTGACGCCAGCGGGGCCTCTCTCGCCCTGTACACCTTGCGGTCCCTGGGGACCTGTCGCACCTGTGTCACCCTTTGCGCCTGTGTCGCCCTTCGGGCCTTGTATTCCTTGAGGGCCTTGCTCGCCGGTGTCGCCTTTGTTTCCTTTCGGCCCCTGGGCCTTCACGCCGGAGTCTACATAGATGCCGTCCTCAATGACGAACCAGTTGCCGTTCACGCCGATATACGGAGCCTTGCCGGCGGCTTCGAGAGCTGCCGCGGCTGCCGTCTCTGCGTCGGCGATTGCCTGATCAAGCAGAGACGTGGAAACGTCGGCCACCTCCAGCACTACGGACGGATCGTCGGAGTCCACCACCTGAATGGCGACATCCACCTCCGGATCGTCGATAACCTGGTAGCCGGTGACGTCCTCGGTACTCTTGACGAAGTACACCACCGGGATATCATAAGACTTGATCCGTCCGTGGTACTTGCAGAAGACTATGAGCTTCGCCGTCCCGGGATACTGCGGTGTGCTGGCCGGATAGACGATATTGAGCCGCGTCGGATCGCTTGCGTCAGGTGCTGCCTGGCAGGGACCGGCTACGGCATTCTGATCTACGGAGAACGCTTGCACGGTTACGTTCTCCAGGGATGCCCAGGAAACCGCCACTCCGTTGTCCTTCAGATAAAGGCCGGTGGAGACGTCGCTGGGGATGCGTGCGCGCTTGAGTTGAATTGTAGACATGGCTTATTCTCCTATGATTTTGTTCACCGCTTCCTGCGCCCATGCAAGGAGCGAGGGTACGGCGTTTTTGATTAACTGTAATTCTTCGTCAGTGACCTCTATCTCGCCCTCGCTGTCGAACAGCCTCTCCCCGAAACGCATATCGGGGATTGTAGTCGCCTGGAAGTATATGGTGTTCCCGAGGCTCTTGGCTATGTTCACCAGCTGCGGGCCTTCGATAAGCGATGGGCGGGCTTCCACCGCCGCGAGGTTGATTTTTCTGCTCATATTCAGTTGTCGATGTAGTATTTTGTCAGTGCCGCCCAGCCGGGATCGGTGGCGACTATCTGGCCGTTTGTGAAATTATAGTAGCGCACGGGCGAGCTGTATCCGGCGGTCCAGCTCCACCACATCTTGACCTCGATATCCCCGAGATCCGACGGGTCGAATTCCCCCTGCGCGGTGATATCCTCTATTTCCGACGCGGTGAGCGCGGGGACCTCCACGGTGTTGTCCTCCGGGTCCATATAGGCGATGAAGGAGGCGGTGTCTTTCTGGATTGTCCCCTCCGTGCCGCGGAAGCTGACGTGCAGCTGCATGGTGCGGTCGTCGCCGGTGCCGTTGGTATAGATGCCCTGCGCCTTGATATTGTCCACGTATCCGTCCTGCGTGAGGCCCACGCGGAAGAAATACACGTTGCCGTTATAGCCCCAGCCCTCGCTCACCAGTATGGCATCGGCGATGGCGGACACCACGAAGACCTGATAGCAGTCGGGGAGCGCGATGAACTTGTAGTCGTCACCGGCTTCGGAAGATATGTTGCCGTCGGCATCCACCTCCGTAGGGTCGAAGTCGGTATAGACGAACTGGCAGTAGTTCGTGCCGTAATTCAGATTGATGGGTATAGTCACTTCGTCTTCGCTGGCGAAGGGATCGGGGTCGTCCAGGATGAACAGGCGGTCGCGCCCGGCATTGCGCACGATGCACGCGAGGTTCATTGCCCCCGCATCGGCGAATACCGCCATCTGGGTGATGTCTATCTCCACGTCCGAGGTCTCCTTTATGACGGAGTCCAGATAGCCGGTGACGGGTGCCGTCATGGTCGTGCCGTGGGAAGGTACCCTGAAGGGCGCTCTCGCATCCTTATAGTAGCCGTCGAAGTCCAGCAGACGGAACCATTCGTGATGCCCCTGCGAGGGATTGTTCATCCCTCTCGGGACGAGGTAGTTCCAGGAGGCGCCGCCGTTGCTGATTATCTTGTTCATCAGATAGGTGACCGCGTCGGCGCCGCCGCTGCGTGCCATGCCGCTGTCCTCCGTGGTATCGAAGCCGTAGTCGTTGGCCGCCCTTACCGCATCCGTGAGCGGTGCGAGCCTGTCCGTCACCCTCTGCGGCTTGCATTTCGCCCACTTGTTGATGACGTTCACACGCACCCATGCGCCGTTTTCGTAAGCGATGTCACCGCAAAGCTGGCCGACGTCCAGGACATTGCGCCCGAGAGCCCTGGCGACCTCCCATACGGAGAGGCCGTCATTCGCTGCAGCGCTTATCCTTGAGAAGTCGGTGTTGTGTGCCATGGCTATGCGTTGCTGTTTGCGCTGCCAGCCGTCACGAAGCCGTCGGCGTAGACCGCCCCGACGATGTGGAAGGCGTTGGCAGTAGCGTTGTATTCGATGTAAGGGCCGCTGGATCCGTTGGGATACCAGCGCTTGACGTGTATGTTGTTCCAGCGCAGCGAAGGCTCACCGAGATCCTGTCCTCCGTCCCATGCGGGAGAGACGGGAACCCAGCTTCTGACGCGGCTGGCATTTATTTCGAACTTCTGCGCATCGTCGACGTAGAGCTTGTGAGCAGTTCCGGCCCGGAAGTCGCAGGTCGCCACGTTCCCCTGGTTGAAGATGAACGTCCCCTGGCCGTCATTCGCCACGGCGCTCAAGTTGCGCAGCTTCAGCATACCGGCGCTGATGTTCACCGCCTCGCTGAAGGTGTTCTGTCCCGTGAAGGTCTGCGCCGCGTTGAGCAGCGCCACATTCGCCTTGGCTATCCCGCTGTCTGCCACCGCGCCCGCGGAAGTGAGAGAGGCGAGATGGTCTCCCGTCGCTCCCGTCACCTTCTGCAGGTAGTTTGTCAGATCGGGTTTCCCGCTCAAGTCGGAATAGCTTCCGGATGTGGCTACGGCTGCGAGTCCGTTTACGGCTGCAGCGTTGTGCGTATGGTTCGGCAGGGCCACAAGGCTCTCGTCTCCGGCCACGCTCAAGGGGCGGTATCCGCCCGATATCGTTCCCCATACGACAGTGGTGCCGCCACCGCCTCCGGGAGACACGCCGCCACCGCCGCCGCTGCCCGAGGATGACTCGCTTGTCATGCCGGTGATCGTTTCCGACGTGACGGCAAGCACACCGTCCGGGAGGGAGAGGGCGTCTATCTCAAGTTCGTCGTTGAGCAGGTCCCAGGAGAAGGTCTCCAGGAGGTGATAGACGTTCCCGCGGCGAAGCAGCATGGGCGGGGAGTTCAGCGTGTAGGGCGTATCGATGCGTCCCGTTATCCTTATGCGCGGCAGGGCCACCAGCCTTGCATAGTTCCTCGCAATTATCGAGAGAAGGTCCGCGTAGCTGGTGAAGTTCCGGTCGGCAAATGATGTGATATATCTGCCGTTTATGGTCAGCACTCCACTCAAGTAGCCGTAGTAGTCGGCAGCGATGGCGTCTGTCACCCTGCCGTGGGCTATTTCCTGCGATTTTCCGTCCCCCCTCGCGCCGTTGTTGATGACTATCTTGTCCCTGAAGCCCTTGATGATGGGCTTGTAGAGGTAGCAGTCGTAGATATAGCGGTAAGTGGGTGGATCTATGTTGATGGTGAGCGTTCCCGACGTGGTGGAGAGCCTGTCGAAGGCAGGCACGGAGACTGAATTCTTCGCCGGTGCCCCGAGCTGTCCGGCGGTGACCGTCAGCCCCCACTTGTCGGCGAATTCCTGCTGCTGCTGCGGTGTGAGGTCTGCATTGCATATCCACCTGGGGCCGTGTCCGTCTCCCATGTCGAGGATGCGGTAGAGGGTGCCGGAGACATATAGCGACACGTTGAGATAGAGTCCCGTCGATTCGCCGGAGGTGTCTATTCCGGCACCTGCGGGAATTCCGCTGGCCTCCATTGTCAGTTCGATCTGGAAGCCCTTCGAGGCGTCCGCGGTAAGCGCCTGCTCGATGCCCGCTCCGTAGATGCTCGACAGGTAGGCGCTTTTGCTGCTGTCATACGTAGCCCCATCCTGCTTCGTCCATCCGGTGTCGGTCGTCATCCCGGGATTGACGAGCGGCGTTCCCAGGGCGAAGGGATTCTCCACTACCACATTCTTCTTCGCCGGCTCTATCTTGCTGACAAGATTCCCTATGGGCCAGAGGTTCCCGGAGCCCATGCTCCCGAGCGTGGCGGAAGACAGCTCCGCAGAGGTCACGTCATTGTCACGCCATACCAGCCACTGGACGTTCTGATAGGTTATGGACGCGCAGAGGGTGGTGAGAAGGTACTGAAGGACGTCGTAGCAGCTCTCTCCGGCCTTGTGGTCCATGTCGATGGTAGCGGTGCTCCACAGGTTGGAAACGGACACCGAATTGCCCGCGCTGTCCTTGCCCGAGAGATTGGATATGTAGTTGATGTGCGCATCCAGTCCGGTGAAGGAAAGCAGGTAGGCGAAGAGGTTCTGCAGGGACTGCGGCCCCTGCGCCTGGAAGGTGTGAAGCTTCAGTTCCCCGAGTCCGTCCGTGGCGACGATCTGCACGTCGTAGGGCGGTGCGATGTCGGGCTCGCTGTAAAGCTCGGGAGACATGAAGCCGCTCCATGCGAGGGTGTTCCCCCGGTAGAGCTGCACCCTGAACTCCGTCGCCCTGCTGGTATAGAATTCCGCGAATTCTCCGTCCACCTTGCACTCGGCATATATCTCCATCGACGTGCCGAACACCCTGTCCGCGTGCTTGCGCTTCAGGACGGGAGCCTTGCCGAGGCAGCGCTCGAGGATGCTGCCGGAATAGCCTTCTTTCTGGATCAGTATCCGGTAGGTCGCTCCGTTGGTGGATTCGAAGGTAAACCTGTATTTAGTTCCGTAGGCCATGGCGTCATGTCGTATAGTAGTTCTTGTCCTGGGTATTGCTTATGACTGCCACCAGCTGGTCGCCGTCGGCCTGCAGCGTGCCGGTCACGTTCACCACGACCTCGCGTGTCTCGAAGTCTCCGGACGCCGCGCTGCTGGAAGTGGAGTTTGCTACATAACCGCCGCCGGCATAGTTGCCGGAAGCGATATTGGATAGGCCGGATTTAACGGCTGCACCGAGCGCCACAAGGGCGGCACCGGCTGCAATGGCTACATATCCGTTCAGGCTCTCCAGGGCGGCTTTGATGCCGAGAGTGGCGACACCTGTGGATATTGCCATACGGCCTATTGATATGGCCATGTCGCCGAAGGCGCTCATGGCTGCATTTGCGAAGTTGCCCCAGGCATCACCCCCCGTCAGAAGGTCTCCGACGAGGTTGCCTATGATGCTCGACGTGGTATCTGCCAGCGATACCAGCGTGCTCTCAAGCTCGCGGCTTATATCCACAAGTCCGTCTTCAATGTCGAATGCCACGCCGAGGGTGATTCCATTCGGGAACTTCTTGAGGAATCCATCGTCCACATCCTTGAAGAAGCCGTCCCAATTACTGACGGCCAGCTGTATGGGAGCGAGGCCTGGAGCGGCAAGTCCGCTGGTCACGGAAGAAGGTCCCTGAATGGAAGCGAGTTTCGAAGAAGCGCCCCACTCGGCTATGGATTTCAGATCTGCCGCCCTTGCTTTTGCGGCGTCGTTGGCCGCCTTGCGTGCCGCCGCCTCTGCGCTCACCTGCGAGGTGATGCCGTTCTGCAGACGGCTCAAGGAACGCAGTTCGTCATTCTCCGCCCTGACGAGGGAGTTGGCTTTTATGCGCTGCTGGTTGGCTGCGTCTATCTGCGCGGGAGAAGATTCGGTGATGGCGTTCTGCTGCTCCATGAGGTCAGCCAGACCGGCGTTCAACATGACCAGCCCATTCGGCCCCTCATACTTCTGCTTGATGAGATCCGTAGCCTTGGCGATGGCATCCGCCCGCTGCGCGGTGGTGGTGGTCTTGTCGGATGCTATCCTCCTGTATTCCGCTATCTGTGCGTCAAGCTCGGAGATCTCCACGGCGCGGTCCGATATCAGGCGCTGGAAGCGGTATATCTTCCCGGCTATCTGTTCCGACTGCGAGGCCTTGTCGTTGAGGGTGGTGAGGGTCGAATTGATCTCGTTTATATCCCCCCCCTGATTGAGGGAACCGAACACTGCGACACCTCTCGTCGGCAATGTGCCCCATAGCTTCTTCACATTCGCCAGCCACTCGGCGACGGAGCGCCCGGTGGAGACGTTCATATCGTGGAGGGCCTGCTTGTATGTGTCGATATAGGCAGCCGTCATCATCTCGATGTTGGCTCCGGCTACGGTATTCTTGAATGCTTCCGCTTCGGCTATCAGAGCCTTGAAAGCGACTGCCGCGCCCGCGAGTCCGAGTCCCGCGATGGCTCCTGCCGCGCTCTTTATGGCGGGGACCATGGACTGGAAGGCGGCGCTGCCGGTCTTGCCTGTGGCGGTAAGCTGGCCCGCCAGCGCCTTGGCGGCACTGGAGAACTGCGATATCTGTCCGGTGTTGAGGCCTATGGCGCTCCCGAGGGCTCCAAGGGCGTCGGAGCCGGTCTTGCTCAAGTCACGCAGCTCGCCCTTCGTGGACTTCATCGCCGCGTCGAATTTCGAGGTGTCAGCCCCGATTCCTATCTTTAGATTTGGACTTACTCCCGCCATGGTCTTTGATTCGTTCTAAAAATTTCCGCGCTTCCGCGTCCCTTTCCTCCTGGCTCAAGCCCT
>Ga0326512_10003619_pt1 | contig 11305 bp, 9 predicted proteins | sample 1_2617_0518_D_FD_203652 | JGI IMG/M metagenome (GOLD analysis project Ga0326512, IMG submission 203652) | Bovine rumen microbial communities from UC Davis, California, United States - 1_2617_0518 | ecosystem: Host-associated > Mammals > Digestive system > Stomach > Rumen | place: USA: California...
CACATTCAATTGTGACCGTGTAACATTCGAAGATCCTAATGATATTTACAAACTTGCTCCTACTGGTAAGGTAGCACGAGGATCTAATAGAGACACACTTGATAGTCTGTGAATAAGATATTTGAAGCTTTTGGATTCCGGGATCAATATTAGTATCTCGGAATTCTTAGCTTCAGTAGATGAGGAGACATTTTATGAATAATACTGCACAAAAGGCATTTCTGTTTATTGCCGGTATTGCGGTTGGAGGGGCTTGTGGATATTTGTACCAGAAGTCAAAAGAAAAAGCCGAAATCGATAAGCAGCTCGACATTATGCGAGACTACTACGAAGAGAAATACTGTGGCAATAAGCAGAAAGATATTCACGAAGAGAAAGAGGAAGTCGCCAAGGTTAAGCGAGATTATACAGACTTAACCAAAGTATACGCGTCGTATGAGGACTATGAAAGCAAGGACAATGAAGTAGAAAAGATATTAGCAGCAGATGAGCATCCTAAAGAAGAGGACAAAGAACCTCACATTATTAAAGAAGAGGAATGCGGTTATGGATACGACGAGTGCGAAGTGACGTTGTATGAAAAAGATATGGCTCTTGTGGATGATGCCAGTAATGAGGAGGTCGATGCAGAGGAATCTCTCGGTAGAGAAAATCTCATTCTAGTTGTAAACGCTCCGAAGGACGAGGACGTTTATATTCGCAACGAGCGTATGGGAATTGACTATATCGTGCATCGTAATTCTGGCAGTTTCAAGGAATTAATGTCAGAATATTATGGTGAGGATAAAGAGAGACATTAAGTCTGAATACTTAGGTTTTCTTTATGATATTGTCAGAGATTCCAATCATGAAGATTATCGACAATTGTTAGATCGGCTCCATTCAATACCATTTGTTCCAATTCTAGATATGGATTCAAATAGGTGTAGTGATGGAGTCGGTCTCCGTTTATATTTCTGTAGTACTTACAAGTACGATGAAGTAGAAGCGGAACAATCTCTTGGTGGTCCGTGTTCGGTGTTGGAACTTATGGTCGGACTCGCTAAGAGAATGGAAGATGATATTATGTGGGATCCGGATTATGGAGATAGGACCTCCGTTTGGTTCTGGCAGATGGTCGACAACTTGGGTTTGTCTGGTTGTACTGATGAGAACTATGATGCTGAGACGGACGAAAAAGTATGCTACATCATTGATAATTTCATTGGTAGAAGATACTTCAAGGACGGGTACGGAGGTCTGTTCCCACTTAAAAATGCTAAGCAGGACCAACGAAAAGTTGAAATTTGGTATCAAATGCAAGCCTTTTTATTGGAACATGATGACTAATTTTGCTAAATTTTTGCCAATTTACCACTTTACCACCTTATATATTAATACGCGCAGTAATTTTAAAGGTATATATAAAGTTTTTTAGGTGGTAATGCTGGTAAATTGGCAAGTTTTTGAGAATTTTGCTAAAGAAAGGAAAAGATATTCTCGCGAATTTAGTCAATTTCTAGAAAGGAGACTACAAAATGTGTCACTCGATTTTCTAAGAGTTGAGTATGAAATGGTAAAAGGAACTAAGTTCCGAATAGTACCACAATTCATAGTCGGAAAGTCAAAGGATCTAATGATTCGAGGAAAAGACTTTTATGCCATATGGGACGAAGAGTCTGGAGTATGGTCGACAGATGAAGATGTGGCAATAAAACTTATCGACAAGGAGATTAAAAGATATTACAACGAGAATAAGGATCTGTTTGGCGAAGGCGCTAAGGTAGAGTATCTTAGAAGAGCTTCTAATGGTGGAATAGATAGATGGCACAAGTTTGTCCAGAAACAAATGAGAGACAATTATATTCCATTAGATTCGAAGCTGGTCTTCTTGAATGATGAACCGAGAAAAGAAGACTATGCAACTAAACGCCTGCCATATGCAATTGGTCCTGGTGAAACTCCTGCTTATAATAAATTAATGGATACAATTTTCGATCCAGAAGAGAAGCAGAAACTTGAATGGGCAATAGGCGCTGTGATATCTGGAGACTCTAAAAAGATACAGAAAATGATGGTGCTTTACGGTGGACCTGGCACTGGTAAAAGTACCTTTTTAACTTATGTGGTACAGGAACTTTTCGATGGATATTATTCCGTATTTGACGCAAAAGACTTGGTGTCAAAGAATAGTCAATTCTCGATGAGTGCTTTTAGCAATAACCCATTGGTTGCTATACAGCATGATGGCGATTTGTCTAATGCTCCAGATCTTACTAGATTGAATAGTGTGATATCCCATGAGAAGATGATCATTAATGAAAAGTTCAAGTCACCATATGAGCAAAAAATTCAATCATTCTTGTTCGTTGGAACAAATGAGCCAGTTGATGTTTCCGGATCTAAATCTGGAATGACTCGAAGGCTTATTGATGTTCGTCCAAGTGGTAGGACTCTATCACCAGAAGAGTATGATGCCGTTACATCAAAGATGATATTTGAGCATGGGGCAATAGCCGATCACTGCCTAAAGGTCTATAAGAAATTAGGACCTAATTTCTATAAGAGGTATGAAGCTAGAGAAATGAAGTTTGAAACGGATTACTTCTATAACTTTGTGGCAGATAGATTGATTGATATTGTCGAGCTTAATGGTGGTAGTGTTACTCTTAAAGATGCATATGATGCATACAAACAGTATTGTGAAGAATCTGAGATTAAGTACAAATACACCTATGTAAAGGTTAAGTCTGAATTGAAAGATTACTTTGATATTTTCAAAGAGAGACAATACTCGGATGGACAGTTTGTCAGGAATTACTATGCGGACTTCAAGTATGAGAAGCTTGAAAAGAATGATCCACTAGTTGATATTCCAGACAGAAAGTACAGATGGATTGAAATGCGGTCAATACCATCTTTATTCGATTCAGAGTTTGCTAAATGCAAAGCACAGTATGAATTAAAGTCTGGTGGTATGAAGTCTAAGTGGATGAACTGCGATACGAAGCTCAGTGATATTTCAACAAATAGAGTTCATTATGTAAAAGTTCCAACAAATCTTATAGTCATAGACTTTGATATTAAGGACAAGGATGGTAACAAAGATCCAGAATCGAATCTAGAAGCGGCATCTAAGTGGCCGGAGACTTATGCTGAATTTAGTAAAAGTGGTGCTGGTATACACTTGCACTATTTTTATTCTGGTGACGTAACAAAACTATCGAATAGATACGATGATGACATTGAGATCAAAGTATTTACAGGAGGTAGTTCGCTTAGAAGAAGGCTTAGTAAATGTAATGATATTCCGATAGCAACGATTAGTTCTGGCCTTCCTCTGAAAGGAGACAAGAAAATGGTAGATTGGGATGGCATAGAGAATGAGCGAATGCTTAAAAGCATGATATTTAAAGCTTTAAAGAAGGGCCATCATGGTGCAACAAAGCCAGAGGTAGACTTCATCGATAATGCGTTGAATGAAGCGTACAACAGTGGAATTGTATATGACGTCTCGGATTTAAAGAAAGATATTATGGCATTTGCCTCGAACAGTACTCATAATGCTGATTACTGTGTCAAGAAAGTTGGAAAAATGAAGTTCAAGTCAGAGAAAGATCCTGTTCCACTGGACGCAACCGATGATCGAATTATATTCTTTGACGTTGAAGTATTTCCAAATCTATTTGTTCTTTGTTGGAAGTATGCTGGTACTCCGATGAGCAAGGAGTATGTGTACAAAATGATTAATCCAACACCAAAGGACGTTAAGGTAATAATGAACAAGAAGCTTATCGGCTTTAACAATCGTCGATACGATAATCACATTATTACCGCAAGAGTAATGGGATATTCTAACGCAAGATTGTATGATCTCAGTAAACGACTTATTGAAGGGCATGAAGACGCATTCATTGGAGAAGCATGGAACGCTTCATACACCGATACGTATGATCTTTGTTCCGAGAAGATGAGTTTGAAGAAATGGGAATACAAACTTGATCGTCATCATCAGGAAAACCATTACGATTGGGACAAACCTGTAGAAGAATCGCATTGGACAGAGATTGCCGACTATTGCGCGAATGATGTTTTGGCGACAGAAGCAGTCTTTAATGCTCGCCATGAGGACTTTGTCACAAGAGAGATTCTGTGCAAAGCAGCAAACATTCTGTGTCCGTCGATTAAATCGACACTAAATGACACAACAAATACTTTGACCACTCGAATTATATTCAGAGGAGACAAGAATCCACAGAAGGAATTTGTGTATACAGATCTTAGTGAATTGTTTCCTGGATATTCTAAGGTTAAAGATGAGAATGGTAAGATTCACAACATGTATAGAGGTGAGGATGTAGGATTTGGAGGTTATGTGTATGGAGAACCAGGCATTTATATTAATGTTGGTTTGTTAGACGTCGCCTCAATGCATCCGCATTCTATTAAAGCATTAAACCTGTTTGGAAAATACACAAAGAACTATACGGAATTAATGGATGCTAGAATTGCCATTAAACATGGGGATTATGACTTGGCAAAAACATTGCTCAATGGAGCTCTTGAAAATTATATTTCAAGCGACATGACAAAGGAAGCAGCAAAGTCTCTTTCCCAGGCGCTAAAGATTGCTATCAATTCCGTGTATGGTTTAACAAGTGCTAGTTTCCCGAATCCGTTTAGAGATCCACGTAATGACAATAACATTGTTGCTTTAAGAGGAGCGTTGTTCATGGTTGACTTGAAACACGCTATCCAAGAAAAAGGATATTCTGTTTGCCACATTAAAACAGATAGCTGCAAAATTCCGAATGTCACAAAAGATATTATAGATTTCGTTGTTGAATTTGGAAAGAAGTATGGTTATGACTTTGAACACGAAGCAACATTTGATCGCTATTGCCTTGTTAACAATGCTGTTTATATTTGCAAAGTTAAGGAAGGTTCTGAGAATGGAGCCGGACCTGGAGAGTGGAGCGGAACTGGCACACAGTTTAACAAAGAAGCGAATCCATATGTATTCAAAACTTTGTTTAGTCACGAACCTTTGATATTTACAGACAAGTGTGTAACAAAAACTGTTACTGGAAATTCGTCTTTGTATCTGGACATGAATGAAGGAGCAGAGGACAAGCATAATTATATTTTTGTAGGAAAAGTTGGACGCTTCTGTCCTATGAAACCTGGAACTGGCGGTGGAGTTCTTTATAGAGAGAAAGACGGAAAGTACTTTGCCGCTACTGGAACAAAAGGATACCGTTGGATGGAATCCGAAATGGTAAAGAATCTTGGAAAAGAGAATGATATTGACAATAGCTATTTTGACAATCTAGTCGATGAAGCAAAAGATGCAATTAATGAGTATGGGAGCTTTGAGGATTTCGTATCCGAAGCCCCATACATTGATATTCATTCAGATGAATTACCATTTTAACTTGAAAGGAGATTATTATGACGCAGGTAACAAATAGTATTAGAATTCACAATGCAAACATTTTTCACGGTAGATTTCGTAACTTTGCTGGAAGACCTACAGCATTTGATCGTATTGAAGATGGAAAGAGTGTTTACCAGAGAACATTCTGTGTTGAAGTAAAAGAAAACGATCCCGATTATGAATACGGTGATGGTCCTCTTTATATTTCAGAACTCATTAAAGATGGATGGAATGTTAAGACACTTAACCCAAAAGAAGAAGGCGACGAGCCGGTGTTTTATATTCAGGTTAAAGTACAGTTTGGAAGAATCCCTCCGAAAATTCGTCAGCGCTCAAGCAATGGTGAAGTAGATCTTGATGAAGAAACCGTTGATTCTCTTGACTGGGCTGATATTACAGATGCGAAGTTGATTATTCGTCCATATAACTACGCTCCTGGTAAAGTGTCTGCTTATCTGAAAACACTTTTCGTGACAATCTCGGATAAGACGTATAAGGATGATGACTTTGATGACTTTGATTGAGCATAATGGCCATTGCACTTTCTGACTATCAATTAGATGCAATAAATAGACTAGGTAACGGTAAGATATTAGTAGGTGGTGTCGGTTCTGGCAAATCTAGGACTGCCATCGCCTACTTTTATATTCGAGTGTGTAATGCTTCATTAAAGATTAATGGTAAAGGTACGTGCAGAAAACCAAAAAATCCGATTGATCTGTACATTATTACGACTGCAAAGAAACGTGACTCTAAGGAATGGGAGGGCGAATTAGCGCCATTCGGACTGTCAACGGAATACAGAAGTAATGATATTTGTGTACATGTTGACTCTTGGCAAAATATTAAAAAGTATTCTTCTATTAAAGATTCATTCTTTATATTTGACGAAGACAAAGTTTGTGGCTATGGAGTATGGTCTAAAACTTTCATACACATTTCAAGAAACAATAAATGGATTCTTGCTACTGCTACGCCTGGTGACACATGGACTGATTATATTCCAGTATTCATAGCTAATGGATTCTATAGGAATATTACTGAGTTCAGGCATAAACACTGTGTATATTCTAGATGGTCTAACTTCCCCAAAATAGAAAAGTACATAAACACTGGCACTTTGGTAAAGAATCGCAATTCGATTATTATTGAAATGAAATATACAAGACCGGCTAAGATTCATAATATTGATATTCTTGTTGATTATGACAAAGATGCTTACAAGCTATTGGCCGTTACAAGATGGAATAGTTTTAATGAATGCCCGGTTGAAAACATTTCGGAACTATGCTTTTTAATGCGTAAAATTACTAATTCTCATTTTAGTAGAATTAAAGCTCTTAATGATATTCTGCATAAGCATCCAAAACTAATAGTGTTTTACAATCATGATTATGAATTGGATATTTTAAAGAATAATTCAAAACAAATTGGGATTAAATGCGCGGAATGGAATGGGCATAAGCATGAAGCAATACCGGAATGTGAATCGTGGCTTTACTTAGTTAACTATATGTCTGCTGCGGAAGGATGGAACTGTATAGAAACAAATGCGATGATATTCTATTCGCAAAACTATTCTTACAAAACTATGGTTCAAGCAGCTGGAAGAATTGACAGAATGAACACACCGTTCACAGATCTCTATTATTACCATTTCAAGTCAAAGTCGTCTATTGATATTGCTATCTCAAAAGCATTAAAAGAAAAGAAAAACTTTAACGAATCGCGTTTCGTGCTCAAATAATGACTCGCGAAAAAAACATCGCGTATAATAGGAGAAAGAAGAGAATGTCATTAATTTGGCATTCTCTTTTATATTTTTGCATTATGCTGGAAAGTAAATTTCAATCTAAATTAATTAAAGAACTTAAAGAAACTTTTCCAGATTGCATAGTTCTAAAGAATGATTCTGGATATTTACAGGGAATTCCGGACCTCCTAATTCTGAACGATGATAAATGGGTTGCATTGGAATGTAAAAAAGATTCCAATTCATCTCATAGACCAAACCAAGATTACTATGTACAGAAAATGAACGAAATGTCATATGCAGCATTTGTTAGTCCAGAAAACAAACAGGAGGTAATGAATGATATTCGATCAACATTTGGAACTAAAGGGGAAGCATGCGTTCCTAAGCCCAAGTAAGCATAGTTGGCTTAACTATGATGATGCCAAACTAATTGATATTTATAAGAACTCAATGGCAACCGACATTGGTACGATTCTTCACAGCTATGCGGCTGACAGAATTATTAATAAGGCAAAGATGAACAAATATGAAAAGCAAGATGTTCGTCTAGAATTACTTAGAAATAAAATTCCAGACCAAATGATCAATGTCGATTTATATTATGACAATTTAATGTTGTATGTGAATGACGCTATTGGTTTTGGACTTACTCCTGAAGTCATTCTCTATTATTCAGATTATGCATTTGGTACAGCCGATGCAATTAAGTATGATGAAAAGAAAAAGTTTCTAAGAATTCATGATTACAAGTCTGGATATTCTAAAGTTTATATGGAGCAGCTAGAAGCATACGCTGCTCTTTTTGTTTTGCAGTATGGAAAAAGGCTTGGGTTTACAATCAATGATATTTCAATTGAGTTGCGGATCTACCAGTCTCCGGAAGTTCTTGTTCTCTCTAGTGACGATGAAGGAACGGATCTTAAGCATGATATTTACGACATCATGAACCTAATCGTTCACGACAGTTTCATTCTAGATGACTTTGGGGGTGCTAAACGCAAATGAATAATAATGATGATATTTTGATACATTATGGTACTCCTAGACATTCTGGAAGATACCCTTATGGATCTGGAGAGAATCCATATCAGCATGAAAGCTGGTTCCTAAATCGAGTTGATAAATTGCAGAAGCAAGGTCTTAGCGAAAAAGAAATTGCTAGAGAACTTGACATGACAACAACAGAACTCCGAGCAAGAAAGTCAAATGCAAAGAGTGAAAGGGATGCTGTAAATTATTACGAAGCATTAAAACTGCGTAATAAAGGATGGAGCTATCCGGCTATTGCTAAAAAACTTGGATATCCTAATGAGTCGTCTGTAAGAACTCTCCTTAAAAAAGACATTGAAGCAAAAGCGAAGGCAACTTCTAATACTGCTGATATTCTTAAAAGAAGTGTAGAAGAAAAAGGATACATCGATGTTGGCCTTGGCGTCGAATCTCAATTGGGAGTCAGCCAGAACAGATTAAAGAATGCTGTTCAAAAACTTAAAGATGAAGGATATACCGTAGAAACAATTTATATTGAGCAGTTAGGAACTGGAAACAGAACCACTTACAAAGTTCTTGCAGCACCTGGAACAACTTGGGCTGATATTCAACGAAATAAAGAAAAGATTTCGCTTCCGATTGCGCATGTTGAAAAAGAAACTGGCAAAACCAAATATGGTCTAGATCCAATTAAAAGTGTTGACCATAACAGAATTCTCGTTCGATATGCCGAAGAAGGGGGACTGCAAAAGGATGGTGTAATTGAATTACGCAGAAATGTAGAAGACCTTGATATTGGTGGGTCCAGGTATGCTCAGGTAAGAATTGGAGTTGATGGTACTCATTATATTAAAGGAATGGCCATGTATTCGGATGATATTCCTGACGGGTATGACATAGTATTCAATTCAAACAAACCTGCTGGAACTCCGATGCTTGGAGATAAATACAATAGCGTATTTAAGCCGATGAAAGATGATCCTGATAATCCTTTTGGAGCTGCTATTAAACCCGGTGGGCAAAGAGGCGCTTTAAACATTGTAAACGAAGAAGGAGACTGGGGCGAGTGGAGTAAAACATTATCGTCACAGTTTCTTTCGAAACAAAGCAAAGAGCTTGCTAAGCAGCAATTAAAGATTGTACAGGATGAACGTAAGGAAGAGTTTAATGATATTCTTTCCGTTACGAATCCTGTAATAAAAAAGAAACTGCTTCTATCGTTTGCAGATGGTTGCGACAAAGATGCCGAAGATTTAAAAGCAGCCGCTCTTCCTAGGCAGGCAACGCATGTGATATTACCAATTCCAAACATGAAGGAAAATGAGATCTATGCGCCTAAGTATGATAACGGAGAGCAAGTAGCATTGGTTAGATATCCGCATCAAGGGATATTTGAAATTCCGATCTTAACTGTTAACAACAAGCAGAAAGATGCAAGAAGACTGATACCTGGGGCATCTGATGCGGTTGGAATTAATGCTAAAGTAGCCGAAAGATTGTCCGGTGCTGATTTTGATGGTGACACGGTTCTTGTTATTCCGACAAAAGGCAAAAAGATTAAGAGTATGCCGACTCTTGAAGGTCTTACTGATTTTAATCCATCTAGAGATTATCCTGGCGGAGTTGCTATGGGTCTTCCGGAAGTTGGAAAGCCTAGAAAAGAAGGCGGTGATGGATTCCGAAAAGGATTTGAAATGGGATCGGTATCAAATCTCATCACTGATATGACTCTTGCCGGTGCATCAAAAGAAGAGTTAACAAGAGCTGTTAAACATGCTCAGGTAATTATTGATGCTGAAAAGCATCAGCTTGATTGGAAGAAGTCTGAAAGAGACAATGATATTCGTGGGCTAAAGCTAAAATACCAAGGCGGCGAAAGAGCTGGAGCTGCTACACTGATATCTAAGGCTTCTGGAGAACATAGAGTTGATGAAAGAAAGCAGTGGTATTTATCAAAAGATACGATAGATGCTGATGGAAACAAAATCTATAAAGAGACTGGAAGAACTTATACTGATAAATTTGGTAAACTTCAAAAGTATCAAACGGTAACCACGAATATGGCGGAAACTAAAGACGCCTTTTCTTTATCTTCTGGAACTTTAATGGAAAGCATCTATGCAAAACATGCGAACTCACTGAAATTTTTAGCCAATCAAGCTAGAAAAGAAGCGGTTAAATGCGTACCATCAAAGAAATCTCAATCTGCCGCTGATATTTATACAGATGAGATTGTGTCTATTCGTCAGAAGTTGAAAACCATTAATCAGAACAAACCATTGGAAAGACAGGCTCAGCTTAAAGCAAATATTAGATATTTTGCTAAACAAAGAGATGCTAAAGACACAGGTGTCGAATTAACAAAAGAAGATAAGAAAAAGATTCGAAACCAATTGTTGAATGAAGCTCGTTTGGAAGTCGGATCTATTTCTAAGAGGCAACGTGAAATGATTCTCACTGATAAAGAGTGGGAAGCCATTAACGCTGGGGCTTTTAGCGGGCATGAACTAAGTCAGATCATTGACAATATGGATTTGGATGAGGTCAAACAACGTGCTACACCTCGTACTGATAATTCTTTGAGTCCTAGTAAGGTTTCGAGAATTAATAATATGTACAAGCTTGGATACACACAAGCCGAGATAGCAGAGCGTATTGGTGTTTCGGCGTCTACTGTCGACAAGTATATAGAAAGGTAAGGTACTGATATTTTGGAAAAATCATGGGTTACAACAAGTGACAATCCATATGATTACTTTACCGAATACGACAAATGGTACGATTTCGACGAGTCTCACCGATATTGTACATCTGGTTTAGTTGCTAGAATTGCAAGAACTAATAATGAGTATAGTGATGATCAAATTGAAAACGACATAGATAGAGCTATTACTGATATTTGTCGAAATGGAGAGCTGTACCTATCAATGGTTACAGACAATCCAAAGGTTTACTATAAACGTATTGAGAAGAAGTAATTGTATGCACTGATATTTGTTAATAGGGGTTAATGGTATTGCTATGCGTTGTGCATGCTATTAGCTCCTATTAGCATTCTCTATACACTGATATTTAATAGTATACATTGTGCTATTTAAGCAATTATACGTTCCTATATAAGCACTTTCTATACACTGTATTTA
>Ga0326512_10003620_pt1 | contig 11305 bp, 11 predicted proteins | sample 1_2617_0518_D_FD_203652 | JGI IMG/M metagenome (GOLD analysis project Ga0326512, IMG submission 203652) | Bovine rumen microbial communities from UC Davis, California, United States - 1_2617_0518 | ecosystem: Host-associated > Mammals > Digestive system > Stomach > Rumen | place: USA...
ATTTATAAAGCCGTCGATCGGGCGTTGTAAGGAGCCGTTTATGTATTATTTAAAATCTGAAGCCAGCTTTGATGCGGCGCATTTTCTTAAGGGGTATGTGGGGAAATGCAGTAATATTCACGGACACAGATGGAGAGTCGTGGTGGAGATTAAAGGAGAAAAATTGAGCGAAGAACCTCAGACGAGGGGGATGCTGGTGGATTTTTCGGATTTGAAAATGGCAATCAAGGAGCTTTGCGACAGGTTTGATCATACGCTTATTTATGAGGAAGGCTCTCTGAAGGAGGCGACTGTCAGGGCGCTTGAGGAGGAAAACTTTAGGTTTAATGTGGTTCCTTTCAGGCCAACAGCGGAAAACTTTGCAAGATTTTTCTATGAAAGTCTTGAAGCTTCCGGATTTGACCTTAACAGGGTCGAGGTATATGAAACACCGAATAACTGTGCAGTTTACGAGGGTTAGGAATGAAGGTTGTTGAGAAATTTGTAAGCATTAACGGCGAGGGGGTAAGAGCCGGAGAGCTTGCGGTATTTATACGTTTTAAGGGTTGTAATCTTGCATGCAGCTACTGTGATACCATGTGGGCCAATCAGAAGGAATGTCCTTTTGTTGAGATGACAAAGGAGGAGATTCTTGATTATGTGAATTCCACCGGGGTAAAGAATGTAACGCTGACGGGAGGAGAACCTCTTCTTCAGGAGGGTGTTGGCAGTCTTATCGAGCTGCTTCTTGACTCGGACTACAGGGTAGAGATTGAGACCAACGGTGCGGTAGATTTGAAGCCTTTTATACCGGCCGGAAAATCTGATTCCGGGAGCCACGAGGCTTTGAGTGGTTCAGAAAAATACGAAAGTACCCGTTCTTTGAAAGGCAGGAGACCTGTCTTTACCATGGATTATAAGCTTCCGGGAAGCAAATGTGAAAACCGGATGCTTCACAGCAACTTTGAGCTTTTGGATAAACAGGATACGGTTAAGTTTGTTTCCGGAAGCATTGAGGATCTTGAAAGAGCAAAAACCATTATAGAGACCTATGATCTTACAAACAGATGTCACACATATCTCAGCCCTGTGTTCGGAAGTATCGAGCCGGTGGATATGGTTTTATTTATGATAAAAAACAACATGAATGATGTGAGACTTCAGATACAGCTTCATAAGGTAATCTGGGATCCTGAAAAAAGAGGTGTTTAAATGATTGATAAAAAAGCAATAGAAGAGCATATACGCGGTATACTTATCGCCCTGGGGGATGATCCGGACAGAGAGGGTCTTCTGGAGACACCAAAGCGTGTTGCTGAGATGTATGAAGAAGTTTTTCAGGGAATGAACTATACAAATCATGAGATAGCTGAGATGTTTGACAAGTGCTTTGAGGATGATCTTCAGGGCACAAGCAGTGCAGGCCGGGTTGTGGTCATGAAGGATATAGACATTTTCTCCTATTGTGAGCATCACCTTGCTCTCATGTATGATATGAAGGTAAATGTTGCCTACGTCCCAAAGAGCAGGGTTGTGGGTCTTTCAAAGATAGCAAGAGTCTGCGATATGGTGGGAAGACGTCTTCAGCTTCAGGAAAAGATCGGTAAGGACATTGCGGATATTATGATCGAGATCACAGGCAGTGAGGATGTTGCCGTAACTATTGAGGGCTGTCACAGCTGTGTAACCGCAAGAGGCATTAAAAAACATAATACGAAGACCTTTACTGCAGAGCTGAGAGGGGCATTTAAGACCGATCCCAGCCTTCAGATGTACCTTCGCTGATATATGATCCGGTTATTGACTTAAAAGAAACCGATGATTTTTAGGTTAAGGTAAAGATTGATAAAGCTTGATAAATAAATATTTTTTGATTTATGAAATGAAGAATAGAGTGCCTTTCAACACTGTTTGTTCTGTTGCTTAAATAATAGGAATGCAGCCGATCAGATTGGCACCTGCATGTCAGAAATAAACATCAAAAAATACGGTTATAGATGAGGAAATAAATATGAAAGCAATGGTTTTACTTAGTGGGGGAGTGGATTCTTCAACTGCGCTTGGTATGGCAGTAGATAAGTATGGAAAGGATAATGTAATTGCACTGACGGTTTCCTATGGTCAGAAGCATGACAAAGAGGTTAATGCAGCCATCGCAGTGGCAGAACACTACGGTGTAGAGCATCTTTTCCTGGATCTCAAGAAGATTTTTGAATACAGTAACTGCTCCCTTCTTAAGCAGTCAACAGAGGAAATTCCGGAGGAATCCTATGCAAAACAGATTGAAGAAACCGGAGGAAAGGTTCCTGTGAGCACTTATGTGCCTTTCAGAAACGGGCTGTTCCTGTCTTCGGCAGCCAGTCTTGCGCTTAGTAAGGACTGCAGCGTGATATATTACGGCGCACATTCCGATGATGCGGCAGGAAGTGCTTACCCTGACTGTTCACCGGTTTTTAATGAGCACATGAATGCTGCTATTTGGGAAGGATCCGGACATCAGCTGAAGATCGAAGCACCTTTTGTTAATCTGACAAAAAAAGATGTGGTAAAGATCGGACTGGATCTGAAGGTTCCCTATGAGCTTACCTGGTCCTGTTACGAGGGAGGAGAGGTTCCCTGCAGAAAATGCGGCACCTGTATCGACAGGGAGGCAGCCTTCAGGGCAAACGGAGTAGTAGACCCGCTTCTGAGAAAGTGAGAGGTAAAAATGAGAGAAAACGAAGGTTTAACATTACTTGGAAATCAGCAGGTGAAATATAAATATGAGTACGACCCTTCAGTGCTTGAGAGTTTTGATAACAAGCATCCTGAAAATGACTATTTCGTAAAGTTTAACTGTCCGGAGTTTACATCACTTTGTCCCATTACAGGACAGCCGGATTTTGCGACTATATACATTTCTTATGTGCCGGGGAAGAAGATGGTGGAGAGTAAAAGTCTGAAGCTTTATCTTTTCTCTTTCAGAAATCATGGAGATTTCCATGAGGATGTGGTTAATGTGATCATGAAGGATCTGATCAAGCTTATGGATCCTAAGTATATCGAGGTTTGGGGCAAGTTTCTGCCCAGAGGAGGCCTTTCCATTGATCCGTACTGCAACTACGGAAAGAAGGACACCGAGTGGGAGAAGGTGGCCTGGGACAGGCTCACAAAGCATGACATGTATCCGGAAAATATCGACAACAGATAAAAAGCAATCGGAGGCTGTTTGTTTGAGCCCCGGAAAAGACAGTCAATAAATAAAAGCACGGAGCTGTCGCTTTAGATGATTATCATCTAGGCGATAGCTCTCTTTTTATGCCACAAACAAGGCCTGGTGTGGGTTAGTCGTTTTCCGGATTGAAAAATTCCTGGATCTTCTGAATTGCGAAGTCCATGTACTGTGGGTTGGAGAAGGGGTGATCGGCATTTTCCACTTCTATGAGTTCGATGATGTTGTTTTCGGAGAAGATCCTGGTTGTTTCTATGGGAGCCATTTCGTCTTTTGTGCCGTGGATCATGAGAATCTGGTCGGCGTAGTCAAGGAAGTCATAGGTGCTGACATCATTTATCTTTAAGTCATCAAGAAACTCTAAAGAGATCTTTATCTTTCTGTCATAGCCCCGGAGGATTTCCCTGCCTTTATTCAGGACTGCCCAGTCATCGTCTGTGATCCGGGAGGTCATGGAATCATAGAGCTTTATGGCCGGGCACCGGAATACGATTTTTTTGTAAGGATTCACCTCTTTTTCATGAAGGTATCTGAGGGTAATGTAGGCGCCGAAGCTTGAGGAATAATTATATATTTCTTCGGCTTTCATTTCATTTTTGATATGCTTTGTGACTAGCTGCATATACTCCAGGCATTCATTTATGATCAGTTTATTTCTGGCATCTTTACCATGGCAGGGCCAGTCAAAACAGACAACACCAAAGCTTTTATACTTTGTGGTTATCCTTTCTGCGAATTTTTCTATGGCTTTATTGTCTTTATTTCCACCAAAACCATAGGTTGCCAATACAATATGCTTGAGATCATGAGGGGTCTTATCATAATAAAGCTTGCAGCGTATGCTGAAGCCTTCTTCATTTATGTCAAATAATTTTTCCACTGCTTTTTCCTTTCTTTAATTGCCATTGTATATATGTCTATGTTTGCCTGAGTACCGGGTTAATTGAATTGACTATATCCATTTCTTGTTTTGCACAGTATAAGCATTTATAATTGCAAATTCTTCACAACTATTAATGCTGTTTTTGAGACTTAATATCTGAAATTCAGATGCAAACCTAATCGGTTATTGTGACCGGAGAACTAACTGAATCGAATTATCTTTAGCTACTATAGCATATTTCGTGTACTGATTTGTGATGAAAATGTGTCATGATAAATCTCCTTTATATCAAAGCAGAGCTGAAGTATATAACTCTTTCCGGAACAAATCGCTCAAATGTTTAAATCTGCTAATTATATATAAAATTCTGCCGATAGAAACTACAGTACTATAGATGATAAGATAACAATGTGTATGCCTTGATGAGAGTCGGGCTTTTCACATCGATATTTACAATATAATTTGGATCAAGACATACAGTATATGGAAAGAAATAAGGCTTACAGATTTTATAAAATATTTTTCGCGTTGATAGGGGCAGTATGTATGGTACTGGCTCTTGTTCAGCTTGCATATCAGATTAATAATGAGGTGTTCCCGGCATATATGAAGGGACCGTCGGAGGTGAATCATAAAGTTCTTTTCCTGTGTTCTTATGATCCAATGTATTACACCTATAAAGACCAGATCAGAGGACTGGAAGAGGGACTGTACAGCAATGGTATCGAGTTCGATATCAGCTATATGGATACAAAGATATACGGAAGCGATAAGGATATAGAGTAATTCTATAAATATTTCAGCAAAAGATATGATAATAATGTTATGCATTATGAAGCAATCCTTTTGGGAGATGATGCTGCATTGAAATTTGCACTTGAACACCAGGAAGAGCTGTTCAAAGGACTTCCTATGGTGTTTTTCGGCATAAATAATTATGATCTGGCATTAATGGCACAGACCAATCCATTCATGACAGGTTTTTATGAGCTGGATTATTTTGCGGATACCTTTTCAGATGCATTAACTCTCTTCCCTGAAAATGAGAACCTGTATGCTATATGTGATAATTCTCCGGCGGGAAAAACCGATCTTGAAAACTTTTTATCCTTTAAGAGCAGATATCCCGATTACAATTTCACACCTATCATCACCTCAGAGCTGACACCGGCAGAGATAATCAAAGCATTAAATGATATTCCGGAAAATTCAATTCTTTTCTATATGACCTGTTATGATGATATATACGGTGAACGACATTCGCTTTATGAGGCAGCCAGCATGATCCTGAACAATGTCAAGGCACCTGTATTCAGAAATTACGCAGAAGGGAGAGAATTCGGCGTTCTGGGCGGAACCTATATGGACTTTTCAATCCAGACAAGAAATGCCGCAGAGATTGTTTCTGATGTTTTGAACAATGGCAAGGATATTTCTACCTATGAGTTGTCCTTATATACACCAAGTATCACCCAGTACAATTATATGGAGTTGATGAAATATGGTCTGTCTGAAAATCTGCTGCCAAAGGACACCGTATATATAAATAAGCCGGAGTCCCTGGTGGAGGTATACAGAAATATGCTTCCGGTGGCAATTCTTATACTCTTATCCATGCTGTCCTTTATGGGATCACTATTGATTGCTTTTAATCAGGAAAAGCAAAATGTTAAGGCTTTAAAGGCTTCAAAAGCCCAGCTTGTAAATTCACAGATAAAGCTTATTTATCAGGCTGAACATGATGAGCTTCTGGGCCTTCTTAACAGACGTACCATAATGGATCATATGAACAGCGACCTGACAGCAGATCAGGAGTTCTCGGTTATCATGTTAGACCTTGACGGTTTTAAAGATATTAACGAGAATTACGGCCACGATGTGGGTGATAACTTACTTAAAAAAATTTCCAGGGCTTTGCATAAATTCGCTGAGAAGAACGGTATGCCAGTGGGAAGGTACGGCGGAGACGAGTTTATAATGTTTGCAAAGGATAAGACATTAAACAAAGAATCTCCTTTGGTTAAAGACATTACGGAAATCTTTTCACAACCGTTTTCCATAGGCAGTGGTAATGTGATCATGTCTGCCAGTGTCGGCATATCAAATTCGGATGGTGAAACATCTCCCGAACATCATGTCATCAACGCTGAAATTGCGATGTATGAAGCAAAAAACCGCGGAAAAAACATGGTATTTGTTTATGAAGATGACATGAAGCAAAAGGTCATTGAGGAATCAAGGATAAAGGATTCCTTTATGAAGGCCTTTGATAATGACGGTTTCTTCATGAAGTACCAGCCGAAGGTTTCCGCTCAGACAAAGGAGGTCATTGGCTACGAAGCACTTGTAAGACTCAGGGATTCAAAGTATGGACCCGGACAGTTTATACCGGTTATTGAAAAGAGCGGGTGGACTTCCAGGCTTGGCAGACTCACTACTTTACTTGTGGTTAAACAGCTAGGTGAATGGAAAAAGATGGGGAAGAATATCAAACCCATATCCATCAATTTTTCCAGCAGGCAGATAAATGACACTGACTACTGCGATTATCTGGCAACTTTACTTAAGAAGTTTGATGTTGATCCAAAATATATTCAGATAGAGATTACCGAGAGTCTTTTAATGGAAGAGAATGCTATCACGAAAGAATTATTTGAAAGATTCAGAAGTCTCGGAATCGAACTTTTATTGGATGATTTTGGAACCGGCTATTCATCACTTGCATATCTTACCTATGTTCCTGTAGATGATGTTAAGCTCGATAAATCATTAGTGGATACTTACCTATGTGAAGGTAAGGAAAATTTCATAAAGGATGTCATACAGCTCGTTCATGACATGGGAAAGACCATAACCATAGAAGGTGTAGAACAGGACTGGCAGTATAACAAGCTCCGTGAGTTTAATGCTGATACAATACAGGGTTACTATTTCTCGCCTCCGCTTGATGCAGACGAAGCAATAGATTTTAAGGCGTAGTGAATTATACCGATATATGAGTCAAGGGTATATGAATCCCGAAACGAGAGCTAAACTAGTATAATTGATAGCTAACCGTCTGCCTGAAGCCCATATATGAGCTAAGGACAGTGAGAAGCGAACTGGAAAAATGCTGGGGTAGATCGCTTTAAATCATAATACACAATGTTAAACAGCCGGATACTAAAATACTTTGTGGAAAGCGAAGGTTTTGGTATTCGGCTGTTATTTTGGATTTCCAAAGTCCGGTGGGGGTTTATATCCCACGGAGCATTGCTTCCGGTACATGGGTTTTTACGATTTCAAGGTATCGTTCCATGTCCTCAGATGATGGTGAAGTAAGGTGTTTATCCGGTACGGTATCTCTTTCGGTAAACTGCTGAAGATAGTAGTGGGAAGCACCTGATATCATTCGACCTATTTCTTCAAAGTCTTCGTCTGAATGCAATTCTTTTACCACGGTTGTTCTAAATTCATAGGGAATGTCTGAACTCATGATGACGGAGATGCTCTTAAGTATTCTTCCGGTATCAAGGTTATCTACGCCTGTTGTTATTCCATATTTTTGCAAGGGATTTTTGATATCCATTGCAACATAGTCTAAAAGCTTTTCTCTATACAGTTCCTGCAGCCGGTCCGGGTGATAGCCGTTGGTATCAAGCTTGACCTTGAACCCCATTTCTTTAATCTTCTTGATAAATCTTGTAATATCTTTTCTCAGGAGAGGTTCTCCACCGGTTACGGCAACGCCATCCAGAAGTCCTTGTCGTTTTTCCAGAAACATAAAAAAGCTATCGTCATCCATGATAGGAGCGGCACTTCCGTCCACCAGTTCAAAGTTGTGACAGTAGGGGCACCTGAAATCGCACCCGCCCAGAAACACCGTACATGCTATATGCTCCGGATAATCCAAAAGAGTCATTTTCTGCAGTCCATGAATTGTCATTTTTGTATTCCTTTCCTTTGATCCGGAGTTTGATAGCAAAATTGCATAGTCATTTAACGTGTGCGATTTTGAAATAGTTTCTAGAAATCGTCATAGCACCTTTTTTCAGATTCATACCCTTTAGAACAGCATTCTTGCCAAACTTTTCCTGCAAAAGGAGCGTAGCCTTTTGTAGATTCCTTTCCCGTTTGTCTTCGGCCTTCTCGAGGAATTTCTGCCTATCCAGTGTTTCATAGTCCGTGAAGAGATCCATCTGGAAAGGAGCATCTGCAGGGATTTCATCCTCCGGGATCAGATCACAGGCCACAACATTGACTCGGCGGATCATAAGGTCGGGATCGATGATACGGTCATAAAGATTAAGCATTACTTCCATGATTCGTTTTGTGGAGCTTGTCCACCGGTCAGTATTACCCGTTCCATGTGCATGATACGGAAGTGGACGACCGTATGGATCCATTGTCAGCTTTCCGTTATATTTTTTTCCAGTCCTTGTATTCTTAAAGGTCGAGTCCTGAGGAGACCTTCCTTTATATTCATATTCAATGCTTGTCCTGTCATAGCCAATTGTCAGTTCGATTCTTTTGGTGACTAACCCTTTCCGAACTAAATCAAGAACCAGAAGTTCAGTCATTTCCTGCACTATAAGTCGGGCATCTGTACTGTCATAGGGTTCCATCAGAACCTGCCCTGAAGACAAACTGTTCGTTTCCGGTTTATAGGATTTGATCGTTGCTATCTCTGTAGGCTCCCATCCCCAGGCATGATCTATCAGCAGCTCTGCATTGACCCCCAGGGCTTTGTACAGCATGGATTCATCCAGCTCACTCTGCCTTGCGATGTCACCCATGGTATATAAGCCAAGCTTTTCAAGCCTGTTTGCAATGCCTCGTCCTACACGCCAGAAATCTGTGAGTGGAGTATGGCACCAAAGGAGCTTCCGATACTTCATTTCATCAAGTTCTGCTATTCGAACACCATGTTCGTCTGCCGGAGCATGCTTTGCAACTATATCCATGGCGATCTTCGCCAGATACATGTTTGTGCCAATGCCGGCAGTGGCGGTTATTCCGGTTTCATTCAGTACTTCCAGGATCATCTTCATTGTAAGCTCATGGGGAGTGAGTTTGTATGTATTTAGATAAGCTGTCACATCGATAAAACATTCATCTATGCTGTAGACATGAATATCCTCGGATGAAACGTAGCGGAGATATATAGAGAAGACCTTGGTACTGATTTCTTCATACAATCTCATTCTCGGAGGTGCTATGATATAGGAGAGTTCCAGAGAGGGGTCGGCTTTAAGTGCTTCTGAGTCATAAGAAGCAGATGAAAAACGATATTTACCTGTGGTCTCATCTTTAACAGCCAAACCAAGCCGTATGGCATTACTGAGCCGTTCTTTATTTACTTCCTTTACACGCTGAATTACTTCAAAGAGCCTGGCACGGCCGCTGATTCCATAAGCCTTTAGAGAAGGACTGACAGCCAGACATATAGTCTTCTCAGTCCTGGATGAATCCGCAACCACCAGGTTAGTGGTCAGTGCATCATATTTCCTTTCCACAAGTTCGCAGCTGGCATAAAATGATTTTAAATCGATGGCAATGTACCATTTCTGTGAAGTAATCATGTTTCTAACAATTTCCTCTGTCTGTGTGATAAAATCCAGATATCTTTTGTGATAATCTTACTACTATTAAACAAAGGCAGTAAATAAAACTTATGTAGATGCCATGAAAAACCCGGAAGAAACGAGTTCACTTCGGTAAAGCTCACTCCTGATTAACTTGAACACGTCACTGATTCCGTCATTAACTCAAAGGTACGTTTATGATGTTTGTCGGCTCTTTCGGTGTGGTATGATTTACATGTATTGGCAGTTCTTTCATCATTTATATTCCTGAAAAAATAGAATAATACTTTATTTTATTATGGAAAAATATTTTATTCATATTTATAATAAAAAATAAATATGCAAGATAGTTTATTCTTTTTAGAAAGGTGACAAGTATGGAAAATGAGGAAGTAAAAGTTGTTGATCAGCTAATGACAGAAGAAAAGCCTACAGAAAAAGCAGAAGAAAAGAAGAACGAAACCTCTGCAAAGGCAGCTCCAAAAAAGAGAGGTCCAAAGCCGAAGAATGATGCCAAAAAGACTGCAAAGAGGACATCAACCAGGAAGAAGGATGCAGCTGCAGCAGTAAAGAAGGATGATGTAACGGCACCTGCTGAAAAGAAAGCTCCTGCTAAGAGAGAACCAAAGAAGTCTGCAAAGACAACAGTTAAGAGAACCACAAAAGCTCCTGCAAAGACAACAAAGACAGTTCAAAAGGCTGCTCCTGAAACAAAGTTTAATTTTGCAAAGACAATGTTTGAGTATGATGGAAAACAGTTTACTACAGAAAGCATTAATGCAAAAGTTTTAGAGTACCTTAATAAGCATCCGTATATCAGTGCTGAAAAGATCGAGACCTTTGTGAATATTGGAGAAAAGAGAATCTACTTCACAGTGGACGGATTTGGTAATTCTGATTTCACAATTGATTTATAATAATCGGCGAACATGATTTTTGTAAACCAATAAGATTTCGGAGAAATAATTCAAATAATACCGGTGAAATTAAATAGTGACGAAACCAAAAAATCGTTTCGGAGAAATAGCCCAAAATAGTTCAATAATCCAAATCAGAACTAGTTTTATATAACAATAATTAATATGTTATTTTAGGCCTGAAAAAAGCTGCCTGCTGATTGCAGGTAGCTTTTACTTTCAGACGGTATTTTTCATATGGGTTTTAACCAAAATAAGTTGCCGAATCTGAGGATGGGGGAGATGTATATTTGACATGGAATGGCAGTCTATCGACAACAATTAAATGATGCCGAGGTCTGCAGAATATATAATACTTAACGCCGCTGCAATGTATTGAATAGGAGACACTATTGGGTAGTTCAACCCAGTTATCAGTCATGCCTTTGACAGCCTCCATGCAATGCATTAGATTGGAGACACGATAGTTTAGGAGACATTTATGACAAACTATGAACGCATGGAGAAAGGTTTAATCTACGATCCGGGAGATACTGACATAATGAAAGAACAGGTTCCGTATCAGGATAAACTTTGGGAATTTAATAAGTTGAAACCGTCTGATAGTGAAAAGAAGGAACAGTACATGAAAGAAGTTTTCGCTGAATGCGGAGACAAATGTTATATCGAGCTGCCTTTTCGTGCAAACTGGGGAGGACATCATGTTCATTTTGGCAGTGGGATTTATGCTAACAGTAATCTTACCTTAGTC